>Ga0209061_1002140_pt1 | contig 26813 bp, 22 predicted proteins | sample Coa_R1_10_FD_187157 | JGI IMG/M metagenome (GOLD analysis project Ga0209061, IMG submission 187157) | Surface soil microbial communities from Centralia Pennsylvania, which are recovering from an underground coalmine fire - Coalmine... | ecosystem: Environmental > Terrestrial > Soil >... | reverse complement strand
CTCCCGGATGATCTCCTGGACCGCCTTAACCTCTTCTGTACTCACGGAGTGTGTCCTTCCTGCCAGCACGACACCAGTCACACTGGCATGCCCGGCCCCCGCTTACACAGAAGATTGAACACGCCCGGGTGGCCTGCTACCGGCCCGGGGACCGGCCGCACCTGTTCTACCAGCTGCGCGCCTACCACCGCCGCAAGGGCGAGCCGAAGGGGTTCACCTGGGCCGACTACCGGAACCTGATCATCGCCACCCACCGGAACCTGTCAGCCCCGCTGGTGTGGTGCTGGGATAACCTCAGCATCCACCTGGCCCCGGAGCTGGCAGACTTCGCCCGGGAGAATAAGGCCTGGCTGCGGGTCTACCGGCTGCCCGCGTATGCGCCCGACCTTAATCCCGCGGAGGGTATCTGGTCGCTGCTCAAGCGGGCCATGGCCAACTTCGCCGCCGCCGACCTGGACGGCCTGGTCCGCATCCTCAAACGCAAGCTGAAGAAGATCCAGTACCGGCCCCACCTGATCGACGGCTGCCTGGCCGGGACCGGCCTGACCATCGAAGCCTGGTGATCACATGCACTACGAGTTCAACCTGGTTAGTGCCTGAGTTGATCCTGGTAGCCGGTAGTCACTGTGGGAGAGCACAAGCCGACCGCCGCATCCCACTTGCCTGGTATGCCGTCCGGGTTGCCTGTCGAAGCGTCCGGATAGTAGCCCCTGAGGCATTCGCTCTCCGTCGCACCCGTGCCCGCCGTGCTGGCTGTGGCCAGCGTCCCGCTGCTGGTGACGGGAATGTCGGTGTAGTAGTCGGCACCGTCCGATCCGACGTAGTTCACGTGGTCGCACTGGTAGGCGTACTGGTTCGCATCGTTCGGGCCGTAGGTGTCAGGTGTCCCGCCCGCCGTCTTGCACTGGGCTAGCGCTGCTGCGGGGAACGACGGTGACGGCGGCGGTGGTAGTTCAGTCCGGGAAAAGACGGGGTTCCCGTTGCTTTGCGTAACAACGATCTCGCAGTTGGCCTGATTCGTGCACGGTGGCCCGGTGACGGTGCAGCCTGCTACCACGCCGCAGCCAACGGCAAGCGCCAGCGTGGCGACTGCGCCCGCAAGCACTCTGTTCATGGCTCAGAGTCTCCCCTGCGGCATGTGCAGCGCGCTACCCCGGGTAGCGATCCTCGCGCGAATGTTCGCCGTCGCTCTGATACGGCAGTTGTAGATCGTTACCGTGGCGTCTCGTCGGCGTAGGCGTGCCATCGCTGGTGGGCTTGCTGGGCGCTGTACTGGTGGCGGCGTCGCCACAGTGCCCAGGCGTCGCGGTGCGGCTTGTCGCGGCGGGGGTCGGGGATGACGGTGCCGCGGAGTTGCCTGAGCAGTTCAGGCACGGTGACGGGGATCAGTTCGAGCATGCCAGCGCTGCTGTCCGCGGCGTGCTGGCAGGCGGCGGCCACGGCGAGGAAGGCGCAGGCGAGCAGGCTGATCGCTGCCCGGCGGTGCCAGGAGGTCCAGGTGGTGACCTGGCCGCTGTCCAGCCCGCTGACCTGCTTCGATAGCTGGTGATCGTCCTCGGTTCTCCATCTCGTGACCGCGGCCTTGATCAGTTTCGCCAGCGGCACCGGGTCCGGTGTCCGGCACAGGAAGCTGCTGACGGTGCCGGTGTAGCGGTGCCGGCGCAGGAGCAGCACGGCGTGCCCGGGGTCTTGTCCCTCGGGGGTGTCGTCGGGCGTGATCTCGGTCATGGCCCAGTGGTAGTCCCTGGCGCCCTTGGCGGCCGGCCCGGTGCGCATCCGCTGCCACATGCCGGGTCTGGCCAGGCTGGCGGCTGTTTTCACGGTGAGGCGGCGGCCGGAGGCCACGGTCACCATGCAGGTGGAGCGGACGGCCAGGACGTCACCGGTGCCGCGCTCGCGGATGCTCGTGCGCAGCTCGAGGCCGCCGTACACCTCGTCGCCGGCGGTGAACCCCGCGCGGATGCCCCGGTCATGGGCCCGCTGCAGCAGGATGCCCGCGAGCTGCGGTTTCGTGGCGGACATGACCTCGTCCGGGATCCCGGCCAGCTCGCGGCGCTCCTCGCCGGCCGCCCAGTCCGCGGGCAGGTACAGGGCCCGGCCGATCAGGGCGTGCCCGGCCGGGGACGCGCCGGTCAAGGTGACCGCGACCTGGCACATCGCGATCCCGCCGACGGTCCCGCTATACTGGCGGGCCGCCCCGGCGCAGTCCGTCGGCGACTTCCCGTCAGCGGTCTCATCGACGATCAGCACCACGCCGCCCTCGTCCGCGCCCGCGGTCAGGTAGCCGGCCGCCCAGTCCGCAGCGGCATCCGGCATCAGCCGGTCATCGCAGCGGGCCCGGGACAGCAGGTGCTGCATCCGGTACGGGCTGGCGTGCCCGGCGGCCTCGGCCAGCGTCCGGCAGTTGTAATCCTCCAGCTCGCACAGCAGGCCGTTCACCATGTCACGGCAGGTCAGCCGCGTCTCCCGGCGGGCGAAGCACGGCGCGACCCGGGCCATCAGGTCATCGAGGAGATCCTCGTGCGCGTCATGGCCTGCCGTGGCCTCACCGGCTGCCGTCTGATTGCCTTGTCTCACAAACCGGCATGATCACGGCAGCCGCGCCGGCTTTCCGCATGTTCCGCCATCCGTTACCGGCATGCTGGCCAGTGACGCTCCCGCTTCCGCCGACAGCGACCGTGACCTGCAGCTATGCAGACCAGGTCACGATCTACAACTGCCGTAGAATTGCCTGTAGGCGAGCCTCGCCATGGCTGTTGACATTGAGGGTTATTCGTGCGCCCAACAGAGCGGGAGGTGACACCGTGACGTAGTGCCATGGTGTTTCTTCGTGTTCGTAAGCTCGTCGTCGCCTGCCGGTGGAAGTCCGGCCCGGGTAGCTGCCAGGAGGCCCGGTAGCAGGCTGGCGGCTCGGCCGGGAAACGGGCCGGGTCGGAGCCCAGCGTCAAAAGCCCTGTATGGGGGAGCGACGATGCGGTCCGTAGCATGACGCGAAGCCTGCGGCGTCGTTACTCATCCGCCTTCGGGCGGGCAAAGGGAGTGCCGAGCCTCTCGAAATCGGGGCGAAGGCCATGGAAGCGGTGCAGAGCCTGGATTGCAGCCGTGAGGGACTCCCCGGCGTATGGGGCGCGGAACGTATCGAGGGTGGCGGCGGGAACTGGGGAGGCCCTCCCCGGCCCGGCAGCCTGCGGATTTCTGCTGCCGGAGCGTGGCGTCCTATAACCGGTGACCCCGGGAAGTGGAGTGCTGGCCGGGTGGGCGTCGGAGGCGGCCGTAGTACCGGTTGAGCCGGGCGGACAACACAACCGCCGGTGATGGGAAGGGCCGCTGCTTCGTCGGTGCGCAGTGTTGTCTGGAGGGGCCCGGTGAGTGCCGTCAGTGCTAGTCCCGCCGCGAAGGGATCGGTTCGGGGTGTCCCGGCCGATCCGGTCCGTGCCTTGCAGCATGCGCTGTACCGGGCGGCCAAGGCCGATCCCGGGCGGAGGTTCCACGCGCTGTATGACAAAGTCCATCGCAGGGACGTGCTGCAGCGCGCGTGGGCCGCGGTGCGCCGGAACAATGGCGCGCCGGGCATCGACAAGATCACCCTGGCCGCTGTCGAGGAGTACGGCACAGACCGGCTGCTCGGCGAGCTGGCCAGCGAGCTGAAGGAAGGCCGCTATCGTCCGTTGCCTGCCCGGCGGGTGCTGATACCTAAGCCGGGTGCGCCTGCGGGCGAGCAGAGGCCGCTGTCCATTCCTCCGGTTCGCGACCGGATTGTGCAGGCCGCGGTGAAGATCGTGCTCGAGCCGGTCTTCGAGGCGGACTTCCTGCCGTGCAGCGTCGGGTTCCGCCCGGGGCGGTCACAGCAGGATGCCCTGCAGGTGCTCATCGAGGAGTGCGCGAGGGGCCGCCGGTGGGTGGCCGAGACGGACATCGCGAGCTGCTTTTCCGCGATTCCGCACGGCAAGTTGATGCAAGCGGTGGAGGAACGCGTCTGTGACCAGCCGGTCCTGAAGCTGCTGCGCGCGATGTTGCGGGCAGGGGTGATGGAGGACGGGCAGGTCCGGCGTCCGGATACCGGCGCCGCGCAGGGCGGGGTGATCAGCCCCGTCATGTGCAACGTCTACCTGCACCGGCTGGACCGGGCGTGGGATGACGGCGACGGGGTGCTGGTCCGGTTCGCTGATGACCTGGTCGTGATGTGCTGGTCGCGCAGCCAGGCCGAGGCCGCGCTGGCGCGGCTGACGGACCTGCTGGCTGACCTTGGCCTGGAGCCGAAGGCGGCCAAGACCCGCATCGTGCACCTGGAGGAGGGAGGCGAGGGCTTTGATTTCCTCGGCTTCCATCACCGGCTGGTGCGCTCGCGGGGGCTGGGCGGGAAACCGCGGGTGACGTTCCTGGCCCGCTGGCCCTCGGACAGGGCCATGCAGCACGCCCGCGACCGGATCCGGGAATTGACCGGGCGGCGCAGGCTGGGGCTGTGGCCCGAGCTGATCGTGGAGGACATTAACATGTTCCTGCGCGGCTGGGCGGCCTACTTCAAGTACGGCCACTCGGCTGAACGGCTCAGCAAGATCAGGCAGTACGCGCGGATGCGGCTCGCGCAGTTCATCAGCAAGAAGCACCGCCGCAGCCGCAATTTCGGGTGGCGGGTCCTGCTCATCTCCTCACCCGCCGATCTCGGCCTGGTCAGCTTGTATGGAATCACCGTGGCGCCCAGGGCGGGCAAGCCCTGGCGGGAAAAGCCGAATGCCGGCGGCGAACGGCGTCGGTGAGCCGTGTGCGGGAGAACCGCACGCACGGTTCGAAGCGGCGGGAGCTGGAAACGGAGCACCTGGTCATGGTCACCGCAGTGAAGCGGCCCGCAGGGGAAACCCGGGGAAAAGTGGCTGCGGGACCTGGCGCCGGAGAAATGCCACCGCGCCAGCTCCCGACCCTACAGGGGCGCCTATTTTGTAACTGAATACCCGACATCGGCGCGCCTACGTGAAAGGCGGCCTGCTTCGTGATAAGGGTTGGGTTTCCATACTCCACCCGCAAGAAACAGGCCGCCAGACATGTATTATACCACCGGGCTGACCAAGGCCCAGGTTACGGAGCTATGCGCGAAAATCGAAGCCATCGGAATCAAGCCTGGAATGCGCCCATGGCCGCCGGTCCTCGGACTCCGCAACGCGCTCACCGTAACCTTGGCATATCTTCGCAGGAACCGGGTCCAGGAGGAAATAGCCGAGGACTACGGAGTCTCACAGCCCACTATCAGCCGCGCCATCTCGGCGATTACCCCGCTGCTCGTGCAGGCGCTGATGGAATATGTGCCCACGGCGGACAGGCTGAGCGACGGCAGGCAGTACATCGTGGACGGAACCCTGCTGCCGTGCTGGTCCTGGGCCTCCCGGAAGGACCTGTACTCAGGAAAGCATAAGAAAACCGGCATGAACGTGCTGGTGGCATGTACTCTCGAAGGCCGCCTGTCGTGGATTTCCGACCCGGTACCGGGAAGCCGCCACGACAACCACATCGTCAAGGATTCATCAGTTCTCGAAGGCGTTAACCCGCATGACTATGTGGGGGACAAGGGATTCGTCGGCAACGGCATGATCACTCCCTTTAAGAAACCCGCCGGAGGCAGACTTCTAGACTGGCAGAAGGAGTTCAACAGCCAGGTGAACAAGATCCGCTGGGTCATCGAGCAGGTAATCGCGAACTTCAAGACCTGGCGGACTATGCACACCGACTACCGGCGCCCAGTCGAGACATTCACGGAAACCATTTCCGCAGTGATCGGCCTGGAGTTTTACAGAATGGCCTGAATAACCCTCATTGGCTGCGCCGATCGGCGCAGGATGCCAGCCTATCAGTTTTTGTTGCGCCAGCTCACACCAATGATCAACAGTTGTGGACCCAGACTCGCGAATTTCTCGCATCTAATGCGGTTGCCGCGCCATGCGAATCTTGCTGCAATATTTCCATTACTCGTCACGACGGCACCCATGTCGAGCTAAACAGGCAATACTGGGATGATTGTGCGGCAGCGTCACACGGGCCGCTCGCGCGTGGCCACTGGTCCGCCGAGCAGCCGCGCTGGGGCTTGTGGGAGACCCCGGAGCCGGAGGTCGGGGTGTTTCCTGACAACATCGCCGGGATGCACGCGATCGAGCTGGGTTGCGGAACCGGATACGTGTCGGCGTGGCTGGCGCGGGCTGGTGCCAGGCCGGTCGGCATCGACCTGTCAGAGAGACAGCTCGCCACGGCGCGGGCGATGCAGGCGGAGTTCGGCATCGACTTTCCCCTGATGCGCGGCAACGCGGAGCAGGTCCCGTGTAGTGACGGTGTGTTCGACTACGCGATCAGCGAGTACGGTGCCTCGCTGTGGTGTGATCCCTACCTGTGGATCGCGGAGGCGGCGCGCTTGCTGGCTCCGGGCGGACGGCTGGTGTTCGTGCGCCGCTCGCCGCTGTTCGCGTTCTGCACGCGGCCCGACGCACCGGCATCCACGTCCTTGCTCCGTCCGCAGTTCGGCTTGAGACGGATGGACGCGAGCAGCGGGGTCGAGTTCACCCTGCCGCACGGCGAGACGCTTTGGCTGCTGCGGTCCTGCGGCTTTATCGTCGAGGATCTGATCGAAATCCAAGCGCCACAGCCCGCCCACCGCCACTATGCGGAAGTCACGGGCGACTGGGCGCACCGCTGGCCCAGTGAAGAAATCTGGAAAGCACGATTGGCCGATTGACCAGGTGGCGTCCAAGATCCGGCTCTGTCGCACTTTCCGGACGCCACCGATTGACCCCGGGTCCGCAGGACTACGTGAGTTCGTAGCCGATGCCAGCCGCATCCTCGCCCGCGACCGTGCGGATGATGTCGATGTCTGTCCTGGTGAGGTAGTGGCGGTGCTCGCTCCTGATCAGCCCTGTGACCAGTGAGACCTGCCTGCGGAGTCTTTCGATGTAGCCTGGGCTGCGCTCGTATCCATCGAATGCAGGCAGGCTGATTCCGAGGAACCGGTCAAGAGCGCTTCGGGCCGTCCGTGGCTGGAGCAAGAGCTGCTCCCAGCGGAGGCACAGCGTTTCGTAGCCATGGCGGACGTATGACTGCCACTGCTGCACGGCGGTGCGCCACAGCAGTGCGTGCTGCTCGGTAGTGAAGCCCGGCCAGGTCGCCGTGGTGGCAGCCCGGTGCTTTCCGGAGGCCACGACGTCGTAGGGGTGCCGCATGGTGATGATGTACCTGGCCGGGAATTTCCGGAGGAAGCCGTCGGCGTGATACGGCGGCGAGGGGGTTTGCACGGGCCAGAAGACCGGCTCTTTGAAACCGAGTACCCGGAGCCGGACGATGTCTTTGCGCGGCAGGTTGTTCCAGTGCATATGGTCACGGATTCCCGTTTTGCCCAGACGGTCCTTGCCGCTCACTGCGCACCTGCGAAGGAACTGCATTATCTGGTCGTCGGTCATCCCGGCGACTTCGCGGGAGATCTCGTGCGCGCAGTAGGCGTCTGGTGACTGGGTGATCCAGTCGCTGACGAAGGTGGTGGATGAACGGGGGGCGCCGGTGACAAAGACGAGCTGAGGCACTGGGAGCGGTTCGGACAGGTGCCTGCCGTGGCCTTGGGCGTCTGGGTCAGTCTGCATGCTGTTCCCTTCCAGCAGCGGCAGTGACCCGTTCGTAGAAGCGGCAGAAGTTGTCGCCCAGGACTCCCTTGATGGCCGTCGCGGCCAAGCCGGCGTCGATGAGGGCTTGGGTGATCCGAGGGAAGCCGGCCGACCATCGCTCGAAGCCGTCCGTGGTGCTGGCGAAGTCGAACTGGTGCTCTTCGCGGAACCCGCGTGACCGTGCCTCGGCGCGCAGCCTGGCTAGCATCGGCTCGGGCGCTTGGGTGACGCCCCAGTCAGAGCCGATACCGACTCGGTCCTGCCCGGACAGATCCAGCGCGTGCAGGATGTGATCGGCCATGACCGCGACGGAAGGGCGTAGTTTCCGCTGGTCTGTGAGAAATGCGGGAACGGCGCACACCCCGATGTACCCTCCGGTTGCGGCGAGCGCCCGGAGGACTTCATCGGTCTTGTTGCGGGGGTGCAGGTGAAGCGCCGCGCAGGCGGCATGGCTGACCGCGACGGGTGCCCGTGACCATTTGATCGCTTCCATCGTGGTGCGCGGGCCGCAGTGGGACAGGTCGACGATGAGACCGAGGTCATTCATGCAGCTGATCAGCTCACGGCCGAAAACGGTCAGTCCCTCATCGGTAGCTTGCATGCATCCGTCGCCGGCGTCGCTGCGGTCGTTATAAGTGAGCTGGATCATGCGGACGCCGAGTCCATGGAAGGTCTCGGCGTTGCGCACGTCGCGTTCGAGCTGGGTGGAGTTCTGGAAGCCCAGCATGACCCCGGTGGTCCCGGATTGCTTTACCTCCCGGAGGCTGGCCGGGCTGGTGATAAGCCTGAACTGGGAGACGGCGGCGAACCGGCGATGCCATTCGCCGAGGTCGTAGACTGCGCCGCGGAAGCTGAACGGCGTATCTCCCCAGGCGCCCACCGAGATGGACAAGACATCGACCATGCTTTGCTTGATGGCTTGCCAGTACGCGGAGAATTCGCCGGTGAGGAACGCGGAGGTGATCAGCCGCTGCAGTTCGCGGAAGAATTCGGGCCTGGGCAGGCTCTCATCGAGTTGGGCGAGCCGGTGGTGCATCGTGGCCGTGAACACACCGGGGCCGCCCGCCAGGGTATCGACCACGACGGTGCCCTGGTGGAGGTCCCTGACCTGCCCGCCCGCACCAGACTGGTCGATGTCAGAGATAGTCAACGTAACCTCCTGGCAGCTGACCGTGGTTGCCGGTGTGGCTGGCCGCCTGACAGAGCACGGCCTCGAATGCCTCGGTGGCGTGGCCTGGTCTCTGGCTGGCGGCTCGGGATGCTCCGGTGCGGGCCAGGCGGTGCCGCAGCGCTGGATCGGCAAGGAGCTTGACGGTGGCGGCGGCTAGGGCCTCGGGGTTCTTTACCGGGCAGAGCAGGGCCGATTCACCATGCGTGGCGTAGGCGTCCACGCCGCCGTTCCGTGTGGAGACGAGGGCCGCGCCGCACGCCATCGCCTCGGCGCCGGGCAGCCCGAAGCCCTCGTGCAATGACGGGACGATGAAGACCGCCGTGCGGTTGTACAGGTGCCGCAACTCACGGTCATCCGGCGCGCTGTAGTGGGTGACCCACCCTGGAAGACCTGCACGTGGGTAGGAACCAAAACACCAGACGTCCAGCTGCTGGCCCGGGTCCAAGCGCGACCGCACCAGGTCGACCGCGGTGACCGCGTCCTCCGTACGCTTGACTTGCTCGGGACGAGCGGGAAATCCGATGAGCTGCCGTTCCATGCTGCCGGTGGGAATGTCGAGGCGGAAAGCGGCGGTGTCTATCGCGCAAGGAATCCGGTGGCAGTCCCGTCCGGCGACCGTCGCCACCAACCGCTGGACAGGCTCGCTGTTCACGATGAGCGGCCATGGCACGGTAAAGGTGCGTGCCATCGCCTCGCGGATCGGCGGATCGCCGAGCAGGTAGCTCTCGTGATCCTGGAGGAAGTACACCTTGCGGCCGAAACGGGCAGGCAGTCCGTGCACAGCCGGGATGACCTGCCACGACGTGGCGACCACGACATCGAAGTGTCCGGGGGTCGACTTCTCAGCCAGGACAGGGACGACGATGCTCCGTACGTCGCGGTTACGGAACCTGTACCACGGGTGCGGGTCAGCACCGGTTACCGTCTGGCCGGCCGGGTGCGGATGTACGAGGGTGACCCGGTGTCCCTTGTCGGCGAGCCGGTCGGCGTGCTCGTAGACCACCTTGAGCGCGCCGACTGGCCGCCGCGAGGACCGCGGGAGGACGAACGCGATACGCAATCGGGTTACTGCCGCTGCCGCGGCAGGTGGCGATGATCGGGGCGATCCTAGCCTGCTGGGATCGGGGCGGGGAGGAAGGAGGTGTCGCGCACCAGCGTCCCCGGTTCGCGTTCCAGTGTTCGGAGGTGTTCCCAATCCACCAGCTCCTCGGTGTGGTGCTGTTGCTGGGTCCGCCATGCTGCCCGCGGCGCCTGGGTGTGCCTGAACAGGCGCCCGACGCTGCCGAGGCAGCTGGCGCAGGCGTCGAGCGGCTCCGGGGACTCGAGAAACTCCAGGAGCCGCCTGGTGAAGGCGGGGGAGTCCGTGATCGGTAGCCCGTCGCCTGAGCCTGGCCGGTGGATGATCGACGGGATGAACGCGCTTTGCGGGCAACGGTACAGGTGACCGTTCAAGACGGTATTGCAACGCCAGACGTTCGCCATCTGGCAGGTCCGGTAGATGCGCTCGACCAGCCGGCTGTCACCGGTTCCGAGTTCGGTGTAGGACTCGCGGAAATAGTGGAAGTACTTCAGGCGCACACGTACGCCGTGTTCCTCAGCCGTGCGGGCCGCCGTCGCGATGGCTTCCTCGTCAAGTTGCCGACCGGGGTACATGGAGACGCTGATCTCGTCAGCCAGGTTCCAGAAGTCGGCCGGCATTCGCGCGAGCAGGAGCCCGTTGGTGATGACCCGGATGGTGTCGCTGACACCGGAGGCCCGGATCGCCTGGAGGACTGCGACCAGGTCGGGATGCAGTAGTGGCTCGCCGCCGAGCACGCGTGCCTCCAAGGCGTGGTAAGAGCGCGCTAGCACCGTCAGGTCCCGCTGGATCTGCGCGGGCGGGACGGTTGCCGCGGGCATGACCGGCGAGAGATAGGCGCATGCGCGGCAGCGGAGGTTGCAGTGCGCCGCGATGATGACTTCGAGTCCGTCGGTCAGGATGCGGCCGTCCGCGACCGCGTACGGCCCGGGTCCGCTGCGAGGAAGCCCGGCGCGCCAGTCACCTGCCCGTGCGCCTTTATGGCTGTTCCCCGTGGTGGCCCGCATGCCGCCATTGGTCGCGGTGTTCACTTCGGCTCAGCCGATGGCCGCGAACCCGGCCGGCTGCCCGGCAACGAGACGCCCGACAAGGTGGTCGGCCATGCGCAGCCGCAGATCGCAGTGGAAGGGCAGTGGTTCCATCAGCGAGCCGGTCCGGTTGTACCGGTCGAAGCTGCAGTCGCCCCCGCAGATCGCTGAGATGGGGCAGGACGAGCATTTCCGCGAGGTGGCCTTGCTGACCTTCCGCCACGGGGCGAACGGGCCGCCGGGATCTTGCTGCTCGTATTGTTCTGCGGGCTGGGAGAACATGCCCGCGGCGACGAACGCCTGACACGGGCCGACCTGCGCGCCCGGCCCGACGCTGACCTGGCTGCCGCACGCGGCGCAGGGACTGAGGACCGGCTCACCGGACAGGTAAGCGAACAGCATGTCCGCGAAGTACAGCTCGGGGATGTGCTGCTCGAAGCACAGCTCCAGGCAGCGTTCGTACTGCTCGACCCAGAACCCGGCATCCGCGGCCTCGCCATCAAGGCCGGTGTCCGCTTCGGGGAGTTCCCTGGGAAAGTTCAGCGCGATCGCGTGCGGCCGCAGGCTGAGCACGAACGAGACGACCTCGGGCAGTCGGCGGATGTTGTGCTCGCCGACGGTGATCAGCACCTTCGGTTCATAGCCGATCTCATGGAACGCCCGGATGCCGGCGACTGTCTTGGCGAACGTGCTCTTGCCGCGATGATCGACCCGGAACACGTCGTGCGCCTGCCTATCGCCGTCCATCGACACCGACAAGTCGAAGTTGTACTTGCGGAGCAGGTCCAGGACGCGCGGGCCGTACAAGGTCCCGTTGGTGATGATCTTGGGAATCACCGTGTCGCAGTAGCGCTGGCGGATGTAGGTGAGGCTGTCATCGATGAGCTGGGGGTGCAGCAGCGGCTCGCCGCCGTAGAAATGGATCACGCTGTCGGGCGCGTACGGTGCCCGGAAGTACAGGTCGATCCCCTTCTTCGCGTCCTCGAAGCTCAGCAGCTTCTTGCCGTGCTTGCCGAGGTCGGCAAGCATGAAGCAGTAGGAGCAGGTCAGATTGCAGGTGTAAGAAGTGATGAGATGCAGCAGCTTGTTTTCCTGCGGCGCCTGCCTTTGGTGGGAGAAGACGGCCTCGAACTGCCGGCGGGCAGGCTCCTGGCGGACCAGGCCAAGCTCTAGGAGCCGCTCTGCCCGGTCGGCCGCGATACCGTCGGGCACGGGTCCGCCCCTAGCTCCTTGAAGCGCACTGAACGTTGCCTCATCGACCGCGAGGACTGACCGGACATCGGTCAGGAAGACGTAACGTCGCGAATCGACCGCGACCGGGTAGGCGAACAGGTTCCAGTGCAGCATGCCCGCACCGTCCCGCGCATCAACAGGCGCGTCAGGTGCTGGGAGAGTGCACGGGTCCGGCTGCTGGTGGCTCTGGTGATCAGCGGGTGCGCCGCAGCCCGCCGCCGAGCACCCGCAGCCTGCGGGATCGGCCAGGAGCAGATGGCTTATGTCCAGTGTCATGGTCCTGCCCTCCTGCCCGGCGGCGGGCATCGCGGTCGTTGCTGCCGGTCATCTCACCCGGAGCAGGTGCCCATCACGTTCTTGGCTCCGACCATCTCGCGGATCTCGTCGCGGCTCAGCTTCTCCGCTGCAGGGACCACCACCTCGGCGTCCAGGCCGTGTTCTGGCGCTGCGGTCGCCATGGTGCCCGTGCCGAGTTCTTCACTGGCCTTGGTCGTCATTACCCATTACCTCCCGAATTTGACCGGCAACTATGAGCTAGCTAAACCTGGAGCGGAGAGGCTGTCAACCCTTTGTCAGCGGACTGTTGACCGCTCCGATGACACGACCTGGTGACCGATCGCGCCCGCTCGCCGACGGCGCTACGCCGGTGGTCTGCGGGGACACGGGTCGATATTCCGCCCAGCCCGGCCGTGACCGCAGGTAGCATCAAGGAGTTCCCGTACGGGAACTCCGGCCAATCGTCCAGTTCAACACCAGCCATTGAGAGAGTCGCCGTGTCCCAGATCCGCATCCACATGCTCGACCGTCAGGCTCAGCGGATGGAGCGTGAGGTGACGGCTGGGACTACCGCCGCTGAGCTGTACGCCGGTGATCCAGACGTGATCGTCGCCCGGGTGAATGGCGAGTTGCACGATCTGGCATGGGTCCTGGGCGATGGCGATATCGTGCAGCCCGTCGCGGCCGATTCCGATGAGGGACGCGCCGTCATTCGCCACTCCGCTGCCCACGTCATGGCGCAGGCAGTCCAACAGATCTTCCCGGAGGCCAAGCTAGGCATCGGTCCGCCGGTCGAGAACGGCTTCTACTACGACTTCGACGTGCCGCATCCGTTCACCCCCGATGATCTCAAGGCGATCGAGGCGCGGATGCGCGCGATCGTGAAGCAGGGCCAGCGGTTTGCCCGCCGCGAGGTCAGTGACGAGCAGGCCAGGGCGGAACTGGCCGGCGAGCCGTACAAGCTGGAGCTGATCGGCATCAAGGGCGAGGCAGCCGCTGATCAGGACACTTCTGCCGAGGTCGGCGCTGGTGTGCTGACCATCTACGACAACCTCGATGCCAGGTCCGGTGAGCTGTGCTGGAAAGATCTGTGCCGCGGCCCGCACGTGCCGACGACTCGGTATATCCCGGCGTTCAAGCTGATGCGGAATGCCGGGGCGTACTGGCGCGGCAGCGAAAAGAACCCCCAGCTTCAGCGGATCTACGGCACCGCGTGGGAATCGCGGGCGGCGCTGGACGCTTACCTGAAGCTGCTGGAGGAAGCCGAGCGCCGCGACCACCGCCGCTTGGGCGCCGAGCTGGACCTTTTCTCCTTCCCTAGCGAGATCGGGTCGGGGCTCGCGGTGTTCCACCCCAAGGGCGGGATCGTCCGCAAGACGATGGAGGATTACTCGCGCCGTCGGCACCTCGAAGCCGGGTACGAATTCGTCAACACACCGCACATCACCAAGTCGGACCTGTTCGAGACCTCCGGGCACCTGGGGTGGTTCAAGGGCGACATGTTCCCCCCGATGGAGCTGGAGGGAGCAGACTACTACCTCAAGCCGATGAACTGCCCGATGCACGTCCTGATCTACCGGGCGCGAGGCCGCTCCTACCGGGAGTTGCCGCTGCGGCTGTTCGAATTCGGCACCGTATACCGCAACGAGCGGTCCGGGGTCATCCACGGGCTGACCCGGGTGCGCGGCCTTACCCAGGACGACTCGCACATCTTCTGCACCCGCGAGCAGATGGACGCGGAACTGCGGAACCTGCTGACCTTCGTCCTGGACCTGCTTCGGGATTACGGGCTGACCGACTTCTACCTGGAGTTGTCCACCCGGGACGACTCCGACAAGTTCGTTGGCGGCCTGGAGGATTGGGCCGAAGCCACTGCCGCGCTGCGCCAGGCCGCGGAGGAGTCTGGGCTGGACTTTGTGGACGACCCGGGTGGAGCGGCCTTTTACGGGCCGAAGATCTCGGTCCAGGCCCGGGACGCCATCGGCCGTACCTGGCAGCTGTCTACCATCCAGGTGGACTTCCAGGAACCGCAGCGCTTCGGCCTGGAGTACACCGCTGCCGACGGGTCACGGCAGGTGCCGGTGATGATCCACCGTGCCTTGTTCGGCGCCATTGAACGGTTTATGGGCGTGCTGCTGGAGCATTACGCGGGGGCGCTGCCGCCCTGGCTGGCGCCCGTCCAGGTTGTGGGCATACCGATCACCGAGACACACGTTCCCTACCTGGAAGGCGTCGCGGAAAGGCTCCGGGCCGAAGGTATCCGCGTCGAGGTCGACTCCAGCGACGACCGCATGCAGAAGAAAATCCGCAATGCACAGCGGCAGAAGATCCCCTACATGCTGCTGGCCGGTGACGACGACGTAGCAGGGCACGCCGTCTCCTTCCGGTACCGCAACGGCGCGCAGAAGAACGGGGTGCCGATCGACGAGGCGGTTTCTGAAATCGTGACCGCAGTCGCGAACCACAGCCAGGTGTGAACGAATTCGCGCGGGAGCGCTCAAAGCCTCCATTGAGCGCTCCCGGCGATGTTCGTACACGCTGGTACATCTTCCAACCTGGTCACTGTTCCTGGTCATCCACATCGCTCCCATTGGGTCGGAGGAGCTTGCCGAGGACGGCTGCGAGCTGGGGACGGTGACATCAGCTCGGCGGATGATCATGTGATGCGCGATGCCGCCATCGAGGGTCGGTAGCCAGACGTGGATCTCGCCAGCTTGCCGCGGCGCGGGTAGCGCCACGAACTGCACGGCGTAGCTGGCGGCATCACGATGCCAGGAGTCTGCCATGCCCTGATCATCGCGTCGCTGGCCGCCTGGACCCGCCTGGCCGTCTCCTGGCGATGAGCGGTCGCCATCGCCTGAATCTGGTCATACCTCGTGAGCAGCACGTCCGCGCCCAGCGCCTGCGCGCATCGTTCCCAGAACACCCGCGGCGCGTTCTGCCGCCCAGTCTCGACATTCGCCAGCGTGCCGCGCCGGTACCCGGTCAGCGGGGCAAAGTCCTTCTGGTTGAGAGCATCCGCACGGAACGAGATCCCGGCGTGAAACGCCCGCTGCAGAATAAACGGGAACGCATCGCAGAGTGGCTTCTCGCCAGCGCTGGGCTGGATGATCAGACCGGCCTGCCATGGGACTATCTCGCCGCCTACCGGTGGATTCCTGACCCGGTGCTCGGCCGTGTGCCCGCGCTGATCGGCATTGCCCGCAAACGAGCGCTCGCTCAGGCTCCCGACGAGGTCGCCGGGCTGGCGCGGCGATTGCGGCCGGACGCCAAGCCCGATCCCCTCGAAATCGGCGAGCTGAATCAGCATGCCCTCACCATGTTCCCGCGCAGCATCATCGCGGTAGCCGACCGGGGTGACCAGGACGCTGCCGCCGTCGCCGAGCAGGTACGTCGTGTCCATTTACGGGGTCTGGGCGCGACACGCCGGCGTGGCGGGTTGCTTGAAGTTCTAGTTCAGGTTGAGCATGCTTGCCGCTCGTGTCCGATGAGCCGGGTGCGGCCGGTGAGCAGCTGCTGGTGCCGCGGCTGCGCGCTGTCATCGCGGCGAAGGATGAGCAGATCGCGGCGCTGTGGGCGAGCCTGGAGACGGCGCTGGCCGCGCTGGAGGGCGAGCGGGAGTTGAGGCGGCGGCTGGAGCTGCGGGTCGCGGAGCTGGAGCGCCGCCTGTCGGTGGACAGCACCGATTCGGGGACGCCGAAGGAGCGGATCGGGGCGAAACAGGCACGCAAAGCGCGGCAGCAGTCCGGGCGGGAGCGCCGCACGGACCGCAAGCGCGGCGGGCAGCCCGGTCACCAGGGGAAAGGGCTGCAGCGGGATCCGGACCCGGATGAGACGAAGGCGGCGGATCCGCCGTTTCTGGAGGCCATGCCGGCCCTGGCTGATCCCGGGTACGAAGGCGCAGGTCACGGCGTCCACGTCCCGGTCAAGAAGCCGCCCGGCGTCAAGGAACTGGACATAAATACCCGCACCCGAAATGCCCTGCTGCGCTCGGCCCGGTGCCTCGGCGAGCGCGGCTTTGCGCTATTGACTCAGCGCTGGCGGACGCTCCAGCACGTCACCGCTAGCCCTGGCAGAATCGGCCTGATCGCCAGGGCAGCACTGGTCCTGGTGCTATTCGAGCACAAGATGATCACGTAAAAGTTGCTGAGAAAACTTCAGTGCGCATCGGGGGGTGCATGTTGTAACAGTACGCGTTTCGACGAGCACATCCCGATAAGTTGGGGCGCGTTGTGCTGGCTCCCGTTGCCCCAGGTCCCCTGCGCCGACGACCTCATTGGTGAGCACAACTGTCAGGACGACGGCGCCAAACCTGGATCCAAAGCAGTCCCTGGCTGGCTCCCGAGCGGATGCCCGAGACCATCGCGTTCATCGATGCTCTGCTCACGACCACAACCGGCCACGACTCCAGCCACGGCGAGGACCGCCACCCCGTAGCACGCGGCCCGCCGAGCGGGCCCGGTGCGAAGACCCATGGTGGCCGTCGAACACGGTTGATTCCCGTCAGCGTCTTGTCAGGGACTCACGTGCTGGCGCTTTTGGGTGTGCCATCGCCTGCCGCGGTAGCATCTGCCGATTCCTTCTTCAAGGCGCTGAGGAGCTGGGAGAGCCTTGCGTTGCGCACCGGGTGGCCGTTGCGGCGGAGTTCGGCGGCGAGAGTGTCGCGGGTCAGCGAGTCACCCCGGCCGAACAGGCGATCTCGCGCAGCGCGGGCTGCGGGCAGCAAGGTCGCGATGTCAGATTCGTCTCCTATCCCCGCCGTGGCATTCGTCCCCGTCCCGCGAATTGCGGGCGGGATCGTCCCCGCCGCGTCCCCGGGATCGGTCTGCGGCGCGGCTGCGGCGGTCGCCGCCGTCCCCGGACGCTTGATCAGCCAGCTATTCGCCGTGGGGACCGGGACCGTTCGCGTCTTGTTGACCGCGGTCATTGCTATCTGGCCGTCGCCAACACGGTTGATCCCGGACCACGGGACGCGGCCGGCATGGTCGAGGGGACCGTCCCCGTCGACCGGGACCAGATCATGATCGAGGGGACGGGCGGGACGATCATCAGCTGGTCGGCGCTGGAACAGCCCGGACAACAGCTTGATCGCGACCAGGAGCGCGAACGTCGGCCAGCCCGCGACCACACGGCCGATCAGGTCGGTGCCTGCCGCGGCCACGTTGGCGGCCAGACTCGCCGTGGTGCCTGCGGCCAGCTCGGCCCACGGCAGCCACCCGGATGGCCGCCCGGCGCGCCGGTCGGCCAGCAGCACCAGCGAGGCCACGATCTCGATGCCGTCGACCGACAGCGGGAAGGCGTGCGCCTGCCATCCGGTCTCCCCGTGGGCGGCAGCCAGGTTCCGCATGTGGCTGTAGCTGATCGCCCCGGCGATGCCCGCCAGCCCGGCCACGGTCACCGTGACCATGGCGCGCATCCATGTGTCCGCCCGGCCTGTCGGCGTCCAGGCGGGCTCCGAAACAGCTTCGAAGTCGGTACCAGGGCGGTTCATCGGGCCGACCTCCTGGCCCGTGACCTGCTCAAACGGATTGGCAGGGGTTACCGGCGACTAGCACGTCGCGGTTCGCATGCTGGTACGTTCGGCCCACGTACTATTACCTGAATTAAGGCCCGAAAGTTTGGCTTGGCGAGCACCGGCGGAGTGGTTCCTGAGAACATCCCGGGGTCATCTAGGCGTGCTCGGAGACTTCGCCAGGACGCGCGGCGATGCGCTTAAGGGGTGACCAACGACGTGTTGACCATGGAAGGGTTGCGCCGCCGCCGCGCAGAGATCCTCGGTGTGGCGCGGAGGCGGAGGGCCCAACGGCTCGCCGTGTTCGGCTCGGTCGCTCGAGGCGAGGCTCACCTAGATAGCGATGTGGATCTGCTCGTGGATTTCGAGCCAGGCGCATCCCTTGTTGATCACATCGGCTTGTTCCAGGACCTAGAGGACCTGCTGGGCGTCGGAGTGGACGTCGTCGCACGGAGCGCCCTCAAAACCCGGGACGACCGCATTCGCGCCGAGGCCGTGGATCTGTGACCAGGGGAGTCGATGACCTCCCGGCAGATCTGGCTGAGGCAGCCGATGCAGCAGCCGAACTGGTGAGGCGGGGGAAGGAGCGCTGGGACGCCCAGCGCCCGCTGCGTCCTGCAGACCGGCCGTGACCGGTGCGCGGCCGTGACCGGTGCGCGGCCTGACCGGTACGCGCCGGTCAACTGTCGCTTGCCGGCGCGGTGCTGGTCCCCGTGCGACCGGCATCCTGAAGGGCCTTGATCCGCGCGCCAGGTGCCGCGGCAGGGTCAGCCGCCGGTCATCGACCGGACGCTGAATGCGGGGAAGCCGAGGAACTGCCGCATCACGTTGGCGACGCGCTGGATGCGCGTCACGTCGACCGGTCCGACCGGGTAGCTGTCGAGCGCCATCACCGCTGCCGTCATCCTGGTGATGCCAAGCGGCCCGGGCAGCGCCTCCATCGCCTGCTCCACGGCGGACCGGCTGGTGTCGGCGATCTCCTGACCCTGCTCGAAGGCGGCGCGGAACGCCGCCAGCGTCGCCGGGTGCAGCGCAGCCCACTGCCTGGTGACGGCACAGCCCTGTACCGGGAACGCGGCGGTGGCGCCCTGGTCCAGGTCTGCCAGCGGCGTGACGCCCATCGACTGCTCGGCCTGGCTGGCGAATGGCTCGGGCAGCACCGCCGCGCTGATCTTCCCGGCCCGGAGCATCGCGGCCATGTCGGGCAGCGGATAGTAAGCGAACCGCACTCGTGAGACGGACAGGCCGTGATCGGCCAGCACGGAGGCCGCCAGCAGGTAGAGGATGTTTCCTGGCGCGTTGACGCCGATGGTCTTGCCTTCCAGGCCGGCCAGCGTCGTGATGCGTGACCCGGGCATCACGTACAGGCCTTGCGCTCCCGGTTCCATCACCGAACCTTCGGCGAAGACGTCCAGGTCGGCGGCGACCATCGCATCGCTGGCCGAGGAAGGACGCTTGCCCTGGTCGTAGTTCTCCTGGGCCTGGATGTAGCTGACGTAGTTGCCGCAGGAGATGTCGACCCGGTCGCGTGGCTCGTCCAGCGCCTGGGCGTTGATCACCGTCTCGGAACTGACGGCCGGGATGAAGGTGACGTGCAGGCCGCGCGCCGCGAACAGGCCCTCGCGCAGGGCGACGAAGAAACCGGCGGAGTCGACGGCGGGAACGACGGCGACGTTCAGGGCCGGCTGCTCGACGGCGGGCAGGGCGGCGTCCCCTCCGTCGGCGAACCTGGGCAGGAACAGGATCGCCAGGATCGTGACGGCGGCGACGGCGCCGACCACCTCGGCGGCCCTCACGGCCCGCGCGAACCTGCGCGCCATGGGCAGTGCCTCCTTCCGGCGTCCCGGGGACGGACGCGGCGCAGCCGCAGCCGGGCAGGGTCGGCGCGCTGGTGTCCACCGGGCCCTCAGCGGGGCTGGTCCGGAGGCCGCGTGGCGTACCTGCACCCCTGCCGGTGGTCCGCGCAGCATCGTGGTACCGGTTGCACGAGAAATGGTGGTGCAAGTTTCAGTGAGAGACATCGGTCAGCTGACGGATTTCGGACCACGGCTGATCACTGGGTCGTGGTCACCGTGGTCCTTCCGCGCCGGCCTTGTCCCCCGGAAGCCGGCCTTGTTCCCCGGAAGCCGGCCTTGTTCCCCGGAAGCCAGCCTCGTCCCCGGGCAGCCTCGTCCCCGGGCAGGCAGGTCAGCGGGCGTCCCCCGCCGGGCGGGGCGCCGAGCCCGCCAGCGGGCTGGTGTCGAGATACCTGAACTCGGCGACGCGCTCGCTGAACTTCCAGCCGTCCCGGGTGCGCCGGTAGCGGTCGTGGTAGACGAAGTAGTTCAGGTATGAACTGCCGTCCCGCATGTGAATGAGTTCTGAGAGGTAGGCGCGGCCGGACGCGGTGTCGCCGTCGAGCCGGATCGTGCCCGGGTGGCTGGTCTGCACGAAGTAGTCCGCGAGAGCCTGCCGCCGCTGGCTCATGGAGCGGATCTGCTCCCGGCCGGCGGCCTCGATGCCGACGTCGGGGATCCGCACCGCGCCGTCGGGTGTGAACAGCGAGGCGAGGCGGTCGTGATCGTTCATCATCACCGCGTCGGTGAATTCGCCGCGCAGCGCCTCGATCTCGGCGCGGTCGGCGATGGCCTGAATGTCGCTCATCGATTTCCTCCGGATGGCGGTGTCGCGGTAACTTCCTGCTCCGGCAGTCGTGCCACGCCCGACGCCGGCCCGATGTGACGCAGCTTGCCGGGGTTGACCACGGCGCGGATCGTCGGCACCCCGTCACCAAGACGCGCATGGCCTTTCCCTCCGCCTGGTGCCTGCCCTTGAAGACAAGGCACCGGGGGGAACTGTGACACCGGCCCTGCGAACGCCGCGGTCACCATCGGCCCTCCGGCGGTCCGGTCGTGCCGGCACGGCGCGCTCGGCCTGGCCGGCCAGGCTCAGCGCCTGTTCAGCATCCCGTTGGCCTGGATCCTTGAATAGGGCGGCGCCGGCGAGGAACAATCATGACACTGAGACCCTCGATGTGCCCCCCCGAGGAGGTCAGTCATGCAAGCACAAGTCGGAGACAAGCTCACGGTCATGGGGCGCCACCAGGGCGATAAGGATCGTCACGGGGAGATCATCCGGGTGGACGGACCCGGCGGCGGTCCGCCGTACCTGGTTCGCTGGCAGGACGGGCACGAGAGCATGTTCTTCCCCTCGTCCGGCACCCAGGTGGAGCACCTCGCGGCCCAGCACGCCGAGTAGGCTCGCTGCCCGCTCTCGCAGGGACGAAAGTCCCTGCGAGAGCGGCCCGCACGTCCCTGTCACCAGGCGGCTCACATGTCTATCGTTAGCACGAGGGGTGCGTGGGCACCTCAGACAACAAGCAAGGAGTGGTGAGATGCCTGGGATCCTCGTCGGCATAGACGGCTCCGGCCATTCCCAGCGGGCCCTGGAGTGGGCCGCGAAAGAAGCGGCGGTACATCGCGTGCCGCTGACCGTGCTCACCGTGCAGCAGGCCGTGGCCGGCTTCTGGGGCGGCACGCTCGACTACGCGCAGGACGAGGCTCTCACCGAGCGCGCCCGCGAGGCGGCCCAGGCGGAAACCGACAAGGTGGTGGCCGGCCTCGGCGGCGCCCGCCCGGAATCGGTCACGGTCAGGGCGGTCAAGGGCCTGCCGGCGGAGGAGATCATCAACGCGGGCCGCGATGCCGACATGATCGTTCTCGGCTCGCGGGGCGCGGGCGGCTTCGGCAGGCTGCTGCTGGGCTCGGTCAGCAACGAGGTCGTCCACCATGCGCACGCGCCGGTGGTGATCATCCCGCACGCGGACCGCGGCTGAGCTCGCCGATCGAGCGGAGGCCCGCCCGCCTGCACCGGAGCGCCAGCGCGGCGTGCATCCGGCGCGGCCACAGCGGCCCGCCGTAGACGAACCCGGTGTAGGCCTGCACCAGCGTGGCGCCGGCCTGCAGGCGCTGCCACGCGTCGTCGGGGGTCGCGATGCCGCCCGCGGCGATCAGCACCAGTCGGTCCCCGGCGCGGGCGCGCAGCCGCCGCAGCACCGCCAGCGCCCGGGGCCGCAGCGGCGGCCCGGACAGCCCGCCGTCCCCGGCGGCCGCCACCGCGGCCGGCGAACTGGCCAGCCCCTCCCTTGCCACGGTGGTGTTGGTCGCGATGATCCCGTCCAGCCCGAACTCGACCGCCAGGTCAGCGATCGCGTCCAAGTCCGCGTCGGCAAGGTCCGGCGCGATCTTCACCAGCAGCGGCACGTGCCGCTCATTTCCGCGGTCCAGCGCCTCGCGCACCGCGGCGAGCACCGGCCGCAGCCGGTCCGCCGCCTGCAGGTCGCGCAGCCCCGGCGTGTTCGGGGAGCTGACGTTGACGACGACGTAGTCGGCGACGTCCGCGACCGCCCGCGCGCTGGCCGCGTAGTCGCCGGCGGCCGCGGCCGGCGCCGCAGCCCGGCTCTTGCCGATGTTGACCCCGACGACCGGCCCGCCGCGCCGCGCCCGCCGCCGCGCCTGCCGCCGCGCCTGCCGCCGCAGCCTGGCGGCCGCGGCGGCGGCGCCGCGGTTGTTGAACCCCATCCTGTTCACGATCGCCCGGTCCGCGGCCAGCCGGAACATCCGCGGCCTGGGGTTCCCCGGCTGCGGCACCGCGGTCACCGTGCCGACCTCGACGAACGCGAACCCCAGCGCGCCCAGCCCGGACACCGCCCGCGCGTCCTTGTCGAAGCCGGCCGCCAGCCCCAGCGGCCCGGGGAACTCCGTGCCGAGCGCCCGCACCCGCAGCACCGGGTCGGCCGGCCCGAGCCCCCGCCGCAGCAGCGGCGCGACCCCCGGCAGGCCGGCCACCCACCCGAGGGCCCTGATCAGCCCGAACGCCGCGCGGTGCGCCGCCTCGGCCGGCACCCGCCGCAGCACCACCCGGTACAGCCACTGGTACATCAGCGGCATTATCCCGAACGGCCGTGACTGCGTGGTCTACGCCACCAGCTCGGACTCGCCGGTGAACGCGCGCCACAGCGCGGCGTAGCTGCCGCCGGCCGCCAGCAGCTGCTCATGGCTGCCCGCCTCCACGATCCGGCCCCGGTCGAGGACGACGATGCGGTCCGCGCGGGCGGCGGTGCTGAGCCGGTGCGCGACCACGATCGTCGTGCGCGCCGCGGTCAGCTCGCCGATCGCGCGGTTCACCGCGGCCTCGCTGGCCAGGTCGAGGGCGGCGGTCGCCTCGTCGAGCAGCAGTATGGCGGGGTCGGCGAGCTGCGCGCGGGCCAGCGCGATGAGCTGCCGCTGGCCGGCCGACAGGTTACGACCGCGCTCGCCCACCACGTGCGCATAGCCGCCCGGCAGCCGGGTGATCATCTCGTGAGCGCCGGTCGCGCGGGCCGCGGCGACGATCTGGGCGTCGCTCACGCCCGGCCTGGCGTACCCGATCGAATCCCGCACCGTCCCGGCGAACAGGTACGACTCCTGCGGCACCACGCCGAGCTGGTGCCGGTAGCCGGCCAGGTCGAAATCGCGGACGTCGGTGCCGTCGACGACGACCGCGCCGTGTGTCACGTCATAGAACCGCGCGATCAGCTTGACCAGCGTGGACTTGCCCGCCCCGGTCTGGCCGACCAGCGCGACGGTCTCGCCGGGCTCGATGGTCAGGTTGATCCCGCGCAGCGCGGCCGACTCGCTGCCCGGATAACCGAAGTCCACGTCGCGCAGCTCGATGCGGCCGCGCAGCCGGGACACCGGTACGGGGTGGGCGGCGGGCGGCGTGGACGTGCCGAGCCGCAGCAGCCCGGTGATCCGGCGCAGCCCGACCATGGCCTGCTGGTACCCGTCGAAGACCTGGGAGAGCTGCTGGACGGGGGAGAACACCATGTCGATGTAGAGCAGGTAGGCGATCAGCGCCCCCGCGGTCAGCGTCCCGCGGCGGACCTCCCCGGCCGCGAGGACCAGCACGAGCGCGCCCGCGACCGTGGACAGGGCCTGCACGAACGGGAAGTACGTCGCGATGTACCGCTGCGCCCGCCGGCGGGAAGCCCGGAAGGCGTCGCTGAGCGCGCCGAACCGCGCCCGGTTGGCCGCCTCGCGGCGGAACGCCTGCGTCACGCGCAGGCCGGCCACGTTCTCCGCGAGGTCGGCGTTGACGGCGGCGATCTTGTCCCGCGCCTCGGCGTAGGCCCGCGCCGACTTCGACCGGAACACCAGCGTGGCCGCCGCCAGCGGCGGCAGCACGCACAGCACGGACAGGCCGAGCCGCAGGTTGATGACCAGCAGCGCGGCCAGCACGCCGACGAACGTGAGCACGGCGCCGACCATGGTGACCACCCCGGTCTGCAGGAACGTGGACAGCGCGTCGACGTCGGTGGTCATCCGCGTCATGATCCGGCCGGACAGCTCGCGTTCGTAGAAGTCGAGGCCGAGGCGCTGCAGCTGCGCGAACAGCTTGACCCGCAACGTGAACAGCAGCCGCTCCCCGTTGCGCCCGACCACCATCGTCTCCGCGCTGTTCACGACCCAGTCGGCGAGCACGATGGCGAGCGCGACGCACGCGACGACGAGTATCGCGCGGAAGGCCCGGGCCTCGATGCCGTGGTCGATGCCGTTCCTGACCAGCGCGGGCAGCGCGAGCCCCGCCAGGGCATCCAGGCCGTCCAGGATCAGCCCGGCGACCAGCGCCAGCGCGAGCGGCCGCAGCAGCCGCCGCAGCGTGAACCGGCCGTCGCCGGCCCGCGCCCGGGAGACGTCCACCTCCGGCACGTCCCTGGCCGACGGCAGCGCGTCGACCATCTTCAGCAGCGCGGCCGACGGCGGCAGGCTGGCGAACGTCCCGTTCATGTGCGCGCCGCCCCCGCCGCCGCGACCCAGCGGGCGCCGGGCGCCGATGCGGCCCGGCCCGCCGATGCCGCGCGCGGGACCGGTGCCTGGTGCGTCGGCTGCGGGCAGCGGCCGCCCGTCGGGCAGGTCCACGGGCTCGTCCGCGCCCACCAGCAGCCGGCGGTACAGCGGGCAGCGCTCGCTCAGCTCCTCGCGGGTCCCGCTGTCGACGGCCCGGCCGCCGTCGAGCACCACGATCCGGTCGGCCAGGTTCAGCGTCGACCTGCGGTGCGCGATGATCAACGTGGTGCGGCCGTTTCCGGTCATGGCGCGCAGCGCGGCGTGGATCTCGGCCTCCAGCCGCGGGTCGACGGCCGAGGTCGCGTCGTCGAGCACCAGCAGCCGCGGGTCGGTCAGCAGCGCCCTCGCCAGCGAGATCCGCTGCCGCTGCCCGCCGGACAGCGTCAGGCCCTGCTCGCCGACCACGGTGTCGTACCCCTGCGGCAGCGAGACGATGAACTCGTCCGCCCCCGCGGCGCGCGCCGCCGCGACGATCTCCTCCTCGGTGGCTGCCGGCCTGCCGTAGCCGATGTTGGCGCGCACCGTGTCGGAGAACAGGAAGCTGTCCTCCATCACCAGGCCGATCGCCGCCCGCAGCGAGTCACGGGTCACCTGGGCCACATCGTGCCCGCCGACGCTGACCGAGCCGCGCTGCGGGTCGTAGAACCGGGCCAGCAGCAGCGCGATGGTGGACTTGCCGGAGCCGGGCGCGCCCACCACGGCGACCGTCTCGCCCGGCTCGACGTGCAGCGTCAGCCCGCGCAGCACCGGCTGGTCCGGCTGGTAGCCGAACCACACGTCGTCGAAGCGGATGCCGGCGGCCCCGGGCGGCAGCGGCACCGCGTCCGGCCTGTCGACGATCACCGGCCGGGAGTCGATGATGTCGAACACCCTGACGACGCTGGCCCGCGCCTCCTGGCCGAGGGTGACCATGTAGGTGAGCATGCGCACCGGGCCGGTGAGCTGCGCCAGGTAGGCGGAGAACGCGAGGAAGGTGCCCAGGGTGATCGAGCCGTGGATGGCCAGCCAGCCGCCGAGCGCGAGCACGCCGACCATGCCGAGCGCCGGGATGGCCTGCAGCGCGGGGTTGTACCTGGCGGTCAGCCTGATCATGCGCAGCCGGGACGCGAACAGCCGCGAGCTGGCCTGCTCCAGCCGCTGCTGTTCCTGTTCCTCCTGGCCGAAGCCCTTGACCACGCGCACGCCGCCGATCGCCGCGTCGACGACCCCCGCCACCTCGCCCGACTGCTGCTGCGCGTGCCAGCTGGCCGGGAACAGCCTGCGCCGCGCCGCGAGCGCGATCAGCCACAGCGCGGGCGCCACCGCCGCGGTCACCAGCGTGAGCACGGGCGACAGCACCACCATGACGGCGATCGAGGCGGCGAACAGCACGATGTTCCCCAGCGTGACCGGCACCATGGACAGCAGGCCCTGCACCATGTTCAGGTCGGAGATGGACCGGCCGACGAGCTGGTCGGTGCGCAGCTCGTCCTGCCGGGCGCCGTCGAGCCTGGACAGCGAGCCGAACAGCTCGGTGCGCAGGTCATGCTGGACGTCGAGGGAGACCCGGCCGCCGTGGTAGCGGCGCAGGTAGACTCCGCCGAAGTTCACCACGGCCAGGGCGAGCAGCACGGCCGCCAGCGGCCAGACCGACTGCCGGTGGGTCACGATGACGTCGTCGATGATCCGCCGCTGCACCAGGGGGATCGCGGCGGTCGCGGCGGTGGCCAGCAACGCGCCGCCCAGCGCGACCACCACGTTGCGGCGGTACCGCCAGCAATAGGCGGCCAGCCGTCCCAGCCAGCCGCCGCGCTCGTCCCGCGCCACACCGCCACCCATCACTGACCAAGATCAACAGCGACGCCCCGGCGTTTCATTTCCCCCGCTAACTATCAGCTCACCTCCGCCGCTAAGGGCTTGCGGGAAAATAACCCGTAGCTTCCTGGAATCCGGCACGCTGATGTGCTATGGGCGTGATCGAGGTTACCGGGGAGATGCTGGCGGCGAAGTTCGAGGTGATCTTCCCGCATCTGGATGAG
>Ga0209061_1002139_pt1 | contig 26821 bp, 26 predicted proteins | sample Coa_R1_10_FD_187157 | JGI IMG/M metagenome (GOLD analysis project Ga0209061, IMG submission 187157) | Surface soil microbial communities from Centralia Pennsylvania, which are recovering from an underground coalmine fire - Coalmine... | ecosystem: Environmental > Terrestrial > Soil >... | reverse complement strand
AGATGATCTTGTCCCCGTCCGCGGTCCAGATGCGCAGATCGCGGCTGATCTTACCGGTGCGGGTGACGATGACACGCAGCAGCTCCGGCGGCAGGCCGCGTGCGGCGCGTGCGGCCCGGCGTTCAGCGGACTTGACCCGCAGCCGCGGGTTGTCCCGGCGCAAGGTGGTGGCGCCAATCATGATGGCGTCACAGCCAGCGCGTACCTCGTCTACCCGGTCGAGGTCTTCGGGGCTGGACAGGACGAGTCTTTGCGAGGTGGTGTCGTCGATGTAGCCGTCGAGGGACTGGGCGACGGACAAAAGGACGTAGGGACGCGGCATCCGGTGGCCTTTCAGCGGTTACCCCCCCTGGGGGCGGGATGGCCAGGGACGAGAAGGCTGGCGAGCACGCGGTGGACCTCGTTTGTTGCTGAGTGTGACGGCCAGCGGCGGCGCATTGCGTGGCCAAGGCGGCGCAGTTCGGTGATGATGCGGCCGGACTGGGTGATGCCCGCTATGCGGGCGGCCCGGACGCCGGCGTCGCTGGCTCCGGCCGGATCACCTGCGCCGAGGCAGGCGACTGCCTGGCGGGCGAGGTGAACGCCGCGTTCACGGCGCAGCGTTGCAGGGATGCCACCGATCGCGTGCTCGAACAAGGTTACGGCGTCTTCGTGGTCGCCGAGGGCGTCCAGGCAGCGGGCACGCGCCATCTCAACGTAGGCAGGCGTGAGCCATGCGGCCCACGGCGCGGCCGGGTCGCCTTCGGGACTCGCGGCGATTTGCGCTGCGTCTTCCAGTGCCCGCTGGCATGCATTGGGATTTCCGGCGAGAGCATAGCCGTGGGCCTCGTAGGCGGCAACTGCGGCGCGCAGCCTTGCCCCGCCACCGGGTGTCAGCCGGGCGGCAGCCTCGGCGAGACCGACCGCGGCGACGGGGTCATGCATGTCGCCGGCGAGCTGGGACTTGCGGGCCAGGACGAAGGCAGCCCATTGCATGTCGTGGGCCATGTGCGCCCATTCGAGGGCGCGGTCGAGCCAGTACTGGGCGCTGCGGAATTCCGCGCAGTCCTGGTACTGCCATGCAAGGGTCTCGGCGTATTGGGCTTGGAGGATCAGCAGATCACGGGCGGTGGAGCCTGCGCGGCCGTGGCGGATCTGCCTGATGAGGGCAAGGTGATTACAGACGACAGGAATGAGGGCACGAGGGCCAAACAGGCTGTCGTGATCGGAGATCAGGTCGCGGAACCGCCGCAGATGCTCAACGGGGCTCACATCATCGGCACCGGTAACGGTAATAAGACGGGGCGGAAGCATTGCAGGAGCGAGCGCATCCTTATCGGGTGCTGTGCGGCGTCCCGTGGCAAGGGCGGCCAGCTCTCCGCCCGCACCCAGGACCTCATCCAGCTCGGCGCCGCACTCGGGGGAGGGGCGCTCAAAGCTGTTGCGCAGCCGGGCAATGTACCCGGCTGAGTAACGGGAGATGCGGGCGAGCTCCCGTACGCCGACATGGCGCACCTGCATCCAGCGCGCTAGCGCGTCGCCGAAGTCACTCATCCGCGTGTGCCGGTCCGCATGAGGCGTTTCGCCGTCCTGATACCTGTTTCGTGTTTCGTGCGGGCACGCAACATCTTCAGGTTACGCCCCCTGCACAGGTTTACTGTCAGTGTCGGCGCAGGCACACGTGATTGGAAGGTATTTCGTAATGGAAACGACGGCACCGGGAGAAACTGCCAGCTCCCCGGCCGGGGAGGTACGAGGCGCAGCGGGGTCCGGACGGGACCGGCTCCGGGACGAGGGGCTGCCCCGCCCGCTTCTCCCGCGGACGCCCCGCCAGGCCGCCGCCGCTCTGGAAACCCTGCGTGCCACCCTCCGCGGCTATCATGCCACCTGCACCCCGCGCGGCGACGGAACCTACAACTTCGAGGTCACCCGCATCAACGATAAGGGTCCCGGCCCCATGTGCCTGATCTCCCGCGACCCCGGTGAGATCCTCGGCAGGCTTGGCGTCGGCCAATCCGCCAGCTCCAGCCAGGACACCTAGCCCCGCGAGCTGCCGCGCGGGCACAGCCACCCTGTCCGCGCGGCCCGGCAGGCGCCGGGGGCATGAGGGGACGCGAAGGCGGCTCTATGTCCCACCCTCCGCGCGAGCCCCCGGCGCCTGCCTCAGAACACGCGAATGCGAATAAAGCCACAGCACGGCGTACATGTTTGAGCTGCGCGGAGATGTGCGACTGCAGCGGCTGGCCCACGGCCGCCATGTCATAGGCGTACGCGAGATCGGCACCGACCAGCCCGTACAGGCGGTGCCCCGCGGTCACCTCCTTCGCCGAGGAGGTGCGTGCCACCACGTCGGTCGCCAGCTCGATCCTCGTCCCCGTGACCTCGCCCAGGTAGATCTCGGTGATCCCGGTCGGGTGGGCGAGCAGCACCTCGACGCGGTTGCCGGGCTGCGGGCGCCAGAACCCGGTTTCGGCGGCAAGCGGCCGGCCGGGGTTCCCCTCCTCGTCCAGCAGCCACGTGCGGCTCGTGTAGGCCAGGAAGGGCTTGCCGTTGTGGCTGAACGAGATCTCCTGGCCGAACCGGAAGCTCTCGATCGTCGGGTAGCCGCCGACTCCCGCGCCCTCCCACGTGCCCAGCAGGAACTCCAGCGGCGCCAGGTCGGGATGGAGCTCAGCGCCGGCCCCGGTGCCCGCGGTCACCGGAACTCACCCGGCCCGCCGGGCGTGCCCGGGCGGTCAGCATCCGGGCCGCCGCGTGAACCGGCACGGTACAGCGCCACCGCCGCGAAACCGGCGGCCACGGCGACCACGGCGAAGGCGATCATCAGCACCACCGCGCTCCCCATGCCATGCATAGAGGCGAGTGTACGGGTGCCGCCCGCCGGGCGGCCGTGCGGCTCTTCGGGCGGGGCGCTACATTTCTGGAATGGCAGCACGATCCCTCGTCGTGAAGGTCACGGCGGGCAAGGACGATCCCGAGCGGTGCAATCAGGCGTTCACCGTGGCGGCGGCCGCCGTCGCAAGCGGGCTGCAGGTCTCGCTCTGGCTGGCCGGGGAATCCGCCTGGTTCGCGATCCCGGGCCGGGCGGAGGATGTCACCCTCCCGCACGCCGCCCCGCTGGCCGACCTGCTGGCGGGCGTGCTGGCGGCCGGCTCGGTGACGGTGTGCACCCAGTGCGCGGCACGCAGGGACATCAAGCCCGAGGACGTGATCGAGGGCGTCCGCATCGCCGGCGCGCCCACCTTCGTCGCGGAGGCGACCGCCGACGGCGCCCAGGCGCTCGTCTACTGACCGGCGGCACCCCGCCTTGCCGCCCGGGCAGCATCCTGTCCTGCTGGCGGGCACGCCGTCCCGGCCGCGGGCCTGCGCGCTGCCCGGCCTGCGGGTCCGCGTTACCGCCGTGTGCCCGCTGCGGCAGGCCTCCCCGCTCACGCGGCCCAGGCCAGCGACCTGCCCGTTCTCCCAGCCGCGATCGAATGGTACCGAAACCCTGTACCAGATGCGTGGCACGACGATCCCGTACCACTAGCTGGAGGGAGGACCCGTGGCCACCACGGCTACCGAAGCGCGGAAGAGGCTTTTCCCGCTGATCAGGCAGGTCAACGACGACCGTGCCCCCGTCGGGATCATCTCCAGCCACGGCCGCGCCTACCTCGTCGCGGCCGACGACTACGAGTCCATGGAGGAAACCGGCTACCTGCTACGTTCCCCCGCGAACGCCGCACGCCTCATGGCCGCCGCAGAAGAGGTACGCCACGGCCGCACTCTCATCACCAAGACCGTGGAAGAACTCCAGGCCATGGCCGGGGAGGGCGAGGACGAACAGCGTTGAGGAACATCGTCTTCCATGCCCAGGGCTGGGAAGACGTCACCTCCTGGGCCACGGCCGGCAAGAAGATGCTGCGCCGTCTGCTCCGGCTGGCCGAGGAGGCCCGGCGCACCCCGTTCGAGGGGGCGGGCAAACCGGAGCCGTTGCGTCGCAACCTCTCCGGCTTCTGGTCCCGCCGCATCGATGACGAGCACCGCCTCGTCTACGGGGCCACCGATGACGAATTGGTCATCATTCAAGCCCGCTACCACTACGACGGCTGACCGGCTGAGCGTCCCGAAACCGGGGCGGTCAGGACGGGAGAGCGGCGAGGCGCTCGTCGCGGAGCCTGAGCACCAGTTCCTCATGCGGTCGCGCCAGCGGGCGCAGCGGCCCGGCCACCCAGCCGAGCAGCAGGTCGGCCAGGGCGGGGTTGCGGACCAGGGCAGGCCCGTGCAGGTAGGTGCCGAGCACCCGGCCCGCATACGCGCCCTCGGTGCCGTCACCGTTGCCGGTCCCGGTAGACACGCGGGCGAGCGGCGCCGCGTCCGGGCCGATCGAGGTGACCCCCTGGTGGTTCTCGAAACCCGTGAGCGGCGGCAGGCCGAGTGCGGGGTCAGCGTCGGCGGCGATCTCGCCCACGGCGCGGCGCTGTCCCCTGCCGCTGCGGATATCGAGGATGCCAAGGCCGCCCGTGGGCTCGCCGTCCGCGCCGCCGAACTCTTCCCCGAGCAACTGGTAACCCGCGCACACCGCGAACACCACTGCGCCCCTGCCCGCGGCCCGCGCGAGGCCGCCGTCGGCGCGCAGCCGCCGCGCGGCGAGAACCTGCGGCAGGTCCTCGCCGCCGCCCAGGAGGTAGATGTCCCCGCCGGCGGGCACCGGCTCATCGGAGTTCACGTGGACGGATTCGGCCGGGATGCCCCGCAGGCGCGCGCGGCGCTCGAGCACGAGCAGGTTCCCCCTGTCCCCGTACGTGCTGAGCAGGTCAGGGTAGATCCACACCAGGCGGAGCGCGCTCGGACCCCGCCCTGACCGGTCCCGGTCCACGTTCATCGGCCCTCCCTGGTTCCCGCACCGTCATGCTCGCATTGCCCGCCATTGGCGTGCACGATTCCCGCTGCAGCCTCGCACGCATCACCCGGGCGGCGCTCCCGGGGCTGGCCGTTCAGGCTGCCCGGCCGAGTACCGACCGGATCTGCTGGAACGCGGTGTAGTTGGCGACCAGCTCGATACTTCCCCGCCGTACCCGGGCGACCGCGTCGTCGATCCCGTCCACGATCTGGAACTCCACGTCGTCGGCCTCCAGCCTGACGGCGAGGTCAAGCCTGCGCTCGCCGCCGACGAAGACCGTCCGCCCGCGCAGCCTCCGGTAGTCCACGTCCCACAGCCACGAGGTGTCCCGCCCGTCCGGCACCTGGGCGTTGACCGCGAGCATCACGGGAACCGGCGGCGGCGCGAGCACGTCGAGCGCCTCCAGCCAGCCTGCCGGGTTCTTGGCGAGCAGCAGCCGGACGCCGACGCCGCGCCGCTCGACCCTGGTGTACCGGCCCGCTACCGAGGTCACGTCACGGAGCCCGCGCAGGGCATACGTGACCTCCACGCCGAAGACTTCCGCGACCGCGAGCGCGACCACCGCGTTCGACCGGTTCGCCCGGCCGGGCAGCGCCAGGTCGAGCGGGCGGCACCGCCCCTCGGGATCGATGACGTTCTCCCCGTCGAGCGCCCAGCGCACGGGCGGGCGGGCGAACGCGCACTCGCCGCAGCGCCAGTCGCCGGAGGACCTGCGCAGGTGCGACCCGCATTCCGGGCAGCACCAGGAGTCGTCGTGCCAGCGCTGGCCTGCGCCCACCCACGTCACGCGGGCAGCCTGGCTCGCCGCCCAGGCGATGAGCGGGTCGTCGGCGTTGGCCACCACGTGGCAGCCGGGCGCGGCGGCGATGGCGGCCCGCCAGCGCCGCGCGAGCAGCCAGATCTCCGCTGCCCTGTCCATCTGGTCCCTGCTCAGGTTCAGCAGGGCCAGGGCGCGCGCGCCGGTGGCGGTGAGCACGGACGGGACGTACTTCTCGTCGACCTCCAGCACGGCGATCGTCGCGTCGGGGGCCTCGCCGAGGGCCGCCGCAAGGCCGGCCTCCATGTTGGCGCCGAACGCGTTGGAGGCGATCTCCTCGCCAAGCGCGCCGAGTGCCGCCGTGACCAGGCGTGTCGTGGTCGTCTTGCCGTTCGTGCCGGTGACGAGGACGATCTGCCGTCCTTGCGCGAGCATCGCGAGCAGTCCGGGTGCCAGGCGGAGCCCGATCACCCCGCCGATGACCGAACCGTCACCGCGGCCCGCCAGCCGTGAAACGCGGCTCGCCGCGCCGCCGACCGTCGTAGCGAACCGCGCCCGCAGGGGAAGCTTGTCCATCGCGCCTGATGTTATCGGTCTCCGGAGCGTCAGTAGGTGCATTTGCCTGGTGCCGCATGCGAGTTCCGGGAAGGCTCGTCTTTTACCGGCCCGGCGGCCAGGCCCGCCCCCCGGGCCAGCGTGGGCCCGCCCCCCGGGGCAGCAGGGACCGTCCCCCCGGGGCAGCAGCGCTACTGGTCGCGGGGCCTGCGCCAGTCGGGGCGTTCGGGCGGGGGGCCGAGGTTGGGCGGCGGGGCTTGCCTCCCGCGCCAGCTCACCGGCACCACGGGCATCGGGACCGTGGCGGCGGCCTGCCCGGCCGCAGCCCCCGGGGCGGGCCGCCCGGCGGCGGGCCCGCCGCCGGGCCCAGGGGCCCCGGAGGTCCCAGAGCGCCCAGCCGGCCCCTCACCGCCGTTAGGGTGCCCGGGGCCGGGGCGCCCGTCACCGTCACGACCATGCTCACCGCCGGGCTGCCCGGCCGCGGCCCCCGTGTGCCGTGCCCGGTCCTGCGTCCCCGCGCCCGTCGCGGAGCGGGCCTCCTCCAGCGGGAGCAGCGTCGCGGTCGGCAGGCCGAGGATCGCCGGGTTCGCGTCGGCCGCGATGACGTGGCGGCCTCCGGCGGCAGCGTAGGTGACGATCATGGCGCTCGGCGGCAACTGCTGCAGCTCGTGCTGCTCGACAAGGAACTCGCGGGAGCGCTGCGCCGTCCTCGCCAGCGATTCGCTGTCCGCGAGTGCCCTGGACGTGCTGATCCCCCACGTGGTGGACGAGCTGATGGACTCAGTGAGCGAGGAGGACGTCGCGGAACCGGCGGAATGACTGGTATCCCTGCTCCGGGACGACATGCCCCCGGGCATCGGCAGGAAGCTGTTCCCGTGGCTGGTGCCCCTGCCCACGCTGCGGCCCGAGGTCACGGTCTGCGACGCCGACACCGACACCGACTCCGCGGTGCCGACCGTGCTGGCATACGAATCCCCCCTCGTATCCGTGACGGACGTGCCTGCTGTCGTGGTGAGCTGTGACAGCACGAACCGGTGCTGCGTGCCGATCTGCTCGCTTGCCACCTTGGCGTCCGCCGCGTTCCCGAGGCGCATGAACGCGATGGCCGCGTTCCCCCGCCCCAGCCGCTGCCTGACGTGCTCGGGGATCGACCGGTAGGCCATGACCAGGCCGGTCCCCGTGGACTCGCAGGCGCCGGCCAGCCGGTCGAGCACCTCGCCGCCCAATGATTCCGCGCCGAGCAGGACCACGGTGTGCTGCCAGCGCGGCCCGGCCGCCGCCTGCCGCAGGACGTGCGTCAGCGCGGTCACCAGGTAGGTGCCGAGCACCCTGTTGCCAACTGCCCCGGCCCGCTTGTCCAGCGAGACCACGCGCAGCCTGGCCGGCGGGAGCGGTACAAGGCCGCTTCCCACGCTCTCCAGCTTGCGCAACTGGGATTCGAGCGCCCACGCGCGCTCGATGACCACGCGTTCGGCTGCCCCCGGGCCGAACATGGCGGTGAGCTGATCGGCCTGCTCCGCGCTGAGCAGCCCGCGCCGCACGTCGTCCCGCGGGTCACCGACCTGGGCGAGAACCCGCAGCCCGGCCGCCACCCCCGCCACGGTGGCGCCGTCGCCGAGCACGCCGATGACCCGCTCGAGAAGGGCGTTGTCCGCCGGGAGATCCCTGGCGGCAGGGTGCTCGCCGAAGGCGCTCGCGGTGAGCGAGAGCACGTCGGCGAGCGCGCCGGCGCCGAGCCCGGTCCCCAGGTCGAGCCTGGGCAGGTCCCCCGGCAGGAGCCAGACCAGGGGCTCGGTGCCCGACCTGCGCGCAACGGCCAGCAGGTCGCGGGCCACCGCGCCCTCCGACAGGTCGAGCACCGTGACCTCACCGCCCGCCTCGAGGCGCGGCGCGCCCATCATCGTCAGCATCGCCGACCAGCCGGCGAGCGTCCCCCCGGCCACGTCGACGCGGTCGATCTCGCGGGGCAGGCAGACCGCGTACCACTGTTTCTGCCGCTCGTAGGCGGCGCGCCGCTCCTGCCATTCCCCGGCCTGCCTGGCATGCTCGGCCTGGCGCGCGAACAGCCCCCTGTCCTGCCATGCGCGGATCTTCCCGATTCTGCGCTGCTCCTCCGCCACGCGCGAGCGCAGCACCTGCCCGGCGTGCCACAGGGCACGCCCGGCGAGCACCGCAGCGCTCGCGCACACGAGGAGGCAGAACCCGGCAAGCAGCGGCGGCACCAAGCCGGCCAGCCACATGGCGGCAAAGAAGGCGGCGCCCGCGGCCGCGCCGGCCAGTGCCGCCCGCAGCGGCTGGTTGAGCGCCGCGTCCTCACGATGCTGCGCCGCCACCCAGCCGGGATCGAGATTATGCCGCTCCGGGGGGGTCGGACGGCGGGGCGGCGGCCCCGGATGCGGATGCAGGAGCGCGTACTGCCAGCCCAGGTACACCCGGTCCCCGCGCAGTCCCGGCTGGCCGTTCCCGGCCTGGACGTTCCCGGGCTGATCACTCCCGGCCTGGACGTTCCCGGTCTTCGTGCCCGCGGCTGGCTCGCTCACTGTATCCCCCTGGGCAGCACTCATCGGGCTTCCCCCGCGGTAGCGGTCCCCTGCGTGCCGCGGGGCCTCCTGGCACGGCGTATGCCGCCGGCCAGGCGTGCGGCGGCCTGGGCGGCGCCCTGGGCGGCTCCCGGGCGCGGCGGGGATTCCGGCAGGCCGGCAGGCACGGTCCTGGCCAGCCGGACGAGCCGGCGCCGCGGGCTCTTGACAACCAGCACGAACTCGCCGTCTCCCAGCCCGCCGAGCGCCGCGGCGGGCACGATGGGCTGGCGCACGAGGGGACGGCCCGCGCCGACGGCTGTCCTCCCGCCGGCCGCGCCGGCGGGAGGACCGGGCCGCCCCGTCGCACCCGGCGTTCCCGGCGCGGCAGCCTGGGCAGACGGAGCCCCAGGGGCCGGTGCCGTCCCCGGCACGCCTGCCTGCTCGGGCGCGAGCCGCTCCCCGGTGAGGCGGGCATACCGCTCCGCATCCTGCTCGCCGTCGATGCGGTGGATCGCGAGCGCGTTCACCTGGCCGGCGAGGCCCAGGGCCTGCGCCGACGAGGTGGTGAGCAGCACGGGAAGGCCCACGGCGGCACCGTGGGCGACCAGCCCGGCCAGGATGTTCCGCGGCACCACGTCGCACCGGCGGAACCATACGAGCCCGTCCCCCTCCACGCCCATCTCGCGGAAGCCGTCGCAGACCGCCATGACGTCGTGGGCGACCAGTGACGCGATCCTCGCGGCGCTGGCCTGCCCGCCGCCGGGCTGCTCACCGCCTGGCTGGCCGCTGCCGAGCACGAAGAGCGCAACCGCCCGGTCCCGCACGACCCGGCCGATGTCCAGCGGGACCTGCGACGGCCGGCTGGGGGGACGCAGCCACCGGCCAAGCGGCGACGCCCGCAGCTCCCTGAGATGGCGGGCCGGCGCGGAGACGATCTGCGGGTCCGCGCGTACCAGGCTGACCGATACCCGCACCCGTTCTGCGAGGATCTCCCTGCGCGGGTGGTAGGCGGGCACGTGGGCCATGCGCGCCTGCATCGCCGCCGGGTCGAGCAGGTGGGCGACATCGTCGAGGACGGGCACCCGCGGATCACCGGGCGCCGCGTCCAGCAGCTCGAACACGTCACGGAGGTAGGCGGCGCAGCTCCGCCTGGCATGGTCCGCCACGGCGTCCCAGTCGATCATCCCGGCGAGCAGCGCGGCACGTGCCGCCGCGTCGCCGTGCCGGAACGGCTCATACGGCATGGGCCCCGCCGCGCTGAACGTCACGAACGGCGCGCCCGCGGCCGCGCAGACGGCGGCCAGCCGCCCGGCCAGGCCCTCCGGGCCCCCCGCCCCCTCCGGCCCGTCGTCGCCGCCGAGATCAACGGCGATGACGGGCTTGCGCCGCCTGATCGCGGCATGCACGAGCTGGAAGCTCGTGACCGGTGCCCCGGAGCCGGGGGAACCGGTGCACAGCACGCCCCCGGCGGCCTCCCGCCACGAAATCGCCGCCCTGCCGCCGGACGTGACGTCCACTCCCAGGCACCCGCCGTCCCTCGTGACGACTCCCCCGGCCCGGATCGCCCGGGTGGTGGCGGCCTGGCGGATCGCGACGAGCAGGCCAGGGCGCGGCTCCGGCACATCCCATTCGTCGGTGTGCAGCCAGCCGAGCCACGCCGCCAGCGCGGCCTCCGCCGCGCCGGCGATGAGCGCCAGCGGCAACTGCCGCGGCAGCCAGTGGCCCATGCCCGCGTACGCCCCGCCGAGGTGCGCAAGGCGGGACAGGTGGTTCCCGATGCCGCCGAGATAGGCCGCCACCGCGGCAGGGCCCGCGGTGAAGCCGGCCACGGCAGCTCCCGGCCCTATCGCCAGCGCCCACATCAGGCCGGCGGCCGCCGGGGCCGCCAGCCATACCGGCCGCCACCTGCTCACCTTGCCGACGACGTGGAAGACGATCGCGGCAACGATCGTGAGCTGGGCGAAGAGCACGTGGCCGATGACCAGCGCCACGCCGCAGGCAGCGAGGAACTCGCCACGGCGGGGGATATCCGGCGGTATCAGGTAGCGGGCGCGCCGTGGCGCGCGCTCCGCCGCCGTCACGCGGTCGGCAAGCATCTCGGCAGTAGAGTGCCAGGAATTCACGCTGAGTGTGAGCGTAATTCGCCGGCCGGTCAATATTGCGGTGATTTGACCAGCGGGCCCGGCTGGCCCGCTGTGCTGAATTCTGGTGAATCGCCACTGTTGTCCCAATGCCCGGCAGACACGCAGCGTCACCATCCGTTCGGGGATAAAAAGAGCGTATAAAGCCGGATGAATGGGCAGGAAGCATTCTCCGGGACGTCAGCTCGCCCGCGAGGGCACCGCCTCGATGGAGAGCCTGATCAGCTCGGGCCTGAGCACCACGACGGTCAGGGCGGCCGGGAGGCGGGCGGACGGGTCATCGAACCGTACGGTCACCGTGATCGCGGGCTGGCCGGGCGCCAGCCGCAGGGACCGGGCGGCGGCTGGCTGCGGCGGCCGCATGTCCACGTGCAGGGTGGCCGGCCGCAGCGTTTCCGCCCCTGGCACATCCGCGGCGGCAATGCCGTCCGGCCCCAGCGGCCCGCTGAGCATGGCCCCGAATGCGGGAGCCCGGCCCTGGCCGCCGCTGCCGGGGCACGCCTCGCCGGCCGGTTCCTTTCCCTCCGCCGGGCCCGCCGGCCCCTGCGGCAGATAGGTGGTGGAGATGGCGGCGGGGCCGCCCGGATGAGCCCATACGCACCGGACGACGCGGAGCTGCGACCCGGCCGCCAGGCCCAGCGCCGCGCCGATGTCGCCGGGCGCCTGGCGCCGTATCACGTGCCGCGCCTGGCAGATGACCTGGCCGCCCATCGGGTCGAGGCTGGTTGTGAACCCTGCGATGCCTTCGAGGGGGATGCGGTACTCGGCCGGGCTCGCCATGTACACCTGCCCGTCGGGCAGCCTCCGGAGCAGCGAGCGCCGGGTCAGCTCGTCGACCGCGACGTCGATGTCCTGCAGGCTTGCGCCGAAGCGCCGCGCGAGCTCGCTCCGCCTCGGCAGCTTCCAGCCGGGTTCCCGGTGTGCCAGCACCGCCGCCATGCGGTTCGCGAGCACGGTGCGGTCCGGCCCGCGCGGCGCTGGCGCCTGGCCGTCACGCTCCTGCGCCCCCGTACGCGGCACCTGGCCCCCGCCTCCGGCAGTTGCCCCTTCTCCCGCGATCATGCCGGACGGTCATTCCGCATGCCGCCGGGAGTAGGCGGCGACGGCCCGGCCCACGATGATCAGCAGCAGGACGAAGACGAACAAGATCAGCGCCGCGTCGTAGGACAGGTTCACCGCCGAGGTTTCCGGCTGGTTGTAGAAGGTCCAGATGGGATAGGTGAGATAGGCCACCGGCGCGTGGGTGAGCGACAGCGGAGGGGTGCCGTTGGTCCACCCCGCCGTGTAGAGGAGCGGGGCCGTCTCCCCGGCCGACACGGCCAGCGCGACGAGCAGCCCGGTGATGATCCCCGGCGCGGCGGCCTTCAGGACGATCTTCCGCAGGGCCCAGGACGGGGCGATGCCGAGCGCCTCGGCACCCTCCCGGTAGCTGGTGGGCACCTGGGACAGGGAGGTCTCGGTCGCCTTCGTGATGTAGGGGATCGCCATCACCGACAGCACCAGCACCCCGGACAGCAGCGAAAATCCCCAGTGGAAACCGACGACGAGCGCGATGTACCCCACGTAGCCGAGCACGATCGAGGGGATTCCGGAGAGCACCTCATAGCCGCCGCGCAGCAGGCCGCGCCACCTGCCCCTGGCGTACTCGGACAGGTAGAGGCCGGTCAGGATACTGACCGTGCCGCCGATCACGAGCACGCCAGCCGCGAGCACGAGCGTGCCGAGTATCGCGTTCTCAAGCCCGCCCGCGTTGCCGCTCGTCGGGGTCGTGACGACGCTCCACCGGAAGTGCGGGACCGCGCGGGACACCACCCCGTAGGCCAGCCACAGGGTGGGGCCGGTCACGACCACCAGGCACACGGCGCAGGCCAGCCAGAACAGGGAGTTGACGAGCTTCCTGCGGGCCCTGGCGAGCCGCCCGGCTGCGGCACCAGCCCGCGAGGAGGGGGCCGTGCCCACTTCACTCATGGCTCTAGCGCTCCCTTCAGATGTCCGCGGCGCCGCCGTCCAGCGACGGCTGCCGTCTCACAGGCCTCTTCCCACCGGCAGCGCGGTACCGGACACCCGGCGTACCAGCAGCCGGGCGACGACGCCCACGACGAGCGTGATCACCATCAGGACGAGTCCCGCCTCGGCGAGGGTGCGCACCGCGAAGCCGGTGCCGTCGGTGAACGCGGAGTCGAGCTGGGTCACGACGGTCGCCGCGATGGTGGTCATCGTGTCGTACAGGTTGCCCGGCACCGAGCCGAGCGCCACCCCGCACACCATCGCGACCGCCATCGTCTCGCCGAGCGCCCGGCCGAGCCCCAGCACGACCGCGCCGGCAAGTCCGGCCCCCACCCAGGGCAGCGTGACCTTGCGGGCGCACTCGAAGTCCGACAGGCCGAGCGCCACCGCGCCCTCCCGCGGCAGGATCGGCACCTGACGGATCAGGTCCCTCGCCGTGGCGGCGACGATCGGGATCACCATCACCGCCAGCACCAGGCCCGAGGTCAGCAGGCCCTCGCCGCTGCCCGGGTTGCCGCGCAGGAAGCTGAGCACCGGCACGTCCGGCGCGTTGCGCGCGATCCAGGGGGTGATGTGGTGCGCAATGAACGGACCGAAGGTGAGCGCCCCCCACAGGCCGATGACGACGCTGGGGATGCCGGCCAGCAGTTCGAGGAAGAGGCCCACCACTGATGCCAGCGGGCGCGGCAGCCGCTCCACGATCACCAGCGCGGCGCCGACCGACACCGGGACCGCGATGATCAGCGCGATGGCCGAGGTGGCGAGCGTGCCGGCGATGAGCGGAAGCGCGCCGTACGAGGCGCCCAGCGGGCGCGTGATACCGCCCGCTGTCACCGGGTTGCCGTAGGAGTTCCCCGGGTTCCAGCCACTGCCCGTCAGGAAGTGCAGGCCGTTCACCCTGATGGCGGGCAGCGCCTCGGCGAGCAGGGCAACCAGCACAAAGCCGAGCGCGAAGGTGGGCAGCACCGAGGCGATGGCGCCGATCCAGCCGATCAGCCGGCCGTCGCGGATGCTGGCCCGCAGCGCGGCCCCGGCCCTCGGGGGGAGCGGGAGGCGTCCCGCTCCCCCTTCCGGGTCCTGTGACTGTGCCGTGGGTGTGGCAGCGGACATGATCTCAGCCGGTGATCTTCGCGATCTGCGCGTCGGACAGCGTGACCACCGACGATGGCAACGGCTGGAACTGCACCTGGGACAGGTACGCGGGCGAGTTGCCCGTAGTGAGCGCCCAGTGCAGGAACGCCTTGACGTCCTGCGCCACCGCCGCGCTGGACTGCTTCGTGTTCACGATCGCGTACTCGTAGTTGATGATCGGGTAGCCGCCCGCCGCCGGCCCGTTGATGAGCGACAGCGACTCGTTGGCGGGAGTCTTGGACACGAAGCTGGCGGCCTCGGCAGGGATCGTCGACGACGTCGGCAGCAGGTACGTGCCGGAGGCGTTCTTGAGCTGGGCTTCGCCGAGGCCCGCCGCCGTGGTCTTCTTCAGGTAGCTGATGCCGATGTAGGCGACGCACCCGGCGGTGGCCTTGCAGCCGCTCACCATCCCGCCGTTGCCCTCTTCGGCGAGTGCGCCGGGCACGCTCGGCCAGGACACTGTGGTGCCGTAGCCGACCTTGGTCCCCCAGCCGCTGCGGTCCTGGTCGGACAGGTAGGTCGTGAAGAGGAAGGTGTCACCGGAGCCGTCCGCGCGGTGCAGCGGGACGATCTTCATGCTGGGCAGCGGCACCCCGGGGTTGAGCGACCTGATCGCCGGGGCGTCCCAGTTCGTGATCTTGCCCTGGTAGATCTGGGAGAGCACGGAGCCGTTGAGCTTGAGGTGCGTGGACTGGCTGAGACCGGGAATGTTGTAGTTGATCTGCTGGGCCGAGATCGCGAGCGGGATGTTCATCAGCCCCGGGTACTTGCTCCGGTCGGTGCTCGACAGGTAGGCGTCGGAGGCCCCGATCTGCACGGCGCCCGCGGCAGCCTGGGAGATCCCCGTGCCCGAGCCGGTGCCCGCTGTCGTGATCCTGACCTGGTGGTACTGCTTCTCGTAAGCGGGGACCCACAGGTTGAACAGCGGGTACAGCAGCGTGCTGCCGGTTTCCGACAGGGACTCCGGGGACGGCGCGGGCGCCGCGGGCACCGCCGCGGCCGCCGAGGCCGATGCCGTATGTGAGGCTGACGGGGATGCCGACGATTTCGGCGCCGAACTGCCGCCGCCACAGGCTGCCGCCAGGAGGGCGACGGGGATGAGCCCGACCGCAGCGATCGGTGCGCGGAATCTTATGGCCACCGCGGAATACTCCTTTTACCTGTGTCTTCGTTTTTTACCTGTGTCTTCGTTGCCGAGCTCCCCCGGCGGGATATCGCGATGCCGCCGGGGAAGGTTCCGGTCAGCCGAAGCGGCCGCCAACGTAGTTGGCGGTCTCCTCCTCGGCCGGGTTCTCGAAGATCTGCCGTGTGGTGCCGGACTCGACGAGCCGCCCGCTGTTCAGGAAGACCGTGTGGCCGGCGACACGCCGCGCCTGGGCGAGGTTGTGCGTGACGATGACCACGGTCAGCTTCGGCGTCAGGGCGCGGATAAGCTCCTCGATCGACCCGGTGGCCACCGGGTCGAGGGAGGAGGTCGGCTCGTCGAGCAGCAGAACGTCGGGATCGACCGCGAGGGCACGCGCCAGGCAGAGCAGTTGCTGCTGACCGCCGGACAGCCGGAACGGTGAGTCCCGCAGCCGCCGGGCCACCGCGTCCCAGAGGCCCACCTCACGTAGCCGCTGCTCGGCGATCGCCGCACGCTGCGCGCGCGGCGCCAGCTTGTGCGCACGCACCCCGGTGAGCACGTTGTCGATGATCGACATCGGGAACGGGTTGGGCCGCTGGAAGAGCATGCCCACCCTGCGGCGCAGCACCATCGGATCGGTGCCCGGATGCCAGATGCTCCGCCCGTCGAGCAGCACGTCGCCGCGGTGGGAGTAGCCGGGGACCCGGTCGTTCATCCGGTTGAAGGTGCGCAGCAGGGTCGACTTGCCCGAGCCGGTCGGCCCGAGAATGGCGGTGACGGCGCCGCGGGGGATCGTCAGGCAGACATCGCCGAGGACCACCCGGCTGCCGAAACTCAGGGTCAGTCCGACGGTACGGATCTGCGCATCGGCCGCCACGGGAGACGCCCCCGCGGCAGGCGCCGTGGCCGCGCCAGCCTGAGCGGGAACAGCCGCGTGCCGCCCGGGAGCGGGCTCCGGTATCCCATCCTCAACCACGTGCATCCGCCTCACTCGGACCTTCCTGCCAGGCCGGGGGTTTGCGGGATCGCCCCCGTCTCGCCTCCATTGATAGGCAGTCCCGGTGAAGCGCGGCTGAACACGAAGGTGTTGGCCGGGCGGCAGGTGGGTGACAAACTGGTGAACCGCCCCATCTCCCCGGCCCCAGCGCACGGCAGGCGGGCAACGCCCCAGGCCGCCCGGCATAAGAAAGTCCCGCCGCCGCAGCCCTCGGGCTGCGGCGGCGGGACCGTGTTTCCGCCGGCGGCTCACCGGCTCAGTTTCCGCCGGCGGCTCACCGCTCAGGCAGGCACCTCCGCCTCGGCGATCAGACGGACACCTCCACCTTGGTGATCTTCCCGCGCTCGGCGGCCACGCTGCGGCTGGCCCGGGCGCCGCCGGGGGCAAGCACCCGGAGCGTCCACGTTCCCGGCGCGGCGAAGAAGCGGAACCCGCCGTCCTCGCCGAGCGGCACCTCCGCGACGAACTCGTCGCCGGTGCCGAGCAGGCGCGCGTAGCCGGCCGACACCGGGGTGCCGCCGCGCACGACGCGCCCCTCCACGATCGCCTGGCCGCCCGGGTCCGTGGCCGCCGCCACGGCCGCACCGCCCGCGGGCGCGCCGCACCCGTCGCCGGCGGCCGCAGCAGCCGGGTTCCCCGCGCTCACGCTGCCTCCTTCGGCGCCCGTGCCGCCGGCCGTTTCCCGGTGCCGCTCACCGGGCGTCACCCAGCTCGATCGGCACGCCCACCAGGGAGCCGTACTCCGTCCATGAGCCGTCGTAGTTCTTCACGTTCGGCTGGCCAAGCAGCTCGTGGAGCACGAACCAGGTGTGGGCGGACCGCTCGCCGATCCTGCAGTAGGCGATCGTGTCCTTGCTGAAGTCCAGCCCGGCCTCCTCGCCGTAGATCCTCCGCAGCTCATCGTCGGAGCGGAACGTACCGTCCTCGTTCGCGGCCTTCGACCACGGGACGTTGCGCGCTGTGGGGATGTGGCCGCCGCGCTGCGCCTGCTCCTGGGGCAGGTGCGCCGGCGCCAGCAGCCGGCCGGCGAACTCGTCGGGGGAGCGGACGTCGACGAGGTTGCGCTTGCCGATCGATGCGATCACCTCGTCCCGCATGGCGCGGATCGAGGGGTCCTGCTCCGCGGCCCGGTACGAGGTCCGCGGGCGCTGCGGCACGTCGGTGGTGAGCTCCCGCGAGTCGAGCTCCCACTTCTTGCGGCCGCCGTCGAGCAGCTTCACGCTCTGGTGGCCGTACAGCTTGAAGTACCAGTAGGCGTAGGCGGCGAACCAGTTGTTGTTCCCGCCGTAGAGCACGACGGTGTCGTCGTTGGAAATGCCGCGCTCGGACAGCAGGGTCTCGAAGCCGACCCTGTCGACGAAATCGCGGCGGACCGGGTCCTGCAGGTCCTTCTTCCAGTCCAGTTTGATCGCGCCGGGGATGTGCCCCTTGTCATATGCGCTGGTGTCCTCGTCGACCTCGACGAGCACGACACCTGGGTCTCCGGAGTGCGCCTCGACCCAGTCGGCGTCCACGAGGACTTCAGAGCGGCTCATGCAGAAAAACCTCCTTGGTCGGTCAGGCCGGTGCTTTCCCCTGCGACGCCGGCCTGATCCTGCGGATGAACAGGTACATCTGGCAGCCCAGGCAGAAGCCGAAGGCCGCGTTGACGAACGCGGCAGCCAGGGCCATGGCGGTGAACGCCACGCCGAGGGCGGTGAGGCCCGTGGCGTAGCCGATCACCCCGATCACGGCGATAACCATGCCGACACCCTGCGCGAACCGGGGCCCCGCCGCCGGCTCCATCCGCCGGGGCGGGCCGATCCGCGGCCGCACGAGGAAGCGGTAGACCAGCCCGTAGGGGGCGTAGCGCAGTCCCGCCACCGCACCGACAGCGAACACCAGCGTCTGCGCGGCCAGCAGCCACGTGCTGCCGGTCGCCAGGACGGCGGCGAGCACGGCGGTCGAGATGAACGCGCTGAACCGGGGGCCTCTGGAATCGACGTCCATGCGTGTGCTCCTTGACGCGGGCAGGGTGCTGACCACAAGCCGCCGCTAGCCAGCCACGGGGCAAATCCGCAGGCCAACGGCCGGATGGCCTGCCGGGAACGCGGGCGTGCAGCGGCCGGGAGCTTGGGCCACGGCTCGCTCCGGAACCTCAGGACCGTGCGTCAGCGCGGCTGGCTGGGCAGTATGGACACAGCGCGGTCGCCACCCGGCAGAAGTCCACGGCACGGCGCTTCGTCAGCATCCGCGCTGCCGGCATCTGCGCTGTCCACGAGAGCACGTACCCGATGGTATGCGTGGCGCGGCTGGCTGTCATCCCCGAAGCGCTGGCTGTCATCCCCGGGGCGGCAGCCGCCATCCCCGGGGCGGCGGCCGTCCGGTCATGCGGTGTCACGGGGACGTGCCTTCTGCGCCCTCTGTGCCCCGCCGGGCCGGAGGCGGGGAACCGCCGGCGCCGGGCGGCAGGATCTCACCAAGCGCCGCCAACACATCCGCCCTGCGGGGCTGCCCGCTCGCCCGCCGTGCGATGCGGCCGTCCGGCCCCAGCACGAAGACTGCGGGCGTCGCGTAGATGCCGAGCCTGCGCACGAGGTCGGGCCGCGCCGCGGCGTCGATCTCCACATGCGCCACGCCGTCGGCCGCGTCCGCGATCCCCGCCAGCAGCCGCCGCGTCTCGCGGCACGGCGCGCACACGGCGGTCGAGAACTGGACGAGGGTCGCCCGGCGGCCGATCGGCTCCCCCAGGTCCGCCGCTGTCAGCCGGTCCTGGCCGCGGGAGCCGCGGGAACGCAGCCTGCCCGCCCTGCTGCGCCACACGACACCGAACGAGGTGGCGGCGGCGAGCACTGCGACGAGCACGATCACTCCTGCGTTCATGCCCCATGACAGCACGCGCCCCGCTTCCCGAATTCCCGGCGGGCCCGCAGAGGGTGCGGCATCCTGGCGGGGCACAGCGGCCCGGCGGGGGCACAGCGGCCCGGCGGGGGTGCAGCGGCCCGGCGGGGAGCGGCGGGCTCACGCGGTGCCGGCGAACTGGACGCCACTGGCCGCCGCGCTTACCCGCACCCCGCCCGGCGTGACTCCCACCGACGTGACCGACAGGTGCAGGGGCAGCCCCGTCACCGGGATGAGGAAGCCGAAGTGGCTCGCGACCAGGCTCACGGGAAGGCTGAAGCCGCCTCCGGCTGTGAAGTGGCGCGGCGTGACCACGATCCCCGAGCCGTCGACGGAAAGCGAGGCGATCACCGACACCGGCACGCTGACGCCGAGGGAAGTGACCGTCCCCGACAGCTTCAGGTCGCTGCCGTCGGGGCTCACCTGGACACCGGCGGGCACGCGGCTCTGCACAGCCGAATACGGGATGGTCCCGCTGGCAGACACCTGATCTGCCGTGATGCCCGCCGGATCGTGGCTGAGGATCGCGCTCAACGACGCATGCACGCCGCTGAAGCGTGCGTCAAGGTTGTGGATCTCCACCCCGTCGCTGCTCACGCTGGCCATCGAGACATCGATCTGCTTGTAGTTCCCCGACGCGGCCTGCGTGAGGAAGGGAAATCCCTGAATGCTCACTGACGGCTCAGATGGCAGGTCATATGCGGTGGCCACCCGGCTGGCGACCTCATGGTCAGCCACGGCGGCACCGATCCGGTCAGCCGCCACGAACAGCCCGGCGATGACGAGGAGGGCGATCACCAACTTACGCATTGCCCTGGAGCCTACCGGGACAGGGGCGGCCAAACCGGCCCTTTCCGCAACTCCTGGCTGCTGGCCTGGGGCAACTCCTGCTGCTGGCCCGGGAGGACTGTGCTGGCCCGGGGGATGAACCCTCCGTCCCCGGAACCCGGGAATCCCGGAGCCCCGGGGCCGCTCAGGAGCCCGCTACCCTCCGGCGAAGGGGGGCAGCACCTCAATGGTTGCGCCATCCCGCAGCACGATGCCCTCGTGGGGCCGGCTACCCGCGGGCGCGCCGTCGACAAGGAATGATGACCGCGCCAGCACCGCGGGCAGCCGGCGGTTATCCCCGCGCCGTGACACGGCAGCGGCCAGTGCCTCGGCGAGCGTGCCCGCGTCGAGGGATTCGGCATCGGCGCCTGCCGCGTCCTTCGCCGCTGCCCAGTAGCGGATGGTCACCCTGGCCATACAACCATCCTCCCGCACGCGGGACGCGGTGCGGTAACCAGCACCTGGCGCATGGCGCGGCGGCCAGGCTCGTCCGCAGGCGGGAAAGGTGCCAGAATGGATGCGGCGACGGTGCCACCAGGTCCTGCACGTTGACTGATTCGCGGACTGCGCGCCGGCAGGCAAGGCCGGTGCGGCGTGCGCCGCTGAGCGGAGGTGGAACCGCTTGAGCGATCTGCTCTTGCTGACCAGGGCTCTGGAACCGTCCACGGAGGTGCTTCCCGCGCTGGGCCTGCTCCTGCACTCGGTCCGCGTGCTGCCGCCCGAGGCGCCTGCCCTGATCGACGCGCCGCCGGGGGATGCGGTGCTGGTGGATGCGCGGCGCGACCTGGGGCACGGGAAGAGCCTCTGCTCGCTGCTGCAGGCCACAGGGCTGGATTGCCCGCTGCTGGTGATCGTGACGGAGGGCGGGCTCGCCGCGGTCAACGCGGAATGGAGCGTCGACGACGTGATCGTGGACACTGCCGGGCCCGCGGAGGTCGAGGCCAGGCTGCGGCTGGCGATCGGCCGCAGGGCCAGGCACGCGGCGGCTGACGCACCCGATGAGATCCGGTCCGGCGATCTCGCCGTCGACGAGGCAACCTACTCGGCCCGGCTGCGGGGCCGCACCCTCGACCTGACCTTCAAGGAATTCGAGCTGCTGAAGTTCCTCGCCCAGCATCCCGGCCGGGTGTTCACCCGTGCTCACCTGCTGCAGGAAGTCTGGGGATACGACTACTTCGGCGGCACGCGGACCGTCGATGTGCATGTGCGGCGGCTGCGGGCCAAGCTCGGCCCCGAGCACGAGGCCCTGATCGGGACCGTGCGGAACGTCGGGTACAGATTCGTGCCCGTCAAGGGCGGCGAGGGCCGGCAGGACGGCCGGGAAGACCGGCAGGACAGCGAGGACGAGCCGGGCAGCGAGGAGGAACGACCATCGCACCCGGGCACGATAACCGCCCCCCGCACCACAGTATGATCGCCGCCTGGGCCCTGGGCCCGCACGAGGGCACGGCCGGGCGGAGTGAGCGGGCGCCAGGTACCGGCCGGCGGCCCTGGGCCGGCGCGGCTGGCTGAGAAACCCTTTCGGCGGCTGGCTGAGAAACCCTTTCGGCAGGAAGCGGAGGAGCGACGAGATCCGATCCAGCGGTGGGCCCGTGCAGGGCGGTAGCAACGGCGGCGCTGCAGCGGTCATTACCGGCCCGCTGGCCAGCCCGCAACGCGATCAGGTGCTGCGCCTGGCAGCGGCAGCGGCAGCAGCGGACGGCGTCATGCCGCTGTCGGAGGCCGCGATGCTGCACGTGCGGTACGGCGGCGGGGGACCTTCGTCCCCGGCGGCTCCGTCCCCGGCGGCTCCGTCCCCGGGGATCCCGGGCCGGGACGGCGGTTCCCCGGAACCCGCGGGTGCCGGCCTTGACCTGCACACGGCAGCGGGAACCGAGATCACGGGATACGCGTACCTGGACATGTCCAGCTCATCCGGGGATGCGAGCAGCGAGCTCGTCGTCCATCCGGCGCATCGCCGCCGCGGGTACGGGCGGGCTCTCCTCACTGCGGCGGCTCGGGCGGCAGGCGGCCGCTCGCTGCGCGTGTGGGCGCACGGCGACCTTCCGGCTGCGGCCTCCCTGGCGAGGGCGGCCGGGCTCAGGCGCGTCCGCACCCTGTGGCAGATGTGCCGGTCCCTGAGCGAACCGCTCAGGCCGCCCGTCCTGCCCGGTGGCGTCACGGTGCGCACGTTCGTCCCCGGGCGTGACGAAGACCAGTGGCTGCGCCTCAACGCGCGGGCGTTCGCCGGTCATCCCGAGCAGGGCGGGTGGACCCGGGCGGACCTGGACCTCCGGGAGCGCGAGCCCTGGTTTGACCCTGCCGGGTTCTTCATCGCCGAACGCGACGGGCATCCCGTCGGCTTTCACTGGACGAAGATCCATGGCAGCGGCCCCACGCCCGGGCAGGCGGCCGCAGGAGCGGAGCCTGCGGGACATGGGGCTGTCGGTGAGGTATACGTCGTCGGTGTCGATCCCGCTGAGCAGGGCACGGGCCTCGGCAGGGCGCTGACCTTGACGGGTCTCCGCTATCTGCGTGACCGCGGCCTTCCCGGGGTGATGCTCTATGTCGACGGGGCGAACGAGGCGGCGATCCGGCTGTACGAGTCGCTTGGCTTCACGCGGCAGCGGGCGGACGTGATGTACGGGAACTTACGCGATGCGGCCGAGAACCCTCGGCTGCGGCCGGACGCCGAGCACCTCGTCCAGCTCTTCCCTGGTCAGCGGCCCGTCACGGTCGGCGACCGCGCTCAGCACCTCGGCATAGAGCTCGATCTCGTCGAGAGCCACCCGATCGTGCAGGCGCAGGTCGACATATTCCGGCACCGCGTTCACCTCCCGCCGCCGTCCGGTGCCTTACGGGCCCGTGATCCAGGTTACGTCGTATCGGCGATCCGCGGCATGGCCCATCAGGGCCATTCCCTGACCACCCTCCCGTGCCGTATTACCCGTGTCTCCGGTAACAATCCCACGAACATCGCAGCATGGTGATCGCCGATCCTGTAGAGCGCCGGGTGACCGCCTCCGGCGACCGCGCCGGCCGCCACACGTCCGGCCGTGCTGTCACCATGTCCGCAGGCGCGGACCCGGCTGGCCGCGGGCGCAGGCCGCCCGGGATCGGCGGGGGCAATAGTTTATCACTTTCTGTAACTCTACATTTACATAGAGTGTCTAAATGTCGCGTGATCACAGGGCCGCAGGCGCGCATATCGGGATACTCCGGCGTTCCGGTTGCGTGCGTGAGCACCCAGGGCAAGAGTCGTTGTCCTGCTGTCAGCCCCCGTTAGCCTCGCGCGGCGTCCCGGCGATGCCCGTGATTACGCAGCGCCGCAGAAGATTCCGCGCCAGCTCAGCGGGTAGCGCGATAATGTGCCAGCAGGCCCCGCATAACGTTCCAAACAGGTCTCGGATATAAGGTCTGGCGTGAAGCTATGAGCGAAAATAGTGATCTCCTCCCCGGCCTCGGTGAGGAGGAACCCTTCGAAGTGCAGCTACGCGGGTACAGCCGCCGGCAGGTGGACGAGTTCATCGTCCGGTGCCGCAGCCAGATCCGCGATCAGGAAGAACGGCTGGCCAGTGCGCTCAGCGAGGCAGAGCAGCTCAGGCAGGAAGTGAAGGCGCTGCGGCAGCAGGCCCTCGCCGGCAAGCCTGCCCATGAGGAGGTCAGCGAACGGATCGCGCAAATCCTCAAACTGGCCGACGATGAGGCGGAAGCCCAGAGGTCCAGGGCGCGCGAGGACATCGCCAAGATGCGCACCGAGGCGCAGCAGGAATCGGACCGGGTCCGCACGGAGGCCAGGGAGCAGGCCGAGCGCATGCTCACCGCCGCCCAGGAGCAGGCCGAGCGTGCCATCTCCGCTGCGCGCTCAGAGGCGGAAAGGATGAGAACCGAGGCACGCGCTGAGGCCGAGCGCACCACCACCGACGCGAGGAAGAAGGCGGAAACCGTCATCTCCAGCGCGAAAGCGCAGGCAAAGAAGACACTCGACGAAGCGACAGCCCGCGCGACCGCCATTCACGACGGCGCGGAGCGGCGCCTCAACCTGCTGAGCACGCGGCACGCTGACACGATCCGCCGGCTCACCGACATTCTCGACGGCGTTTCCGCACTCGTGGCATCCGAGACCTCCCGTGCCTCGCTGGAGGAAGAGGTGGAGCAGGCGGTCGCGGACGCAGTTGCCGGCGCGCCCGCAGCCGGCCCCGCGCCGTCTGGCGCGCCCGGCAGCAGCCACGGCAAAGGTGACGCACCCGGTAAGGGCGGGGGCAGCGGCGCCGGAGCGGATACCGCTCCGGCAGGCGGGCCGCCCGCCGGGTCGCCGGCGGGCGGCCGGGACAGCGCCGGCCAAGGCTCCCCAGGCCCGGTGCCGCCAGCCGGCCGCTCCGCCCAAGCCGGCGCCCAGCGCAGCGGCGCAGAGCAGCCAGGCCAGGGTCACGGTTCTCGCGTGTCCCATGGCGCCTACCGCGCGTACGGCGACGGCACGCCAGCCCCGGCGGCGCGTGCCGCCGGGGATCCTCCTGGCGCGGATTCACCGGGCAGCCAGGGCCAGGGTCGCGGGCCCCTGCCGGCTTCCGGTGCTTCCTGGACGGGGCCGGGAGGCCATGTCCCTGGCCAGCGGCAGCAGGCCAGGGACAATGGCGAGGAAGCCGAGACGGGCAGGCGCCTCACCGGCGCCACCGGCCCCGACGAACCGACGGGGGACGTGCGTGTCATCCCGGAGCACCGCGCTCGCTAGAGCGGCTGGGAACTACTGCGCCACCAGAGCCGAAAAATTACCCCCCGGCGGCTTGCCGGGGGCTTCCAGCCCCCGGCAAGCCGCTTTCACCATTGACCGGGGACGCGGGCGGACGCTGCCAGGCCAGTTCCCGGGCAAGCTGCCAGGCCAGTTCCCGGGCAATCGGTGCAAGACCAATCATGCCCGGGTAAATCGTTGCCCGAAGCCGGATGCGTTTCCCCGATTTTCCCTGTGATTTCGGCGCAGACGCGCGCGCGAGCGGCCCCTCATGCTTCATGATTGTCCGGATGGATCGTTCGGCAGAGATGGCCCTGACCGAAGCAGCATGGGTGGCCGACACCGACCAGGCCGACCCCGCGCCTTCTGAAAGCTTCCGGGTTCCCGCTCCCGGGAAGCGGACCAAGGCCGATGACGCGAGCGGGAGAGCTGGCGCCTGCCCTGAAGCCGCTGCCGATGCCCGTGCTGCCGCCGGGGATCCAGCGTCAGCAGTTTCGCTGGCAGGTAAACCTGACCTCGCCGGGGCCGTGGAGGCGGCCCAGCGCGGCGACGAGGATGCATTCCGCACGCTGTACCGTGACATGCAGCCGAGGCTGCTGCGGTACCTGCGGGCCATGGTCGGCGAGGACGCTGAGGACGTGGCATCGGAGGCATGGCTGCAGATCGCCAGGGACCTGCCCGCGTTCAGCGGTGACTCCGACGGGTTCCGCGGCTGGGCAGCGACGATCGCCCGGCACCGGGCAACGGATCACCAGCGCCGCCATCGCCGCCGCCCGCCGCCCGCCGCAACCCCGATCGAGGATCTCGCCGACATGGCGGGGCATGATGATACGGCGGCCTCCGCCCTCGACGCGGTGTCCACGGATGCCGCTGTCGCGCTGATCGCGGAGCTTCCGCGTGACCAGGCCGAGGCAGTATTGCTCCGCGTGGTCGTGGGCCTGGACGCGGAGCACGCGGGGAAAGTGCTCGGCAAGCGCGCGGGTGCGGTGCGGACGGCCGCATACCGGGGCCTGCGGAAGCTGGCCAGGCGCCTCGATCAGGCCGCGGCCCCCCGCGGCACGGATGGCGCGGGGGGCTGGCGCTCACTGCCCCGGCTGACACTGCCAGCGCGGCGGGTCATGCCCGCGCGGCGGGTCATGCCAGCCCAGCAGGCAGCGCCGGCGCGCGTGAACGCGCGGAACCCCGGCGGTGCCAGCCTGGCCAGCCCGGGGTCCCGGCGGCCCCGGTGGCCCCGGCCAGGAAGCAGCTCGCCGGAATCCGCTGGTGGTGGCGGGGAACGGCCAGCGGAACGCGGGAGAGAGGAGCAACACACGGGAAGCAGTGACACGAACGAGGCACCTGACGCTTAAGGACATGAGATGAACACAAGCCAGCCTCGCGGAATCGGCCGGGAAGCCGCCGAGCGACTGCTCGACGGCCTTCCGGCGGATCCGCACGCAAGCCAGGACAGGCTGACGCGTCTGCTGGCGGCCGCCGCGGCGCCAGGACGCGACAGCGAGCTGGCTGGCGAGGACATGGCTGTGGCCGCTTTCCAGGCGAAAGAACTCGTCCCTGTCACTAAGTCCCGGAGAGGACAGATGATCAAGTCCCCCCTCGCAAAACTTCTCACCGCGAAAGTCATCGGCATGACGCTGGCCGCGGGCGCGGGCGGCGGTGTCGCGATCGCGGCCGCCAGCGGCGCCTTCAGCGGCTCGGGCGCGGCCTCAGGATCAGGAGGAGCCTCGGCAGCAGGGCTCAACGCCAGCGGCCAGCAGGCCGGAAGCGTCAGCGGCAGCGCCGGCGGTGTCAGCGGCAGCGCCTCGATGTCCGGGCAGGCCTCCGGGCACGGGGCACTCCCCGACCCGTCGCTGGCGCAGGCAGTGATGCTCTGCCGCACCGCTGCCGCCCAGGTCGAGTCTGGCAGGGCGCAGGTGTCCAAGGCGGCCGCCGAAGCCATGACCGCGTCCGGCCTCGATGAGGCACTGGCGAACCCCGCGCTGGACCAGGTCCTGCGGAACCCGGCCTTCTCCGGCCTTGTCGCCAAGGTGCAGGGCGCGTCGAACGTGGCCGACTACTGCGGTCTCATCCTGGATCTGCCGAGCCTGCCGCAGCCGGGCAGCATTTCCAGCCTGCCCACCTCGGCCATCTCCCAGATCCCGGTGTCCGACCTGTCGAAGCTGAACCCGTCGGTGCTCTCGCAGCTTCCCGCGTCGGTGCTCGCCGGCCTGCCGGCCCCGGCACTGGCGGGCCTGCCGCCGGTGACGCTGTCGGAGCTGCCCGCCCCGACCCTGGACACACTCCCGGCGCCGGCGCTGTCGAAGCTCTCCCC
>Ga0209061_1002137_pt1 | contig 26848 bp, 24 predicted proteins | sample Coa_R1_10_FD_187157 | JGI IMG/M metagenome (GOLD analysis project Ga0209061, IMG submission 187157) | Surface soil microbial communities from Centralia Pennsylvania, which are recovering from an underground coalmine fire - Coalmine... | ecosystem: Environmental > Terrestrial > Soil >... | reverse complement strand
CCTCCATAGCCGAACGGCTCCCCACTTACCAGGCCAACCCCCTGCCCATAACCGTCGTAAAACGAGCTACTCAACACATTCCCTAAACCATCCATACGCTGACATACATTCCCTAATGAGATTTATTGCGGTTTATGGGGGGTGGGCGATACACGAACTTGCCCTAAGGCAATCAGAGGCGCCTCAAGCCCCATCTGCCATGAGAACAGAGCGGCTGTGGCCACAATAGCGAGGCGTATTTCCAACGAACGAACCGTTGGGCGTGTCATCTGTCGTTTCTCCTTTCCCTGCTAGGTGAGGGAAGTAGCAGGTGCTAATTTTAGAAGCCGGCTTTCCTATAAAGGGAAGCCACTCGGCCTCAGAAGAGGCTCTGACGATAGAACGGGCTTTCGGGAAGGGTTATGGAGGGGCACTCTGTGCAAGCCCTTTTGCCGATGGGGACCGGTTCCAGGCGTCGAGTGGACGTCGGGAGGGTACATCTGTAGAAGATGATAACAAAGATTTATGCACCTGTCAAGAGGTTGCAAAAAAATTTTTTGGGCGGTTTTTTTATTGAGAGTGCTGTACTGGTAGAAAGCGTGGTTAGACGAAAGCGCTTAACTAGCCAAGCTATCACTGTCTGCAGAGGATGCTAAGTCTATCCTAAGGACTATTTTCCGTGAAATTCTCTTATGTTGGGTATTCTATTTTGCGGTTGGCTCGCTGCCATAGGAGCCGATAAGCCTATCTTCTGAGGTGAGCGCCTTGATCTCTTTCAAACGTGTTCTTTTACGTAGTCTATCGTTTTCGTGGGTTTTCCTCTTGGTTCTCTCTTTAGGCATCGTTCAGGCCCAAGAGCCTCACAGTCTTCGTTCGGATGTGCTGCAAGCCATGCATTGGCGTAGCATTGGACCGGCAGTGATGGGCGGAAGGATAGCGGACGTTGCTGTAGACCCTAAGAACCCTTATACGATCTATGTGGCTTTAGCGACGGGTGGGGTTATCAAATCTACCAACGATGGGAACACATGGACGCCGATTTTCGACCATGAGGCCGTTGGCTCGGTAGGAGCGGTGGCGGTGGCGCCATCCGACCCTAATATCGTGTGGGTAGGTACAGGGGAGGCTAACGGACGCAACAGCTCTTCTTGGGGAGACGGGGTCTATAAGTCTACTGATGGTGGAAAAACCTGGCAGCACATGGGGCTAGACGATACACGCGAGATTGGTCGCATTGTTGTAGACCCTAACAACTCCAACATCGTCTATGTCGCTGCGGCCGGGCGGCTGTGGGGTTACAATTCGGAGAGGGGGCTTTTCAAAACCAGCGACGGTGGCAAAACCTGGCAGAAGGTTCTCTACATCAACGAGAAGACCGGCGTGATAGATGTGGCCTTGGCCGGGAAGGGTGGGGATGTGCTTTTAGCTGCAGCCTATCGTCGTTTGCGTACTCCTTGGGGTTTTTACGATGAAAGCTCCGATTCGGGCATCTATCGTTCTACGGATGGAGGGAAGACGTGGAGCAAGATCACAAAGGGTCTGCCCACCGAGAAGGTGGGGCGAATAGGTCTATCGGTATGTGCAAGCCAGCCGAACATCGTCTATGCCGTCGTTGCCTGTAACGAGGGTGGGGCCAAAGACCTTTTTGATCCTACCAGCAATTTTGGCGGCGTTTTCCGCTCGGACGATGCCGGTGCGACCTGGAAGCGGGTCAACAGCACGGTGCCACGTGGGTTCTATTTCGGACAGATTCGGGTAGACCCCGCCGATCCAAACAGAGTGTATGTATGTGGGTTTGGGCTTGAAGTATCGCAGGATGGCGGTAAGCACTTTTCCATACCCGGCTACGGTTCGCCGGGAGTTCATCCCGATCTTCATGCGCTTTGGATAGACCCTCAACATCCGGAGCATATGTGGCTTGGCACCGATGGTGGGCTTTATGTGACGCACGATCGGGGTTCCACCTGGGAGTTTATGAATAACTTTCCTATGGGTGAGTTTTATGAGGTGAGTGTAGATAACCAAAAGCCGTTTTGGGTCTACGGAGGGCTACAGGATAACGGTTGTTGGACGGGGCCAAGTGCCACCACCAATGAGCGCGGGATTACCAATTGCGATTGGATTTCTTTCCCATCAGGGGATGGATTCTATGTGCTTTCCGACCCGGACGATCCGCAGATTGTCTATGCGGAGTCGCAGAATGGGGAGGCCTACCGATTAGATAGGCACACGATGAACTTTCGACGCATGCATCCGATAGCGCCTGAAGGGGAACCGGACTACCGCTTCAACTGGAACACGCCGTTGGCCATCTCGCCTTTCGATCATGATGTGGTCTATATGGGTGGAAACCATCTGTTTCGTTTCTATGATGGCTGTAAGTATTACGATGTTATTAGCCCCGATCTCTCCAAGCAGGAGGGGCCGCATATCACGACCACCGGATCGGGCGCTGAGATTTACGGAACGATCGTCACTATTTCGCCTTCGCCGCTTCAGCGAGGTTTGGTATGGGTTGGAACGGATGACGGGAACGTGCAGCTTACACAAGATGAGGGAAAGACATGGGAGAACGTGACCGACAACTTGCCGGAAAAGGTGAGAAACTATTGGGTATCACGTGTGCTGGCTTCACAGTTTGTAGCAGGGCGGGCTTATGTGGCCATTGACGGGCATCGGAGCGATGACTTGGCCCCCTATCTTTTTGTGACTGAGGACTATGGGAAGACCTGGCATTCCATTGTGGGAAATTTGCCTAAGGAAGGGCCGATACAGGCTTTTAGAGAGGACCCGGTGAATCCGAACCTGCTGTTTTGCGGCACCGAGTTCGGCGCATGGGTGAGCCTGGATCGTGGGCAACATTGGCAAAAGTTGGGAGACAACTTACCGACCGTAGCGGTAGATGACCTTGCCGTTCAGTCGCGCGACCACGCGCTTGTGGCGGCAACGCATGGCCGAAGTTTATGGGTGCTAGACAACATCGCGCCGCTGGAAACCGTTGCCTCCAATCCCAAGGAGGATCAGCCCATTCTCTTTCCTATGTCTCCTGCTTTGGAATATCGCTATACGCTTACCACCGAGATCAGTGGTCAACACGATTTCGTGGCGCCCAACCCTCCACGAGGCGTGCGCATCGTGTTTTGGCTGCCGACCCTGGAGGACGCAACCCCCACCGTCGTGATAACCGATGCGGCAAATAAAGAGGTAGCGCGACTTTTTGGAGAGCGTTATCCGGGAATGCAGACACTGATTTGGGATATGTTGCAGAGGCAAGAGGAGGAGAGAGGCTCTGGTCGCCGCGGAGTGCCGCCACGGTTTGTGAAGCCTGGTGTCTATACGGTAACGTTGCAGGTCGGCAAGTTTAAGCAGTCGCAAAAGGTGACGATAGCCGGCAACCCGGCGCTCTCGGAAGAGGAGACGGACGAGCCATACGCCGATCCGGATAGCGGTGGGGAGAATGAGATCGGCCCGTAGTGTTTTGCAAAAAGGGTCAAGAGCTTGCGACTCTTGACCCTGAAATATCGGATTATCGGTAACGAAGCTATTTGTTGTCGTCGGTGTTTGTGCCGTTATCCGAGGGCATATCCGGTTTGACGTCGCCATTTTGGGGAATGGGTTTGATATCGTCGTTGGTTTTCCCCATAACGGCTCCTAAGCCGGCGTCCCAACCTCCTTTGCAGTTGATGCAAACCGGCTTGCCATTGGCGGCGTTGTCGCCACAGTTGCACATGCCCACGTGCACGGCGCAGTAGTCGCATTTTCCTTTGATGCAGCACTTGTAGTTGTCTCCGTCCTTGATCTTTTTGACCATCACCTCGACCCTTTTAGAGGCTGCCGTTTGCTGGGGCATGTTTTGGTCTGACGAGCCACTTTGATCTTGGGCGTAGGCCAATCCTCCAAGGACGGCTATCGCTCCCAAAAGGGAGAAGGCAGCTGCTTTTGTGCGTTTCACGTTTCGAGTACCTCCTTGTTTGGTATCGTTTTAGTAAACGATGCGGGCAGTGTATAGGCCGACCCGCAACCGAAGGGTGCACTCTTTGCGGCAGAAAATAGCCTTAGGGTAGAGATATGCCTGTGACCGCTTAATTGTGAGAAGGTACTCGCCTAGGAATATGCGCCTCTGTAGAAAACGACGTATCGAGCGGGGGAAGGAGTTCGCCCTAGGTATCCGTTGATAGCAGGAAGTAGGAGGCGGGATGTAGAAGTAACGGCTGTAATTATTCGGCGGCTAGCGAGCCTCGATCTCGTTTCTAAAACAATGGGCATATCTTATATGGTGACACGGCGACAAGTGCTGCGGGGCTTAGGAGTCGCTATCGGAGCGAGTTGTGCTGGGTTTATTCGATGGCGCTTAACGACGCGCCCATCTCATTATCCAGGGCCATTTCGCGACGTTACCAAAGAAGCTAGGTTGCATTTTCGTTACGATAACGATGCCTCGCCCCGCCATCGTTTTGTGGAGACGACAGGAGGAGGGTGTGCGTTTCTCGACTTCGACAAAGATGGGCTTCTTGATATTTTTGCTGTACAAGGCGGCCCAGCACCTGGAAGTGCGCCAAGACCGCGCCCTCCGGCTGCGCTTTATCGGAATCGAGGGGATGGCACCTTTGAGGATGTGACGGCGGAGGTTGGTCTGGCCGTGGATATGGGGTATGGGCAGGGAGTGGCCGTCGGGGACTATCTCAATACGGGTTGGCCGGCGCTGTTGGTGACGGCCTATGGCGGTGTTCACCTATTTCGAAATGATGAGGGACGCTTTCACGAAGTAACGCGAGAAGCAGGGCTTGTCCAGAGGGGAGCACCTCATTGGGCAACAAGCGCTTGTTGGTTTGACTATGATAAGGATGGATGGCTTGATCTCTTTATTTGTCATTATGTCTCCTGGTTTCCAGATATGGATCAGCCGTGTGCGGATGCTAGTGGGAGGCTGATGTACTGTTTGCCTACGGACTATTTGGGAGATAGCTGTGTTCTTTATCATAACAACCGAGATGGCACTTTTACGGATGTCACTAAGGAGGCGGGGTTGGCCCAGCTCGTTGGGAAAGCCTTAGGGGTTGTGGATTTGGACTATAACAACGATGGCTGGCCCGATCTCTACGTCACTAACGACATGATGCCGAATTGGTTATTACAGAATCAGCACAATGGGAGTTTTAAGGAGGTAGCCGCCCAAGCCGGTGTTGCCTTAGGGCCTGTGGGGGAGGCTTTGTCAGGGATGGGCGTTGTGGCGGCCGACCTTACCAACCACGGATTGCCCGATCTCTTTGTGGGCAATTTTAGCCACCAACCCCGATCTTACTTTCGGAACAACGGAGATGGTACATTCTCTTTTATGTCGGACCCCGTAAGCGTCGGAAGTGTCAATCAGCCGTATTTAACCTTTGGCCTGGAATGCCTCGATTATGACCTAGATGGAAGCTTGGACTTGGTGTTGGGGAACGGCCATATCAATGACATTTTGGGAGATCGTGGCAGGGTGACGTATCAGGAAAGCCAGATTTTGCTCCACAATCGCGGAGATGGGCATTTTGAGGAAGATGCCGACCGAGGTGGAGATTTGCAAATACCTCGTGTAACGCGTGGGTTGGCTGTAGGGGACTACAATAATGATGGACGCCCTGATATTCTCGTGAGCGGCCCTAACATGCCTCTTACGCTTTTTCGTAATGTGGGGGCGATGAATCAGCACTGGATAGGTTTTCAGTTAGAAGGGACGCATACCAACCGAGATGCCATAGGGACAAAGGTAACGATTCGTGTAGAGGGACGAACACAAACGCGGTGGGTGCGGGGTGCATCGAGCTACTGTTCTCAAAGCGATCGACGTCTGCTGTTCGGCGTCGGAAACGCTAAAACAGTGCAGGATGTAGAGATTTGCTGGCTATCTGGTCTACAACAGCGTTTAGGGGCGTTAGAAGTGGACAGATACTATTCGATTAAAGAGGGACGTACATCACAGGCAGATGCGCTGCCTCTCAAGAGTTTCTAACAAATTTCCATTAAGAAAGGGCTTATACAAGATGAAGAAAAGGCTGTTAGGCATTCTATCGAAGCGGGTTCCCCCATGGGTCATCCTCGTGGTTGCTATCGTTGTCGGAGGCTACTTTCTTGTTGCGCACTTAGTGAAGGTTTATGCCGAGCGCAACGCTGCTGAACGCGAAATAGCCCTAGAAAGGCCCGAGATAGACGAATGTAAGCAACGGCTCCTTCTCTTCTACAATGCTTGGAAACGGTATCGCGCCGACCACAAAGGGGCTGAACCTCCTTCCTTAGAGGCCCTCATTCCGAAGTATATTCCCGACCCGAACCTGCTCGAGTGCCCAACGGTTGCTCGATGGGCTAAGCAGGGGGTGCATTTTACCGTAGGAACCGTGGCCATTGGGCGGAGAGTCTATCCCGTAAGTTACGGGTTTCGATGGCTGGCCAGCAGCATGAATGCCTACGACATCAAAAAGGAGGGCGATAATGCGCCCCTCGTGGTCTGCTATTCTCATGAAGAGGGGGTTTACTGGGCCGCATATCATCGTTCACCACCTGTCGGTGCTTTCAATAGAGCACAAAGAGGTCGTTGGGTCGCTCCGGTGCGTCACACGTATGCGCTTGTTATCCGACGCAACGGCAAGATAGATACACTAAATCCTGATGATGAATAGGGCTAGATAGGCTCCGGATATTCGGGCAGCAAGGGAGGCAGCGGCGAACCGCACTCTGGGCAAAAGCGAAAGGAGACGTTGGAAACGGAGTATCCGCACTGTTCGCAGACTCGTTCGCTCGCTGTTTTACGCGCATATGGGTATTCCCCTCGGAGGAGTCGCTGATATTCGCGACTGCGACTCCAATCGAGCACCTCACGAGCCCGCACAGCCGGGAAAGGTTCAGGATTGAAGCGGAGCATCTTAAACTTGTAGTAGATGCCGAGTAGATCGTCTTCCATGTCGTCAAATAGATCGGCCTGACGCACGAATTCGGCGGCATCGAGGTCATCGGTCAGTTTTTGAGTACCGGCGACCCGTTTTAAGATGGCATTAATGCAGATTTCGGGGTCTTGCACAACGAGTAAGCCGGCTCGGTCGGCCGATAGTTCGGACTTACGGAACCAGGCGAAGAGCGTATAGAGGAGGGTACGAACGAGAAGCTCCCCTGGAATATTAAGATAGGGACTATTCGCAGCAAGCAGGCTGGCTAAAACGAGTGCCATCGTTCGGTAGAGCATGTGATCGGATTTGATATGGCCTAGTTCTCGCCCGATGACGAAGAGGCGTTCGGTGTCGCTGAGAAGGTCAACAAGACTAGACGAGATAACAACGATATGCCGCTGCATGCCTAGGGCGTAGGATACGGGATAGGGGTGTTGGATGAGGTAGAACTCCGGTTCGCGCACGTCGAGGATGGTGCAGGCTTCGCGCAGATCGTTATAGAGACGAGGGCACTGTTTTGGGGAGATGCGAAGGCTATCGGCTGTAAAAAACAGTCTGGCATAACGTTCGAAGCCGATATCGGAAAGCCAACGAAAAAGGCGGTCTAATCCGGGTGTGGCCCGCAAAGCTTCGAGTGCTGCACGGTCTGCCGGATGTTCATAGGCTGTGCTCGAAAGACCTGGAAAGCGTAATCGCGCCGGTAAAACCGTGTTCGGTGTTGTGCTCATAGTGAGTTCTCCTCGAGATATGCCATTAGCTGGGTTGGGACGGCTCTGGATTGTCTGTGGGTGGAGGCGCGGCTTGGTCTGAGCCGATCATTGGAGAGCTTGGCTGCCCGCAGTAGGGACAGAAGCGATAGGGCTGATCCAGCTTTTCGCCACAGGCGGCGCAAGTATGCCAGAGAGGCGGCTCTTCGTGGCGCTGTTGGGCGCTAAAGGCTTGAAAGACTTTAGCCAGCGATTGAGCCTCTTTTACATTGAAGAAGCCCCACACGCGGAAACGCAGGGAAACGTTGTCGGCAATTTGTACGGTAAGCCGCCCTGCAGGGGTACCCCCAAAGGTTTCGCTTTTAACAAACTGTATGTAAAGAACATCCGCTAGGGAATAGCGATGGGCCGAAAGCTTAGAAGGTTTTCCATCGGCGAGGTTGACATGTTGGATGAGCAGGTTCTGATCGGTAAGCCCCACATTCATGAGGGCGGCGAAAAGGGCCTCTGGGCATACGTTAAGCTTTCCCCTCAGTCCCCCTGCAATCCAGGCTCTTGTATAGCCGAGAAGATGTTCATCAGGAGCGAGTAAAGACTGCAGACCTTCAATAAGAGAGGCTATTTCCGCAGGCTCTTCATTTCGGGAAGCACGTGCTTCGTAAGCGTAGCGTGCTCTGCGGCCTCGCTTTCTCATAGCAGTTTCCTCTTTTGCTTTTTCTATAGCATACCGTACGGAGAGGATAAGGACGAGGTTTCAGCATTTTTTGTTTTGGACGCTCATGGTGCTGTGGTTGCAGGCCACATTTTTGCCTTCTGCCGTAGCTGCGGCTGGTTGGGTTGCAGTTGTAGACTGCGCTGTGCGGCCAGTCGGGCCTCTGCCCAATGATGATGGGAGGCGTAGAAGAGTGCTAAGCGGTTCCAGAGCAGGGCGCTATTGGGTTGACGCCCTATGCGCATCTGCAGTTGCGAAAGTTTTAAGCGAAATTGGCTTTCCCTGTAGAACCGCTCTAAGGTCGCTTTTGATTCGGCAGATTTTCGTTCTAATGCCAAAGTTCTGCCTAGTGCAAATAGGGTTTGAGTATCGTTAGGGTTTAATTGAAGGGCCTGGCGAAATGCCTGTTCGGCATCGGGCAATTTGTTCATGAGGAGATATAGCTGGCCGAGCTGATAGGAAGCGCTGTAGGCCTTCACCGGGTCGTTTAGTCGCTCAATAGCCGCTTTAAGGAGCCTTATCGCGGTCGCTTGCTGAGTGGGGGACGTTGATGAGGTAGCAAGGAGCGTGCCTTCTGCAGCTAGAACTTCTGGATTGTGAGGGGATAGGTGATAGGCTTTTTGAAGCACGGTTTTAGCCTCTGCGAAACGTCCCATCTGCTGAAGGATGGTGGCGAGGTTGAGAAGATACGATACGCGGTTAGTGGACAACGCCACAGCCTTTTGGGCCGAGGAGAGGGCGTGTTGGAGATCGCCTTGTTGAAAAAGCGCTTTTGAGAGACCATACTGGGCCTCTGCGTTGTGCGGATTCAGCGATAGAGCATGCCGGAATACGGCTATAGCCTTCACCCTGTCACCAGTTTGTAAATAGAGTTTGGCGAGAGTTGACCATGCAGTCGAGGAGCGCGGGAGCGCTTCTATCATCTGTTGGGCAAGTGCAAGGGTGTTTTTCATATCGCGAGTCCGTTGCGCGCAGCGGATGGCGCCAAACCAAGCTGTCTCGTTGGTCGGCTGCCGTTTGGCCGCATGGATATAGTCTTGAAAAGCCTCCTCATCATGCCCTTGAGCCTCCATGCGGGCGGCCAGCTCCACGAAAGCATCAGGATCGTCGTCATGGCGAATCGTGTAGCGGAGAAGCGAAGGAAGCGAAAGATGGTGAAGCCAGAATCGGTGTCCGAAATCGGAGCAGAGCAACAGGGTAGCTAATCCTCCAAGCCCGATTAGAATGATGGCAAAAGCGAGTAACACCCGTTTCATTCTTCCGTGCCGGTATCTTCTCGAATCGTGATATAGCGATTAAACCTAGATACAGAAATATCATCTACCTTACCGCTTGGCCAGTGGACAGAGAGCTTCACCGGGGTTCCATTGTGAGTACCTAACCCAAAAAGGACTCGTGGGTCACATGCGCTAAGATAGCTTCTGCCGGTTTGAACCTCGCGCATTTGTCTCGTATCACTCGTTTCCAGATAGATACGGGTTCCAATAGCGTCACGATTGCTTTTTGTTCCAACCAGCTTAAGTCCTAACCAGAGATTCGACGTAGGTGTTTCGTTGTGCAGCAGAAGGGTATGCCCTTCCAGATCGACCACTAAGGCATCGGGTTTGCCATCGTTGTCGTAATCTCCTATGGCAAGCCCGCGCCCTACAATAGGTTGCAAGAAAGCGGGTCCTACTTCGCTCGAGACATCACGGAAAGTGCCATCACGGCGATTTTGAAAAGCCTGCATAGTTTGCCGATAGGTTGCCGGGGGATGGAACTGATAGATCGTATCTTGCACATGGCCGTTGGTAAAGAGAAGGTCAAGCCATCCGTCTAGGTCGAAGTCTGCCCATGCCACTCCGAAAGCGAGGCGTTGGGTGGTATCTGCAAGGCCGGCAGCATAACTTACAAATTTAAACAGCCCATTGCCTTCATTATGATAGAGAGCGCGTGGCTGATCCTGGAACGTGGCCACGATCAGATCGAGATAGCCATCGTTATCATAGTCGCCCCAATCTACGCCCATACCAGCTTGAGGATTTCCATTGGCATCGTAAGCGGTGCCGGAGAGCAATCCCACGTTTTCAAAGCCGGTATGACGATTATGCCAGAGATCGGCAGCGAGACCGTCGTTAGCAACGTAGAGGTCTTGCCAACCATCGTTATCATAATCTGCGGCAGCTACGCCAAGATTGTTGCCATGGCCTTTATCAAAGCCCCACATCCGGGTAACATCGGTAAATTTATTGTCATGATTGTACCGAAATACACGAACAAATTGTGGATCGTAGTAGAACGGCGGGCAGGCGGCTTGCACACTACCGTAGCGGCATGTTTGTAAGGAGTGCGGGGTGAAGGTGACATAGTGTCCGACGACTAATTCAAGCACTCCATCTCGATCCAGATCAGTGAAGGTTGCGCTTGTCGCCCAGTCATAAGGGCTGACCGCTTCCATACCTGAGCCTTGGGTTACGTCTTCAAAATAACCTTCATGATTATGTAAGAGAACGTTGCGACCGTAGCCTGTTAAGAAGACGTCGGGCCAGCCGTCGTTATCATAGTCGCCTACAGCAACTCCCATGAACATGCCTTCCACAGTAAGACCAGCTTCTTTTGTACATTCTCTAAAAGTTCCGTTCCTATTGTTTTGATAAAGGGCGCAATAGGGTTGACCAACGAGGAGAACATCAAGGAAGCCATCATTATCAAAATCGAGAAATGCACAGCCACATCCTGCTGTTTCTAGAATATTCAAGGGCGAACGTCCATGATGGCCTAGTTGAAAGCAAATACCGGCATCGCGGGCGCGGTCGAGTAGACGGAAAGGGGAATGCTGGGATCTTAGTCTAGACGGGTCGCCGGATGGGCGAGAGGGTCGGCAACTCGGCACGAGCGAACAGAGGGTGGAGCACAGGCCATATTTCAGAAAGCTACGGCGGGAAGGCTTATGTTGACCGAGCCGATTTACCAGTTTCGATATGTTCATGCGGCTATGCGTGGTCATTTTCACGGTTCAATGGGAAGCGATAAAGAGTGAATTGGGTTTGCCCATAGAGAGCGCTGTGTGACCAGTTAAACCAGTTGGTATGATTGGTGCATTGAACAAAATAACAGTTGGGCCCTCGGAAAAGAAGTTGGCTGGTTGTATGAGTAGTGATTTGGAAAAGCAGTTCAAAACCGCCAGGTCGTGGTATATACCGCCATATACGTGTTGCACCTAGTGTGTTAGATTGCGCCATGTAAAGGTGGGAACCGTAAACATAGAGCTGCAGTGGGGCATTGCCAACGGCCGGTAACTCCTCCAGCACATGAATCGCTTTTTCGGACAGATTCGCATAGACGATGCGATAATGGTCGGGAAAGGTAGAGTTGTTCCACGGCTCGAATACATTTTGAATCCAATAAAAGTTGCCTTCATACAGGATTGGGGGGTACTGGCTATTGTAGGCATCAATTTGGCCTATGGCTTTCCCGTTGTCATCAAAAAGACAAAGGCTATTGCGAAAAATACGGATGCGGCTTGCGGTACGTTGAATAACGGTTCGGGTTTGATGGGTAGGCCATTCCTGCAAAATGCCAATGTAAGGCGGCAAGCAAAAGATTTGACGAGCATTTGGAATGTTTTGGGCCAAGGTAGCTGTTTGCCTGCTTGGCAAGTTCATACGTATGAGAGCAAACCGATGTTTGGTTGTAGGTACTTGTGCTGTTAGCCAGTAGATAGCATGGTCGTTTGCGGCAACGGGGTAAAGCTGTTCGTGGCCTAGGGAGATAATAGGATTGAAATTTGGCAGTAGTGTTTCTGTTTTACCATTTTGAAGAGATATCGTGATGATTTTTGCGGACGGACGGGTTGGCGTTATCGCAGGGAAGTAGAGAGCATATAGCATGTTATTTTCAGAATATATGGGAGTGACGTTGCCTTGTAGTATCGCGATAGTTTGGAGCTTTGGTTGTTGAATGGCGAGACGATGGATAAGAAACTTTCCTGGGCTACTTAGGTCGGCGGTATAGACGACACCGGGCAATACTGCTAGAACCAGACTATCTGGTAGATTTGTGACGGCCTGTAAGGGTGTTTGATGAGCTGCTTTTCTGATGATCAGAAAAAGCAGAACCACTGCGCTCAACAAGACGAGAGTAGCGATAAAGAGGGAACGATGACGCTCCATCATTTCTGTCCTCGTTGGTGGGCATACACTCGTGGATCGGGTCGGATAGCATCTCCCTCACGCAGCCAATAGAAGCGGTCTACCGCTAGAGGGCCGTGAATAATTTGCCGTTGCCCACTAAGCCATCGGATTTCGATCATTTCCACCTTGGTGGCAGCACCTAGTCCAAAGAAAAGACGTTTATCGCTACTCGAAGCATAGCTACTACTAAGACGGCATTCGGCGAAATAGCGTTTGCCAGAGGCGGTTACCCATACCAACGAGCCGGCTCCATCTCGATTCGTGCGTGTGCCCTCAAGCCTCAATGTAATCCAGTGATTCGGGTCTTTACTTTCATTGTGGAAGAGCTGGGCTGGGGCATTGTGGTTATTTACCAAGATATCTAGCTTTCCGTCGTTATCATAGTCGCCGACGGCGAGGCCACGAGTGACCATTGGGACGGTGAGATCGTCCACGTCCTGCGTGACGAGATCGAACGTTCCGTTGCCTAAATTATGAAATAGTTGCTTAGGTTCGGCATAGGTAACCCCAGGCGAGCGATCGGCAATGAGAGGATCAACATGACCATTACCGAAAATCAAATCTTTCCAACCATCGCGATCATAATCAATGAACTCAACGCCAAAAGCGAGGGTGTTGAGGGTTGCCGACCCGATGCCGGATTGATAGGTTGCATCATCGAAATAGCCTAAAGAGGTGGCACGATACACCGAATCGGGTTGACCGGAAAAATTGGTAACAACGAGACTCTCCCAGCCTTCATTAGTATAGTCTCCCACAGCAATGCCCATGCCGGATAGAATGCGGCCATCTGTTCCGGCAGCTACCCCTGCTTGTAGGGCGACGTTGCGAAAACGGCCGTTTCCGTCGTTGTGAAGGAGGACGTTGGGCATGAGGTCGTTGGCAATATAGATGTCTTCCCAACCGTCATGATCGTAGTCTAACCAAACGACGCCTAGCCCACGACATTGGAGTACATCGAGACCAGCTTGCTTGGTTACATCGGTAAAAGTACCATCCCCATTATTACGATACAGCGTGGGTGTTTCTGTGGGATAGACCTCGGGGGAGCAGTAGTCACGCCGACCCTTATCGTCTTTGCAGACAATATCGGTAGAGGGGGTCCAGGGCACGTAATGAAGCACGATGAGGTCAAGATTACCATCATTATCGTAGTCACCGAAAGCAGCAGAGGTCGCCCAGCGATTTTTACCGCGTTCACCTACGCCGGCGCGTTCGGTGACATCCTGGAAACCTCCTTTGCGGTTGTTTTGCATAAGAAAACATCCGTTGTAGCCGGTGATGAAGATGTCTGGATAGCCATCGTTATCAAAGTCTCCTACGGCAACGCCTTGGGCATAGCCCTGGTCAAAATCAAGCCCTGCTTCTCTAGTGACATCGGTGAATGTTCCGTCCCCATTATTGCGATAGAGGGCACAGCGGGGCCGTGGCCCTGGGTTGAACTGACCGGGTGGTGTGCCCGACTGTACCAGGAAGATATCGAGAAGCCCGTCGTTGTTGTAGTCTAAGAAGGCGCAGCCGCCAGGAGTTGTCTCGATAAAGGCGAATTTCCCGCTGGCTCCGTTGGTTTCGATAAAATGTATGCCGACTTGCTGGGCAACATTCCGAAAGAGCAGGTTGTGTTGAACCGGGCGCACAGGATCGCTACCGGAGAGAGGGTGTTGATCGTTTAAAGAGAGCGTTCGGCAACCGGTGAGAGTAGCAAGAAGGCCTAGAAAAAGATCACGACGACTAGGTATGTGCTTCATAAGGAGGAACCTGAATGGACTTGCATTTTGCGTTGTAGGGAGAGGGCTTGGAATAGTGCCTTTTGAATTTCAGGATCGTGTGGTTTCAAATTATCGGCAGTGCGCAGAAAGAGCAATGCAGCTTTTGGTTCGTTGCGTTGAATTTCGAGGCGGCCTAATTGAAGGAGGAGAGCCACATTTTGCCGATCGGTAGAGTAGCGGCGTAGCAGAGAGGTCTCTTCCGCTTGCAACATGCTTTCGCGTTGATATTCGGCGAGAGTTGTTGTAGCGTCCTTGTTATCACCGAGCATAAGTTGAACTTGTGCGAGAGTATAGAGAGCGGCAATGTAGTGAGGCTTTTCCCGAATCGCTTTTTGGAGATAGGGAAGAGCCGCCTTTAGGCGATGCTCATTAAAATAGAGACGACCCAGTTCGAAGTTCGCTTCAGGGTAGTGAGGGTTCAAGAGTAGCGCTTGCAGAAGATATTGTTCGGCCTGATGTTGGCTTGAAGGGTCCACAGAGCGTCGAGCATAGATATAGCCTAACCAGTAATAAGGTTCAGGATGAATTCTGGCCAGTTGCAAAACAGATAGCAGCACCTGTTGCGCTTGGTTATAGTTGCCGGTGAGCGCTAAAACTTTAGCATAAGTGAGTTGTATCTGTGGATCTTTGGAATAGGCTTGTGAGGCGACACGAAGGTGTTGAATGGCAGATAGCGCATCATTACGCTTCGCAGCTAAGATGCCGAGGCACAGGTGGGCACGCGGGCAGTTAGTGTCTAATTTTAGCTCATGCTGTGCATCTCGTTCTGCCGACACCTCCAGGCCGACGAGAGCTTCCGCTTCTGCAAGGCGACACCATGCATGTTTTGCGGTAGGCAAAAGCTTAAGGTATTTGTGCCAAAAATCTATGGCCGCGAGATTATCATTTTCATGCATGGCCATTTCTGCTAGAGCACGGTAGGGCGGTGGATAGCGAGGATCACGCCGAATCGCAGCGATATAGGCCTGTTGCGCCTGTTGCATCAGCCCAATTGCTTCGAGGTTACGCCCTCGTTGATATTCGAACACTGCAGGTGAAGGTCGTAATTCAAGCCAAACGCCGAGCAATAAACCTACCATGCCCGCTATAGGCAGAACATAGCGGGCATGGACTACGAATTTATGCGGCATAAATGCCGTATGCATCGTGATTACTTATAGAGCGGGCACAGATTAGAATCGGTATCGCCCGTTTGTTGGCCCCAATCACCCGAGGCGATTTCACGACCGAAGCCATTATACTGGGGGCCACCTGCGGGACCTTTAGGCAGAAAAACGGCTGCGAACTTCTCTGCCTTTACGTGTCCATCGAAGAATGCCCAGTTGCCCATACCACCGTTTGGCTTTACCTGTGTGGGATCGTTGCTTCCAGGATTGATCGAGCCACGATGCTGGAAGAAGCCCGTACCCCATTGGCAAGCAGGAGGATTGTTGATATGGGCGACCCAGTCACCGAGGTCATTATCTTGCCAGAGCGATTCTAGCATCATTACCTCTTCGGCAGGATGGTGCAGGGCAGCCATTTGTGGCCCTGTTTGATCGTAGATCAGAACCCCATTAGAGGCATATGAGGTCATGAAGTTCTTATCGTTTTCCTCGGTGGGGATATTGCGATTCGGATTCGACGGGCACTGCCATATCTGATAGTTTTTAATGTAGGGGAAGGTGACCGTTTTGTAGCCTATAATATGGCCATTTACCGGGTCCCCATCTACGTTGCCTGGCAAACGAACGATACGACTGCCCGGAAACGTCTCATCGTAGTCTTGCGCATACATCTCCATGCCTAAGGCGATCTGTTTGAGGTTGGATAGGCAGGTTGCTATACGTGCCGACTCACGGGCCTGTGCGAACACAGGAAACAGGATTGCTGCCAAAATCGCTATGATGGCGATAACGACAAGCAGCTCTATTAGTGTGAATGCAGATGATCTTCTTAACACTTTCGATCCTCCTTCTTGAAATTTAGGTGTTGTATTTAATTGCATTGTGAACCTCTTAAGCATGACCTGAGAGAACTGATGACTAAAACTTTTTATTGACCACCTCCTCCCATATGTGCGTAAGGTGAATTCGAGATGGAGGCACTATTTCCGTTCTCCATCATCTGATAAGTTGAACGTGCTTGAGGGGGCAATTGCGGTTTTTCGGGTTTTTGCCACATAAAACTGCTCCACCGAATGCCCCAATAGGCAAGTAGAAGAGCAATGACAAGGAACGCGATGGCGAACCCTAACCTCTTCTTTTGGACTTCATCCATAGCCTGCTTTCTCCTTTGACTACCTAAGTAGCTTTTATTTCGAGTCTTGGTCGTGGGGGGATGAGACCGCATGATTTGAGGGAGATGACTTTGTCACTTCTGCCCCTTCGGGGTGGGATACAGACGATTTTTGTTTTGAGGAAGGGGCGGATGGCGTTTGTGGTGCAGGGCCGGGACGCGCAGAATTATGGAGTGGAATACCGCCTAGTGGTGCTTCTGTGGCCCGATAAAGTATGAGTGCAGCGATGCCGATTACAATAATAACGATAGCGATGGCTAGAAGCGGATTCACCTGTGTTTTCATTTATGTGAATCTCCTGAAGTTAAGGCGTGAAGACGCTCTTGATAAAAATGGGCAGTTGCAAGAGCACCGGCACCCTTATATATCTCTACAGCGGCTTTCAGTGCTATCGGGTTTGTCGGTGCAGTTTGTAGTACAGAGTTCATGATCTTGACCGCCCCTTCATGATTTCCTATCTCCACCTCGGCTTGGGCTAAAGCGATCGCGGTAGCGATATCATTGGGCCGTGCTACCGCGCGTTTGAGAAGGGTATTATAGCGAGCTGTAAGACTACTTATACGCTGATATTGTTGAAGCATCGCACTTGCCTTTAAACGGTCGCCGATGTTGCGATAGGCGGTCGCAAGGTTATAAGCACATTCTGCAGAACGATCACCTTGGAGCCATGCCTTATGGAGAACCGCAATCGCTTTTTGGTTATTGCCACTTAGAAGGTAAAGACGGCCAAGTTCCTCTCGAGCATCGGTGCGGGACGGATCGAGTTGTTGGAGTTTTTCAAAGGCTTGGATGGCCGTTTGAAGGTTTGATGGTGTTGGATCTCGACGAGCGTAGTCCCACCCGAGCACATAATAGGCTGTCGGATAGTTGGGGTTACGTGTAATAACGCCGCGAATGGTGTTTGCTGCACCGTCGAGATCGGCATCATCAAGTTGGGCTTGCGCTAAGGAGGTCGCGATCTTTACATCGTTGGGTGCCAATGCCGCGGCCCGGCTCAGTTCTGAAATTGCCTCTTTGTGATCCTGTTGATTACCATAGGCGATGCCGAGTAGCGCATGCGCGCGTGGGCAATCTGGTTCTACCTTCACAGCTTTGCGGGCAGTTTCAAGCAACTTCGCTTCTTGCCCGGTCAGCGCGTAGGCCTCAGCGAGGTAGCAGAGTACATGAGGCGTGGTAGGGGCGAGAGCGTAAAGATGACTTAAGAGAGGTATGGCTTGCTCAGGATGCCCCGTTTGAAGGTAGAGGTGAGACAGGAGTTGATAGGCTTCGGGGCGCAGTGGATTTTGGATGAGCGCCTGTAACCAGGCATGTTCCGCGTCGGCTAAACGCTGCTGATGTAGCGCAGTGATCCCGTTGTTGATGGTCTTAAAGTAGCGCCGGTTAGCAAGGTATCCGGCTTCTAAGCGAATCGCTGCAAGCAGAAGGATAAGCAAACCCCCTACTAACAGCACTCTTGTCGCCGGTGTGTGCGTTTTTATATGTCCTAACCGTATAGAGACCATCTCAATTTCGCTCTCGGCGGAAGTATGCCTGTATGGACACTCAAACAGGTTCGTATCATTTTCTATATGTCAATATTATAGCGCACCTTCCTTTAATTTGTCAACTGTGGCCACAGAAAGCGATACTGAAGCAAGAAATCATTTATTCTGGCTGGTGATGATCTGTACATTCTCTGGATAATGAACTTTTGCCTAGAGTGAATAGTTGAGCGATACGAGTAGCACTTTATGGGATTCCTGTGGCAAGAGCGTATTTCATCGTAGACGAATAGTCACACGTGCACCCGGTTTGTCCAGCGTGAACTGGGTCGTTTGCACCTTGCCGTTTGCCGTAACGGTAACCGTGTAGTCGCCTAAGAAACCGCGTACAGTGCAGAGGCCTTGGGCATTTGTTTGAAGCTGCTCATCGGTCCACCAACGATGGAATACCATTTCCTCCCAAGCCTCACCAACCGGACGAAGGTGCCAATCTCTGGAGAAGAGGGCAGCTTGAGGAATCCAATGAGCTCCTGCCCAAAAGCCCCACATCACTATGCCCGAAACGGCAGGGTGACTAAAGGCCGCTATGAGGAAATCCCGCATGTATTGTGCTTGGCTCTGGGGATTTGGGACGTTGATGTCTAGTTCAGTTACCTCGATAGGGAGACCGAACTTGGCAAAGCGGTCAAGAATTTGGAGAATAAGGGTAGGTGGCGTAAGAGAACTGTTAAAGTGGCACTGCACTCCAATGCCTTGTAAGGGGGCATGGTGATCGAGGAGATATTGGATGATCTCGGCGTAACGGTTTTGGTGATTAATGTCTGTTCCTCCGACCTCTAAGATATTATATTCATTGACGAACAGGCGGGTGGTTGGGTCTACCTCATGAGCAAGTTGATACCAGTGCACAACAGCATCAAGGCCGCCAAGGGCATCATAAACCTCGTGGTTATCTACCGGCTCGTTCACCACATCCCACTCCAAGCATTGGCCTTTTAGGGCACCTAGCTCATCACGGATGTGGTCGTCTATGGCCTGCGCGAGCGCACTTGGATTGTTTTGCAGTGCAGTTACGGAATCTGGCATATAGCGCCACGAAGGCCAGACGAGATTGTGGCCGCGTACAGAGATATGGTGTTCGTTGAGCCACTGTACCGCTCTCGGACCGGTCTGGCGGTCGAACGCCCACCACTGCCATTTCAGTTGGTTTTCTATGGTGGCGCGGTTGAAGAGCTTGAGGATCGTCTGCCGATACTTCTCATCATCTGGGGTATTACCTAAAAGGTCTACCGCATTAACGGCAGAGCCGAACGGAAAGGCATGTCGTAGCATGGCAACATGTACGTGGGCATCGGATATGGGCTTACCGGCAGAATCGAGCACCTCTATGGTAATGGGCGCCATGCGGATTCGGCGAATGCGGGCCTCGGCCTCTTTGCGCCAAGCGGCGTCCGGCTCCTCCCCATCGTAATGAATCGGGGTGGTGGGGAGTTCGTCTACAGAGACCTTGGAACCGTAATCACGCAGTTCGATGCCGCCAATAAGGATCGTTTGCGGAGCGTAGCCAAGACGGAAACAGACATGGGCTTCTCCCGGAGCATAGTCTTCTGCAGCTTGGAAAGGAACGTAGAATTTCTGCCATTTAGCCCCACAATTGACCTCGAACTCCGCCGACTTTGTATAGGGGTCGCCTGCTCTCTCAAAGACGAACTCGGTTCGAGCTTCGTGTTCACTAAGAGAACGGGCGTAAAAGATGCCTAGCAGCGCATCCCCTTTATGCACCGGGGCGACGGTTGGGATGACGATTTGAGCTTCCCAAGTGTTTTGGGGTTTTGAGAGGGTATGTAGTTCGATGGCTTCGGTGAAAGGTTGTGTTTGCACCGAAACCACTTTCCCTTGAAGCGTGTTCGGCACGCTGTTGAGCCAAGCAAGCTGGGGTGCGCCTTCCGGTAGAATGCGGGTGTAGGGCGGTAGACCTGCATCCGAATGCGTAACGAAAGCGCCGAGCAACAGGACAAGAGCTATTTCTAGTATTGTACGCATTGTGTTTAAATATCTCCCTTCTTTTTCCATCCTCTTTGTGCCTCAACGGCCAGCAGCAGCGCGACGCCAACGAAGAACCAGCCCACGCGGTCTTCCATACCCATAAGGCGCACACCACTTAGCAACACGGTGATGACCGCAACGCCGAGTGCGGTACCGAGTATGGTAGCTTGACCACCCGTGATCGCGGTGCCACCAAGAACGACAGCCGTAATGGCCTGTAGTTCCAGATATTGACCGGCGTCGGGGGTGGCGGTGGCTTTTAGTGCTGCATCAATGATGGCCGCCAAACCGACGCATAGGCCGCTAAGCATATATACCCAAAGCTCGATGCGCGCTGTGGGAACGCCGGAGAGATAGGTGGCCCGACGATTGCCTCCGAGAGCTAGAACGCTACGGCCAAAAGAGGTGCGCCGTAGAAGAACCCAACTAAAAACGATGCCGATAACGCTAACCCACAAGAGAACCGGCAGACCGGCAAAGAGCGTGTTATCGAACAGTTCGTTTAGGGAGAGGGGGATTGCTGAAATGCTCCCGCCGTTGTAGACCATCGTAGCGCCGGCTCGGGCAGCGGCATAGCTCGCCAAGGTAACCAGTATAGATGGCATACGGGCACGTCCGATGAGCACGCCGTGCAAGGCTCCCACGAGGAGGCCCACGCCCAACGCGGCAAGGCACGCGATGATGGTCGAGCCACCATGGAGCAGCACGATGCCCAACACCATGCCGCTGAGGCCAAGCAGAGACCCTACAGAAAGGTCAATTCCCCCTGTGGCGATGACAACAGTCATGCCCAGAGAGACCAACATCAGCTCGGCAGACTGTTTGGTGAGGAGACGTATGTTGGCCCATGTTGCGAAGTCGGGTGCTCTCCAACTGAAGAAGGTGACGATGAGCACGAAGACGAGAGCCACTCCGGCTTCTGGCGGGAGGGAGCGCATTTTAGGCATTAGACCGTCTCCTCCTGCAGGTTTATGTTGGCGCGCCGCAGGCGTTCCAAAATAGCGGTCAGGAGGATGACACCGCCAGTGATGACTCCATATTGGCTGACGGGACGGCCGGTAAGCACGAAAGCATCGCGCAGCAAGGCAAGAAGCACGGCCCCCAGAGCCGCACCCACAACAGAACCTTCCCCGCCGGTAATTCGGGTTCCTCCCACGACACAGGCCGCGATGGCGTCGAGTTCAGTGCCCTGCCCAACACTAGCTTGGGTAGTGTTATTAAAGGCCATAACAATGAGGCCGGCGAGACCTGCGCAGAGGCCGCAAAGCAGATAGGCGCGTCGTTTCACTTTCTCTATAGGCACGGCCGAGAGCCTGGCGGCCATCTCATTGCCGCCTACAGAGAGGAGCCAACGCCCGAAGGTGGCGCGTTGAACAAGAAAAGTAAAGAGCAGGGTAATCGCTACAAGCAATAAAACAGGAACCCAACCGGAGCCGATGCGATTGAAGGCATGGGGAAAAGGGCCATAGCTGTGATCGTGTGTAAGAATGCCTGCCCCATGTCGGAAGATCAGAAAAGTTGCCAGCGTGGCGAGAATCGGTGGCATACGCCGCCAAGTAATCAACATGCCGTTGAACCAGCCAGCACAGGCACCGGCCAAGAGGCCGACGGCAGCAGCTATCGGCCACGGCCAGCCCAACGTGAGAACGGTGGCTGCAGCACAGCTAGACAGAGCTAACGTAGAGCCGACGGAGATGTCAAGCCCGGCGGTAAACAGAGGCAACGCCTCACCGCAAGCGAGAATGCCGATGTAGGCAGCGCTCTCGCCTAGGGCTGTTAGATTGCTTTCCGTGCGAAAAGCGGGCACAAAAAGGCCCATGATGAGTGTGGTAATAAGCAAAAGGAGAAGAACAGGAAGCTCGCGCGGAGCTTTCCAGGTGGTGCGCATAGACATCCTACTTAAGTTCAGATTGCAATATTGTGACACATTCTCATCGAATTGTCTAGAACGCATCGTTCCATCTGTCTGGCTTGGAAGTTGTGGCTTCTGTGATCTAGAGAAAAGCAGGCTACGCGCCGATAATAGTTTGGGAAGGTGCATGTGTGATGACAAAAGGAGCTGCGTTCAATAACCTCTCGTTCTCGTTCTACACCACACACGGCACGTTCCACATAAAGAAGAAAGATCCGCTAGGGGCACGCTTCCGTGGCAGAAATTCTATCTCAAGAAGAGATTGAGGCACTGTTAGCCTCGTTGTCAAGCGATGGCACGGAGACCGCATCGCCTACTACAAATCGAACCAGCCATAATAGCGGTAGTCAGGCAAAACCTTCCTCACCTTCAGGACCGCTACGACGCGAACAGCGTGGACCGATCGCTTACGAAATCTACGATTTCCGCCGACCCGATAAGTTCGCCAAAGACCAGCTGCGCACGCTCCAGATGCTTCATGAGACCTTTGCACGTCTCTACGCCTCTTCTCTGTCGGCCTATCTGCGGGTGCCGGTGCATGTTGATCTCGTTTCCGTGGAGCAGGTGCCGTATGAGGAGTACATACGCTCCCTCTCGAGCAGCATCATCAATGTGTTCAGTATGGCGCCGTTGGCCGGACAAGCGATTTTAGAGGTAGAGCTGAACGTGATCCTCTGCATGATCGATCGCCTGCTTGGTGGGCCGGGCAGCGTGGTAAAAAGCTCCAGCGTGCTTACCGACATCGAGAAGGCGCTTACCGATTCGATCATCAACCGGGCGTTGAAAGACTTTCGGACGGCCTGGGAAGGCATTGCCCAATTCAATCCAAAACGGGAAACGATGGAGACCCAAGCGCAGTTTGTGCAGATCGTTCCACCAAACGACGTTGTCGTCTCCATTCTTTTCGAGGTTAAGGTGGGAGAGCTGCGAGGTGCCATGTCCATCTGTATCCCTTACTTGCTGCTTAAGCCCATTACCGGCAAGCTTAGCGCCCAGAGGTGGTTCTCAAGCAGCTTGCGTAAAAACGTTGGTCGCCACGCACCGGTGCTGGCACAGCGCATAGCGAAAACCCATCTTACCTGTGCTGTGCGGCTTGGCAGCGCCCAGATGACGGTGCAGCAGTTGCTCGCCCTGAAAGAGGGGGATATCGTGACACTCAATCGCAAGCAGAATGAGGAGGTGGAGGTTCTCATCGGCGACAAGGTGAAGTTTCGTGCCCAGCCGGGGGTGCGCGGTAAAAAGCTCGCCATCCACATCACCCGTGTCGAGCCTGAGACGGATCAGGAAACTCTGCTAACGCATAAATCCACATCGTCTCGCCGCTCTTCCAAAATGAAAAACGCTGTTTAACGATTAGGGAGGTTATCTATGCCCGAACTTCTTCCAAAAGAGCTGGATACACTTAAAGAGCTTTTCTCAAATTTCTGCTCGTCCCTTGCGCTGAGTTTATCAGAGCAGATCAATCAAATGGTCGAGTGGGAACTTATCGCGTTCAACGAAATTCCGGTGCAGAGCCTGCTCAATCGAACGGAGACCGTTCTGTCTACCACATTTAGCCTAAGCCAACCGTATAGTTCTGAAGCGATACTTTGGTTTTCCGAGCGCGATGCAACGATCCTTTCCGATCTGGCGGCGGGACATGAGGGAACCGAGCCATCAGCACTAGATGCCACGCAATTAGAGCCTATATCTACCACCTTGCGCGGAGTTGTGCGCGGATTTGCCAACGCCATAGGTAATGTGCAAGGAGAAGCTATTGAGGTAGAGAGCTGTGCAACTTTGCTTGGGCCTTTGAACCTCCCTCCGGTATTTGCCCTAAGCGAAGGCGCCGTACAGGCTCAATTTTCCATTAACATCCCCGGCCTTGAAAGCCTTGATGCCACACTGCTCTTTACTCCAGACCTAGCTCGCGCGCTGCTAAGCATCGCCGTCGAGGTGGAGGAAGGTGCCAGTGGAGAGGAGAGCGAACTAACAACGGTAGGAAGTGAGCCTGCAGGAGGCGGTGAAACCCCTGGCCTAGATGGGCTTTCCCTACTTCCTTCCTTTGACCCAAATCATGATGAAGACCTGCCAAAGGGTATCTCACTGCTACTCGACATACCGCTTGAGGTTACGGTGGAGCTAGGGCGTGTGCGCATGTTGATACGCGACGTGCTTGAACTAGGAGCCGGCTCGATTGTCGAGTTGGATCGCGTCGCCGGGGAACCGGTTGACCTGCTTGTCAACGGCAAGCTGATCGCCAAAGGCGAGGTGGTGGTTATTGAGGATAACTTCGGCATTCGTGTTACCGAAATCCTCAGTCCGGCGGAACGGGTGACAAGCTTAGGCAAAGCTAGTTAAGGAGAGCGACATGAAGAGAAAGGGCACTGTAACTTTTGTTTTGATCTGTGTGGGAGGATGCATCGTTTTGGCGACAAGGGTATTTGCGCAGCCCCCACAAATCGGTGGAAAAGGCCACTCCAGCACACCGAGCAAAAGTTCGTCGGCCACGAAAACGGCGGTTCATGCCGGAGGGAAAGGCTCCGTGCCGAGCCATGCGCACTCGCAAAAGGCGGTGGCCACTCCCTTACCAAAGCCCGTAGTGCGGGCTACAACCCCGGTAAAGGGAACCGATCCGCTCAGCCAGACGCGGCCCGATGCCCCCACACTTTCAGACAAATCTTTACGACCTTTAGATAGTCCTATTAGCGCCATAAGCGACGGTGGACGCATGCTGTTCTATCTTATTCCGATACTTGGGCTTATCGTGGGTGGAGTGGCATTAGCCCGAAAATTGCAGCACAGTGGCCAAACAAACTTCTCCTTCTCCACCTCACGTTTCAAGGTGGCATCTAGAGAGTCGGCACTGGGTTTATTGGCGAGGCTACAAGAGGGGCTTAAAAACCCGATACGCTCTCAATCTATACGAAGTCTAAAGGTCATAGAGACCTTAGCGTTGGGCAACACGGCTCTGCACCTTGTAGAGGCGCGAGGGCGGTTGCTGCTGATCGGAGCGGCGCCTGCCGGAGTAACCCTTCTGAAGGAGTTTGACAGGGGGAGCGAGGCAGATTTCGCATCCGATTTCCATGCGCTCGTTGAGGCTTCCGATATTCAAGGTACCGCTCTGCCCAATACCGAGATTGTGGACGAGTTAGATGAGCAGTTGCGGGAGGTTAGCTCTAAGTTGGCGCGTAGAGCGCGCCGATTGAGGACGGTGCGGGAAGTGGAGGCCGATATTGAGTAGGGTACGAACATATGGAGGCTTTTGTTGGAGGCTTGCCCTTTGCCTCGCCTTGGTAGGTTTGGGGCTGCTAGGCTGCTTCGGAGCGCACGCTCAGATGAGTGGCGTGCCTGTGCCTCACTTGCAGGTGGGCATCGGAAGTTCCAAGAACCCACAAGATGTTGCGGTAACGGTACAGATTTTGATTCTACTGACGGTGCTCTCTTTGGCGCCCTCCATCCTTATCATGATGACCTCTTTCACACGGCTTATCATCGTCTTCTCGCTCTTGCGAACGGCTTTGGGGGCGCCCCAAATTCCGCCTAATCAGGTGCTGGTGGGTTTGTCGCTTTTTCTCACGCTTTTCATTATGCGCCCGACGCTGCAGGCCATCAATCAGAACGCATTTCAGCCATACCTAAAGAAGCAGATCGGTATTGAACAGGCGATCCAGGGAGCAGAAGACCCTTTACGCGCCTTTATGATTCGTCAGACCTATAAGAGTGATCTCTCTTTCTTTCTCAATCTCTCTCACGCTCCGCGGCCGCGCACAGCTGCGGATGTGAGCCTAATAACGTTGATCCCTGCCTTTCTCACCAGCGAGTTAAAGACGGCGTTTATTATCGGGTTTTATATCTACTTGCCGTTTTTGGTGATTGATATTGTGGTAGCTAGCACCCTGATGAGTATGGGGATGATGATGTTGCCACCGACCATTATCTCCCTGCCGGCGAAACTCCTGCTTTTTGTGCTTGCCGATGGATGGACTTTGCTCATTGGATCGCTAGCACACAGTTTTCATTAGAAAAGTTTCGGCTTTAGCTGCATTGTCCAGCCAGTCTGCGCTTGCTCAAGCTGCAGGCTCTTTTTTTGTGTCTGGCGCGCCGAAGTAGGCGGAATTTGCATTGGGAAAGCAGGAACTAGAGGGCTAAGCGTGGAACTGTTATGCGGCTATATCCATACCGAAAAGGAGTGGTTGATGCTAAAGCATCCCGAAATTACGCAACGTCGCATTGAGCAGTTTGTGCAGCATACTTTGCGCCCGCAGCTTTGGGCAGAGAGCGTGCCGATGGAGGCAGCCGTCTATCGTCCACAGGGCGAATCGCCACGTGACTATCGTGAGATGAAGATAGACCCGGTAGCCGCGCAGCGGGCGGAGTACACACCGGTGAATCCGGGCTATCGTTGGGGGCCAATTTGGTCGGATGCCTGGTTTAGGCTGCAGGGGCGGATCCCGGAGGGTTGGCGCGGACAAGCGGTGGTTGCCCGCATTAACACGGGCGCCGAGGCGATTGTTTGGGAGGGGGATAACCCCGTTCAGGGAATAGATAATCATCATGGCGAATTGCTTGTAACCGAGGAGGCTCGTGGCGGAGAGGAGATCACGCTGTTTGTTCAGGCTACGGGCATGAACCCTTATGTGAGCGTTAGCGGGCGACCGCGCGATCCCGACCCGGCACCGTTTACCTTCCAATATGCCGAGTTAGCTCTTTATGACCGAGAGCTTTTTGCCTTCTATTTCGACGTCAACATCGCATATCAGGTTATGTTGGAGCAGCCCCAGGATAGCCCTCGCTACGGGCAACTGCTTTATGTGTTAAACGAGGTGGTTAATCTGTATGAGCCTGGGGATCGTGAGACCCTGCGGGAGGCACGCAGGCGATTGGCCGAGG
>Ga0209061_1002136_pt1 | contig 26876 bp, 13 predicted proteins | sample Coa_R1_10_FD_187157 | JGI IMG/M metagenome (GOLD analysis project Ga0209061, IMG submission 187157) | Surface soil microbial communities from Centralia Pennsylvania, which are recovering from an underground coalmine fire - Coalmine... | ecosystem: Environmental > Terrestrial > Soil >... | reverse complement strand
GTCTCATTTGTCTCAAAAACTCTTGACTATTGTAACGACCGGGTTATAATAAGAAGGCCGTTCTATATACGCACACAGAGATAGTTTTGCTATTTTATACATTTGCGTTCATACATGTTGGACCAGGATATAACTGAAATCATGTAGTATATATTCTCGTTGTTGATATGCGTGGTATGCTATTCTCGCGTGCTCTGCCTTCTATCTAGCAAAGGTGGTTTCATTGAAGAAAGACACGGAAGTCACCGAACAATACCTGCCTGGTATGTATATCCGCGTCCCTTTAGAAACCCAACGCCCGGATAACAACTTTCGTGAGTTTGTGCTAGGGCAGATACAATCTGTAAACACTATTTCTTGCTGCGCACAGATAAGATTATATGGACTTACAGAAGATGAGCCTGATGACCTCGAAATCCTCCTTGATAGTATTGATCGCTGTTTTATTTTGCCACACTCCAGCTTTACAATTGCTCAGACAGGTGAACAGGGAAGAATCCTCTATGCCCGTAAGGCATTTTGGACCCCAGGGAAATTTATCGAATATTATGTACAGATCGAGGGGAAACCAGGAGTTACCTGCATAAACGAGAGTGTCCTCCAGGTCGCAGCCAATCGTCAGGATTATCCTCCAGTCGGTCAATTACTTCGCTATGAATTCCAGAATCCGGTTTGGAAATCTCCACGAAATCACGTTATAGAGAGTTGCAGCGAGCTACAAAACGCTGCCTTTGGTATCGAAGAGTTGATCGGTACACGCCTGATGTTACTGCCGCATCAAGCTGAAGTAGTGACGCGCGTGCTAGCAGATACAACCTGCCGCTATATCCTGGCGGACGAGGTTGGATTAGGCAAGACCATTGAGGCAAGCGTTATTCTGAAAGGATTGCGGAGGCGGAATTCACGCCTACAAACGCTGATTATTGCACCGACTGTCTTGATGTATCAGTGGCACCAGGAACTGAACACCAAATTCTGGTTAGATTTCCCCATTATCCAGTCGGCACAGCAACTGCCCTCATCCCTTCCCCAAGGTGGTTGTATTATCGGTGCTGAAGATCTTTCTATAGATGATTCGCTCTGGGCTTGCATTGCCCAGCACCAGTGGGATCTCATGATCGTTGATGAAGCTCATCATCTCTATAAAACACAGAAATTATATAAACACGTTCATCAACTGAGCAGGATGATAGAGCGTGTGTTAATCCTCTCTGCCACACCTATACAGCGCTATGCCCATGAATATCTATCACTGCTGGCAATTATGGACCCCTATCGCTATGATCCTGACGATATAGCCTCCTTTGAGACTCTTCTTCAAGCTCAAAATAAAATTAGACGCGCGACGACTTTATTAGCACACTCACTTAAAAAAGATAGGTTCGATGCAGAAGATTTTCTGGATGATATCGAACCTATTCTGAAAGTGCTAAAGCATGATCGCCAGTTTGTAGCATTGGTCGATAGTGTCAAAGCAGCATCCCACAGCAGCGACCAGAGCCTATCCGCAGCTAAAGATGCTCTGGCATATGTGAGCGAGAATTATCGCATTGAGCGGAGAATCGTGCGCAATCGACGTGTATATCTGGGCGAGCTTTTACCTATGCGAACACTCGACGTTGCATACAGCTATGAACCTTCAGAGGAAGAGGCTGAGACACTGGACTTACTCTACCAGTATATCGATGAATACCTGACGGAGTATTCACAGTATGTTGCATGCATAGAGTATTGCCACTTGCTGATGTCGGCAGCTTTCAGTAGTCCACATGCATTGCTGGATGTAATAGAAACACGCGTTGCCTATGTGACAACCCTGGAGCGTTCGGCAGCGCCAACCCTTAGAAATGTGCTCCTGCCGGTTCCTCCAAGACAAGAAGGACAACGAAGACAACTGCTCATTGAACTGGTCCCAGTGCTACCAGAAGAGTACACCCAGTTTTTAGTACCTATTCTGGAATCTGTACAATACTGGTGGGAAAAGACCAATCAATTTCTGGAACAGGCAACTCAACGGCTAGAGCCTAGCTCACATACCGCCTATCGTCTTTTGCAGGTCTATAATGCTCTTCATGCGGCGATGACTTCAAACCCGAACAGCAAGGTCATTGTCTTCTCTGGATGGCAACAAACGCTAGAGGCACTGCAACCTGTACTCTTGAAACGCTATGGGAAAAATGCTGTAACAGAGTTTACCTGCGCCTATCCAGATACACAATTGCAGGAGAACGCGGACGCCTTCCAGAGCGATCCGCGTTGTCGCATCCTGCTATGCGATGAATTAGGCGGTGAGGGACGTAATTTCCAGATTGCTAATCAGATTATCCACGTTGATCTTCCCTGGACACCGACAGTGATTGAGCAACGCATCGGACGGGTAGATCGCATTGGCCGCAGCGGCACTGTTTGCTCGATTGTTCCTTATGCATGTGGTGAACCAGAAGAGGATTTGTTCAAGATCTGGCAAAAGGCTTTTCATCTCTTCACGGAATCAATGAGTGGCATGGAAATTGCGTTGGAAAGTATCCAGAACGAGTTATTGGCGGCTCTTAAACATGGCGCTTGGCGGGGCCTCTCGAAGATATTAGATGAAATGGTGACCAGAGCAACCAGATTGCGTAGTGAGGTCGAGGAGGAGCGATATTTTGAGGAGCTAGCAGTTAGTGAGCAACTGCGTAAAGATTTTGAGCAGCTCACGGAAAAGTTTTGCGATGGAAAACTCTTACGCGCATCCTGTCTACGTTGGGCCGATCTAGTCGGTATGCGTTCTGAGTACTATCCGAAATCCGACACAGTCATTTTTAATCCGAAACGGTTTCAGATCAGTAGCCTGAAAAAGGCCCATTTCTTGCAACCGCCTAATATGGAGGAGGCATTACGACGTTCGGGTCGGAAAAATAACCTGATCCTTCGCGGGACATTTAACCGTGAGATTGCCGTGCAGCACGAAGAACTGATTTTTTTCGCTCCGGGCAACGACCCCTGGCTTGATGCCATCATTGCAAACGCTATTGAAGCATATCAGGGTCGCAGTTGTGCTATTCTACGACCTGTACCGGATTTGAAGGAGACGTGGAGAGGCTTTGAATTGCTGTACAGCCTGACCATCGATCCGCGTCCACTCTATGAGCTTGGCTATGATCCAGCCCATCTATTTCGCGCCTTTGGCTTTCTGCGCACTCCCACGCTGCGTTTGCTGATTTCGGAGCAGGGACGAAGGGCTAGCAATACAAATGCTGTTTGGCAGTATATCCGTCAACCGTTCTGCAAAGAAAAAGGCGATATTCATCTTGGCAAACGAGATGGTGCTAGAAGCCAGATAGGAGTGTTTAAGGAACAGTACCCGGAAGATGTGTGGCAGGCTATCGTCCGGCGCATCCTGGATGCAGCAGAGATATGCCTTGCTGAAGAGCTGGATGACTATATGGAAGAAATCGCTACAGAAGCCCAGGATGTCTTTGATAGACAAGCAGCAGGATTGAAGGCCGCTTATATGTGGCAAAAGCAGTATACTAGTCAACCGTCACCTGCAATAGAAAGAGAGCTGCAAGATTATGAACACATTTCTGCGGCGTTAATAGAGGGTTTGCGCCATCCCATCCGCCGATTAGAGTCGGTCTGTTACTGGATACTACAAGGCAATGACGGTAGGATATGATGAGCGAGCTAATTGAAGAATTTCAGAATACAGTATATTCCTCAGATCCAGATTACTCCACCTTTTGCTATCTATTAAGGAAACGTCAAAAGGAACTGACTGGCATTGACCTGGTGCGTAGCCATTGCCTCATGCGTCTGGGGCTGGCATTGCAACAGTGGCTCAAAACAGGAGAAGGTAACCTGGATATTCTCGTTCTGCTGCGCCAGGTTATTCGTAGCTATCAACAGCGGCTCATACTTCCCTCTGCTCTCTGGCAACGGCTCAGTAACGGGGGAAGCATTGCAGGTCTGCGAACGCTACCTGCATTTGAACTGGACATGCTAGAACTCACGGCAGAGCCGTGGCTACCTTACTGGTTATCTGATACCGAAAGGATTGACCTTTTAGAGCGCCGGCGCATTGATGAGTCTGTTGCGGGAGATGGTCTTCTTTATGCGATGACGAAAGGCAAATTCGTTTATTATCAATCGCACGCACAGCGTGTTGCAGTTCAATCCTGCTTCTTTACTCCTCCCGGTTCTACGCTGCTGGTTACGCTCCCTACTGGCGCTGGCAAAAGTATGTGTATTCTTCTTCCTGCCTGGCAGGCCTCAGAAGGTGGGCAGGTCAAAGGGGGTACGACCATTGTTGTAGTGCCAACGATAGCCCTTGCGCTGGATCAAGAGAGGCAAGCACGACAGTACTTTGACAGTGCCCCGACGCCCGAATATGAACCTCATAGTTGGACCTCTAATACTTCGGCAGAAGCAAGGGCAGAGATTCGGAGCGGTATATTGCATGGGACCTTACCACTCCTCTATGTATCGCCAGAGTCACTTAGACAATCCGAGTTATATACAATTTGCTTGGAGGCGGCCAGCCGAGGCACTATTAATCGTCTGGTTATTGATGAGGCGCACCTGGTCGAAACCTGGGGAGCCGGTTTTCGCACAGACTTTCAACTGCTTGCTGCTTATCAGCAACAACTGTTAGAGCGGTCTGAAGGAAATTTGCGCACGCTATTATTATCCGCAACAGTATCCCACAACTGCGCAATCCTGCTTGAAAAGCTGTTCGCTCACGGGAACCAGTTCTATACTGTGCAAGCTAATCGACTCCGTTCAGAACCTGCATATTGGTTTCGCTTTTGCTGGCAGGATAACACACGTGATAACTATGTATTGGAGGCGCTGCATTATTTGCCACGCCCGGCCATTTTATATGTCTCTACACCCGAGAGTGCAGAGAGATGGAAACGGCGTTTACAGCAGCACGGTTTCCGGCGCGTAGCGGCTTTTACTGGTGAGACGAAAGCCCAGGAGCGGCAGAGACTCATCAATGCGTGGGATCAGAATGAATTAGATATCATGGTTGCTACCTCGGCATTTGGTGTCGGCGTTGATAAGAGCGATGTGCGCACGATTGTCCATGCTTGTTTACCGGAGAATGTGGATCGTTTCTATCAGGAAGTAGGGCGATCTGGACGCGATGGGTATAGTGCGATTAGCCTGGTATGCACAACAGTAGATGATTATGGCATTGCGAAAAATACGAATCGCACAGCACGGATTACCCCAGAGGTGGCAGCACCGCGATGGGAAGGTATGAGAAAATCAGGCATATTTCCTTCAACAGAGCATGGTGATATCCAATTGGTTGACACAAATGCGCCTCCAGAGGATAAGCCCGACATGCGACGCAGTGAGGCTAATCATGAATGGAATGTCCACACACTGCTTCTTATGGAGCGTGCCGGGCTGATCGAAATTACGCATTCGCGGGAAGATGTTGCAGCTTCATTAGAGCATGATGATAAAGACGATACAGATTGGCTACAGATTAAATTGTTGCAGCCATCCGTTACTGCTTACTCGGAAAGTGCCGCCTTCCGTGAACTGCTCGAAGTCACACGTAGAAAAGAACTCGATGATATTCAATCAGCTCTCAGGAAAATGCAGCAAATCATCAGAGATTACGGGGATGATGGCTTGGAAGATCATCAAGGTAGGAAGAGTGGGCGCTGCATTGCATACCAGTTTGCAACGTTATACCCTTCCTGCGCTCGTGCCTGTGGAGGATGTAAGTACTGTAGGCAGCAAAAGATACTCCCCTATGAACACCCCTTGCCTTTGGAGGTCGATGTCGAGCTAGCAGAGGCTCAATCTCCTTATCTGCAAGGCGATCTGCGTGGGTTAATGGGTTGGCGCTCTGTAATGATTGTGACCTGGGATGGTACACATCATTTGAAGATGTTGCCTCCACTCAAGCACCTGTTAGCAGATCTTGTCTGGGCAGGAATGCAACAAATCATATTACCTGGAGAACTCCAGGAGCGAGATTGGGTAGAGGATATCATCAAACGCCTATCCAAGTATACCTCTGTTCCGCATCAACTCCTGTTTATTGACGATCTTATGAAATATAGGCAACTTCCTCTTTATGCGTTGCCATCTGTGATTGTTTATCCCACAATGGATAACGAGGCAGATGAGTTTTACCGCCATCTTCAACAGTATTTGCAAAAATGGAATTCCCTTCGCGTACCACTCATTCATGTCGTACATCGGGCATTGACGTTAGCGAGCGAGCATGGACGTTTCATGGATCGGATCGAGGGAAATACCAGTGATATCGATCACCTGCAAAGGTTGCTTACTCAATGGCAGGAGGCTTAGTTTCTAAAAGAGGTGTACATGGAAATTATTAACGAGTCGCAGGTTGAACCACGTAGATTACAGGCATTGATCCGATTGATCTCCTACTTAGAAGCACCAAAACGGCAAGAACTCTTTGACTTGCTCCAGCCAACAGCACTGATGGAGCGATTTCAGTCGAAGGAACCACAATTGGCGGCCAGGATTACAAACAGGATTGCTGTGGATTACGGTCTGGCGAAAGAAAATGATGAAAAGGTGCTCAGATTACAGGCTGCTTCAGCCCAAGTCGAGACGATGTCAGCGTTCCAGGCATATATGCAAAAAAGTATCCTGGAGGAAACCCTGGAGAATCAGCCAAATTATAGGTTTAATCTCTTCTCAGCCTGGTATGCTGTGCAGGATGAGCGAGTCTTTCACGATCTTCCAACACGAGGCTATGATGTTGCTTTCTGCGAAGAGGTCTTTCCAGGAGTAGAAGATCGACCATTCAACTCAACAAAGTTTTCTGCCTGGCGCAAGTGGGCCAACTTTCTGGGATTAGGCTGGCTGACACGGATCGGTTCAAAGGAGATATTGGTGCCAGACGCAACGAAACGCCTCAAAAATGTGCTCCCCTCTTTGTTTCAAGAAGAGTCAAAGCTGCCTTTCGGACTCTTCATGGAGCACCTTGCCAGCATTTGTCCTGAACTTGATGGAGGTGTACTGTTTAATAAATGCTGGCAAGCAAGCCGAGGAGCCGATCAGCATGGCAACAACGTGAGCTTGATGGTCTCTACCGGTCTACGAACACTACAAGGAATGGATATCATCAAGCTCATCGATCAGGTAGATGCCATAGATATTTGGTATCTGTATCCTGCTCAGGGCCATCAAAGGCAGGTAACGCATATTCAGAGGATAGGAGCGTGAGCATATGCAACCAGAAGCTTTTACATTATTTCGGTGTTGGGATGCTGACCGTATCAGCCAGGTCATCAATAAGGAAGCTGCATCTGTTGATAGGGCAACATTTCTCGCCACCCATGCTCCAATCAACAAGCTAACCTACGAGCGTACCCCATACCGCATTACCGATACTAGCGAGAACGGTCTACTCAAAGAACTGAGAACGTGTACAACAGAACAGCGACACGCTTTTGTGGTCGTGCTCGGTATCCCTGGGACCGGCAAATCCCATCTCATCCGTTGGCTTAAAGAACGCTATACCTTTGAAAATGAGCAGCAGGAATGTGTGCTTTTTATTGAGCGCGCGCAGTGTAGCCTGAGGGGCACGCTCGAACAGATTATCAAATCCGGTGTCTTTGACAATGAGGCCATGCATGAACAGCTTAAAAAACTTCAAAGTGCCACTGGTGCACTTTCCGACCATGCGCTTGCCAATACGTTGCTTGACCAGATACGAATTACGGCTGAGGAATTAGAGCAACCCGTCATGCCAGACTGGCTTGACCGTTATAACAGATTTGAAAAATTTATGTTGGATTTCACCATCAGGCAAGAACTCATAAAGCCTAGCGGCCCTATTGAGCGCATTAGGCGATTTCTGGCGCAAGGTCCTGATAGTGAAATACAGGGTGACGAATCACCAAAGTTCGAAGCCAGAGATTTTGATTTCAAGCCAGAGGTGTTGAAGGCGATTACGGGCTATAACGAAGCGCTCTATGTTGCTCAACGACTCTTTGGCGAAGATGGCAATGAGCGTCGAGAAGAACTGGCATATTACCTTAATCACGTTTTACCTTATGCCATCGGGCGTGCTATGACGCTCACTAGCGACGATTTTAAGCGCATCTTTTATGACCTACGGCGTCATCTACGCAAAGAAGGACGCCATTTAGCACTTTTTATAGAAGATATCACTGCGCTCACCGGCATCGATGTTGGCTTGCTTGATGTCCTTGCCATGCAGCACACAGGAGAAAGCGGTCAGGAATTATGCCGCCTCATATCGGTTGTAGGTATTACTGATAATTACTATTCCGATTATTTTCCCCAGAATATGAAGGATCGCGTTACGCACCGTATCACGCTCAACGCTACACAGACGACGGTGAGTGATTCAGAGTTGCTCAGTGATCCTTCAACGACGGCGGATATGGCAGCCCGCTATCTCAATGCGATACGTCTTAAGCAAGAACAACTCGATGTGTGGCTGGAGCAAGGCGCAAGGCCAGAGCAAACTCCTAATGCTTGCGATACCTGCCATGTGAAGGCTGCATGTCACGCTGCCTTCGGTGCTAAAAAAATTCCTGTAGGGACTGATCAAGCTCTTCACGTAGGCCTCTACCCCTTTAATGAGCAAGCTATCTGGAAATTCTATCAGCATATCAACACAACCAATAATAAGCGAACTCCGCGCTCTCTGTTGAACAATGTTCTGTATTACGTACTACAAAGTCATGGCTCCAGGATAGAGCAGGGATTATTCCCGCCAGCTCCAGGTGATTTAGGCGGCGAATTTACTCCCTTTACTTTAGCAAAATCATTGCAGAGGAACTTAATCGAACAGCAAGGAGGCGATGATGCTAAACGTATTGAAACACTTGTCATCATATGGGGCAATGGCACTATCGATGCCTCTCAGCACAATGGGAATACTCTGATAGGTGGTCTATCATCTTCCATTTTTCAAGCGTTCGGCATAAAGCTGATCAGCGGTGAACGCCTTTCAGAGTCGTCCACTTCGCGACGTACAGCATCTCAGTATCAACAGACTGAATCCGCATCGCCTCGATATAACGATGCAGGAATCTCACCAATAAAGAAAGAGCATGAAATATCTTTTTCCATTCCGAAAAAGACGAGCGAGCCGCCTGCAAGCAGCGAGAAACAGAGTGAATATGAAAGGGACATTACTACCTGGCTTCGTGGCGGAAAGCTGACCAGGTACGAGTACTATAACGAGTTACTGGCACAGGTAATTCGGGCGTTTATTGACTGGGATTTTTATAGCATCAGCAATGCGCAAGTAGAAGAACTTTTCCGAGGGTATCGCCGGATCTATATAGAGGATCAAGCAGGGAAAGTCAATGCTGCACATTACATCACCTTTGAGCGCAGCACTGAATTGGCAAATGTGCTGCTGGCGCTTGTGGCGATGAAAGAAAGTAACGCATCACTAGCAGATGAGCTTCTAGGTGCCCATTTTTCCAATCTCAGTATATGGCTACATAAGCATGAAGCCGCAATTGTACAATTCGTCCGCCAACCTGCTAATGACGCGGTTGATTCGTTACCTCTCACTCATCTCATGCTTTTGGACTGCCTGCTACTGGCATGCCTGCAGGGAGCATTGCAGACAACATACGGTTCTACCGGACAAATGTTTCAGGACCTGCTGAAATTCTGCGTCACCACTATCAACTCAACGGGACATATGCATCCAGGTACGCAGCAAGAGAGCCATTCACCTGCCTGGAACGGGTTACGAAATCAAACTCAGAAAACGGCAACTATCCTCTGTCAAAACCTATTGTATATGTTGAACTGTCCGCAAGGCGGCAGTTCAGAGGTCCGTTTTGTAGACGCTGCTACCGCCTTACAGATACTGGACTCCTTTAGGCAAGGGAATTGGCAATTGCCATCCACTGCCATTCCAAACACACACGGTCTAAAAATGTGGGAAGAAGCCATTGGAACTTATAAAACATTGCAGGCAGAGTTTGATAGCGTCTTGCGTAGTGAATTTGAATACATACAAACGCTATCAGACAATCTCGGCAATTTCCTGGGAGATGCTCAACCAGAGGAAGTCTTTCAAGCCATCGATGACTTTGTGGCAGCGCTGATTGCACATAAAAGAGGCACAACCTTTGAACTCAGGCAGACATTGAAGCCTACTGGCTTAAGATGGGTGCTCTCAGAACTCCAGGGTATTCTCAGCGAAGGCAATCGTGAGCGACAGATTCTTCGTCTTTCCAGCGCTAGCAAGCTCATCGCTACAGCTCAGGAGTATCTTGGGTATTTTGAAGGGTTTGTGAAAGAGGCAATGAAGCAGAGGAAGCTATCCTCTGATCGCCTTAACCACCTCCAGGCTTCGATTAATACTGAGATCTCCTCCGAACCAGCCAGAGTGAAGGAAATGTACCAGAAGATAGAGGAGTTACTTGCCCAGGTAGCAGTAAAGGAGAGCATAGGATGATTGTCGGCTTGTCGCGAGAGGTCTGCCAGCAATGGCAAACAATAGATGACATCGAGACCCTCAAGTATAACGCGGAGTCAATTAAAGAAACCTTTGAAGCCCTGGTGCGTGTGAAGGAGTTAATAGTCAGACTCGTAACCTCTCTCACATTGATAAGTGAGAGACTACAGGCCCAGGACGTTCAGCAGATTATGCTCGGACTTGACTATCTGGCAAGGGAAATAAAAGGGAGCAGAGAGCGTTTTGACACAGAGCCTCGTCAGACTAAATCACTTTCTAACAGCCTAATGAGTATACAAAGGCTGATAAAAGACGTAAAATTGCTATGGCAATCCTATGCTGGCGAAAGAATACGTGAACCCTTTGAGCTACTCAAGCTGGTTAAAAATTTACCAGAGGTGAAAGAGCAGCAAGCGGCTTATGATGAATTAAAAACGCGACTGGAGCGGCTTGCAAAAGAGCCACCGCTCACAGTTGATCAACTGATCGCTTTTGACCAGAGCATAAATATGCTGGTGCAGAGCCTGAATAGCATTGAGGGGCTTAATACCGAGGTAAAAATATTTCTACAAAAGACCTTGAACGGCCAGGCAACGCTGGCCGATCTTACCGACGAAGTTCTGCAATGGTGTCGGCAAGGGGATCACGCAAGGATATTTGCGGTGAAGTTTGCCAGATAAAAGAAAGAAGCAGGGCAGCTATGTCATCCATCGATTTCCCACAGGAGCAATTAGATAGCCTCTGCAATGAGTTTCTTACTGTTATCGAACTCAGTGAGTTCAAGTTACTCAACTGGGGCTTTGTCGATCTGAGAAGCGCTCTCCAGACCTCCTTACTTGAGATGGTGAATCGCCTTTCCGAGAAGGGTCACATACTTTGGGAAGAGGCACAGCAATATGGTGTGACCTTCGATGATGTGCTCTCTAACCTGAGAGAGCGCAAACTGATTTTCCGCACCACGATCAAGGGGCAGGAAGCTTATCGTAGTCGTTTTGCTGAAACGATACGGCTGCTTTCACTCTTACGTCAGCGCTTCTCATATGATGATTGGCAAACAGCAAATCGCCTGGTGAGTGACGTAAGAATTGATCTAAAACGAAGAAAGTATCCTAAGCGGAATATCTCGCCGGATGAATTACGTAGCGAATTGCGCAAAATGGGAGCCTTAGCACACTATATTGAGGCTGTAGATTGTCTCCTGAAAGACCAGCCAAAGGGAGAATATTTCAATCTGGCACGCTTCCAGAAAGACGCTATACTCCAGCATTTTCGTAGTCTGCACCCGCAGAAAAATGCGCATATCGGCGATCAAGGGATGGTGATTGGCGCTGGCACTGGTGCGGGCAAAACAAAAGCATTTTATATCCCTGCAATGGCTGAGATTGCATCAACGCTCACTGCAACACCTTATGTGAGAGCGTTAGCGATCTATCCGAGGACAGAATTGCTGAAAGACCAGTTGGCGGAAGCTTTTCTCGAAGCACGCAAGCTGGATGAGTTCCTGAATGCTCATAATAAACCCAGGACAATCTCGATTGGAGCCTATTATGGGGATACGCCAGGATCAGCACGGACATTTCTCTCTGGATCGGTGAATTGGGCAAAGACAAATCCGAAGAGAAGTACAAAAGAGGGGTGGGAGTGTCCTTTCTTTTCCTGCCCTGACCCGGATTGTGATACACGGCCTGCACTCGTCTGGTACAAGGAAGATGTAGAGCTAGAGAAAGAAGCAGATGACTCCGGTGAACATGCCATCCTATGCTGCCCCAATTGTGGTTATCGAACCAAACCAAACTGGCTTTTGCTCACTCGCAGGCAGATGACACATAATCCGCCTGATATTCTGTTTACGACTACAGAAATGCTCAACCGGAGAATGAACCGGGTTCAGGAGCGTGCCCTCTTTGGCGTTGATACACCCAGACCACCAAAACTGCTATTGCTCGATGAAATACATACATATGAAGGGTTAAGTGGCACGCATATCGCATATCTGCTAAGGCGCTGGCGCCATGCCCGGCGCCTCCAACACTATGACAATTTTTGCTGCGTCGGCTTGTCTGCTACACTTAATAATGCAGAGGCTTTCTTTGCTAAACTGACCGGGATACCGCTGAACCGGATCCATTATATCTACCCGGAAGAGAATGATATGGAAGAGGAAGGGGTGGAGTATAATGTCGTACTCAAGGGTGATCCTGTTTCTGGCACTAGCCTGCTCTCCACCTCCGTTCAAACCGCTATGTTACTTGGACGTATGCTCGACGTGAGTAACACAGAACCATCCAGGGGAGCTTATGGACAAAAGATCTTTGCCTTTACTGACAAGCTGGATGTGAATAATCGCTGGTTCTTTATCGAGCAGGATGCTGAGACTGCGAAAACACTGAGTAAATTTCGTAAACCTCTACCCCAAGATACAAGAGATCTTAAGCAAAAGAAGCAACAAGCGGGCCAGGATTGGCAGAGGTGCGAAGAGATCGGACATAAATTGAATGCTCCTTTGCGTCTTGATATCACCTCATCGCAACATCGTGGCGTCAATCCTCACGCCAATCTGATCATTGCTACAAGCACTCTGGAAGTGGGTTTCAATGACCCCACTGTCGGCGCTGTAATCCAGCATAAAGCGCCTCGGAGTATGGCCTCGTTTCTCCAACGAAAAGGGCGAGCGGGACGCCTGCGGGGGATGAGGCCATGGATGGTTGTTGTCACCTCCGCATATGGTCGAGATCGCTGGGCATTCCAACATGCGGAAAGCCTGTTTAGTCCGACGCTGAATGATATTGACCTTCCGCTGGACAATTACTATGTCCGCAAAATCCAGGCAGCATTTGCTCTGATGGATTGGTTAGCTCTACAATTGAAGAATGAACCTGATTGTAAGTACATGGATATCTGGGAAGTGCTAAGCAGCAATGCTAAAGGGAACGAATGGCTCCAGAAACAGAGGAAGGTAGTACACGACTTACTAGAGGATGTGCTCGACGGTCGAATGCGCGAGCCTCTAACTCTCTACCTACAACAGGCGTTGGGTATCGCAGATCAAAATATCCTCAATTCAATCTTATGGGATGAGCCACGTTCACTGCTCTTTGAGGTATTACCTACTGTGGTGCGCCAACTGGAGAGCAACTGGCAACGCTTGAAGGGGAGTGAAGCACAACCCTGGGCAGATACTATTGCAAACTATCCTATGCCTGATTTTGTCACTCAGAACCTTTTTTCTGATCTTAAATCTCCAGAAATCACGCTACACCTTCCTCCTGATGAAGTCGTGCAAAAAGACCAGAGGGGACGCCAGATAAGGGAACAAAAATCGCGCGAGGATGAAACGTTATCGCTCCTGCAATGTCTTACTGAGTTCGCCCCTGGCAATGTGAGTAAGCGCTATACACGCCCAGATTATAAACGCATAAATAAACACGGACAACCAGAGCGTGTGGAGGAGGCACACTGGCTAGCAGTACCGCCCGGTGAACACCTGGAGCGTGAGAAGCTGCCAGTTTCTTTGCTTGCCATTGAATATGATGATATGCCAGTGCTTGTGGAGGCTAGCGGTACGTCCTACCAATTATTTCGACCAAGAGCTTATACTCTTCAACAGGTCCCCAAAAACGTCAAGAAAACAAGCGTTGCACATATGCTCTGGAAATCACATTTTACTGCAAAACAGTCACAGCCTTTATTACAAAATGATGATGTAACATTTAACAATACCCGCATTACACTGGTCAGACGTTCTGTATGGAACAATTTTTTCACGGCAATTAATAGCTATACGCAGGTAAATGGTAATTGGGTTGAAGTAGCCCGTCTTGCTACCCGTGTGCAGGTTTCGACTCGATATGAGGGTGAAAAGGAGTCACGACGATTATGGTTGGATTTTGAAGAAGGTGGTCAGCTAGCGGCCCTGGGTTTCATTACATATATAGATGCGTTGGAATTCCAGTTTCAGCCCCTCGAAGTTGAGAGCGTTATGGCAAGTGCAGCCTGGGAAGAACTCTACAAAAACCTGAGTCCAGAGTATTTTTTCTACAAACTACAACAGGATGACAGCATTCTTCAAGAGAAACTCTCAGTCTTTGAGGTCGGTTGGCTCTGGCAACTAGAACTCTCAATGCTAGTTGCAACCGCTGTTGCCAGGCAATGCAGCCTTAAAGAAGCGGCAGAGATCATACGTTCTCAGAGGATAAGTTTAGCTGACCACACGATGAAGGTGATTTTTCAAAGCCAGCAAGCAGAAGATTATGGGGAGGAGAAAGTTGGCCGTCTGCATGATAAGCTCAGAGAGTTACTGGCTAAACCAACAATACAGCAAGCGCTAGAAGAGTGCGAGCGCGTACTTTGGGATCGAGAAGATAGCCAGTTATCGGATTGGCTACAACAGTGCTATGCATCTTCTCTAGGTGCATCTCTTTTTGCCACACTTACCCAGCTTGCACCAGATATTGATCCAGATGATCTTGTGCTAGATATCGATGGTAACAGCATCTGGATATCAGAGATGGCTCCTGGAGGGGTAGGTATTATTTCCAGGATCACAGACATACTGATAAAGAAGCCGTATGACTTCGACTTGCAGATGTTGGATATATTGCAATACTGTGATCGGCAGCAGCTTGCTACACAACTCTCTACGGTCGCTGATCTTATGAGCCAGAGGAACCAGGCATTGCTTGATGCTTTTGCGGCTATCCGTGAAGCTACCGATCTACCCAGTCAGGAATTAACTCGCAAAACGCTTACCAGCATTTTAGAAAAGTATGGTGTTTCGGCAACGCGCGAATTAGTGGTCGCCTTGCATGCGAAATTCCTACGCCCAAATTCAGGGCAAGATACAGATGATCTCATTGCAAGACTGGTCCAATTCTGGTGGTCAGAGGAGCAGCGATTAGGGTGTGCTATTGACTTACGTGTCATTGCTGTAGCGGCGCGTAAAATCCCGGACATCGAGCAACGTGTGGAACGCATCTTGCAACGAATAAATGGTAGCACGAAAATCGATCCGAGTCAGGTATTTAATCTTCTCCAATCACTTCTCTGGTTGCCCTGTACTGATAGCTGTCCCGACTGTATTGAAAGGCGGCATCAGTTTCAGGAGTTCGTTAAACCATCAAGAGCGCTGCTCTTATCGCGCTTGCAGCCATATGAAACGTTCATCGAATATGGAGTGCCGGATTGGAATGAGCAACTGCGGCAGGAACTTGCCACTGCCTATGTAGCTCAGATACGCTGTACCCAGGATCAACTGGATGCATGTAAACAGCAGTTGCTGGATTTCTTGATCGATCCGATTGAAGTTGGTTTCCTTCAATTCTTTTATCCAGTTATAGAGCGAATAACACGTACAGGTCAGTTGTGGACGATAGAAATGAGGATCAGGGAGTTTGCTCATGCCTAATCGCAGCATCAAATCAAAAGCCCGAGGAAGTTCAGTCCAGCTCATTGATTGCCTCAGCTCGCTTTTCCTGCTGGAATTGTTAAGTCCTAGTCCAGAACTCTATCTGATCTCACCGTGGCTCAGTAAAGTCGTGCTCATCAATAATCGCTATGGACAATTTCGTGCTGTTACGAGCCAATCGAACAAAAGCGAGTTGGATCTTGTCGATATCCTCAAGATACTGGCGGATAGAGGAACACGGGTTCGCATCATGTGCCGTCCACAAAGTAGCCAGACAGAAGATGTCCTTCGTGCCCTGTCAGATAGCATCGAATATCGCCGTATGGAAACTTTACATGAGAAAGGCCTCATCAGCCACCATTTTTATTTGCGTGGCTCAATGAACTTTACTCATGCAGGAGTGAACCTGAACGATGAGAGTATCGAGTTGACGAGGAATCCTGACGAAGTGGCACTTGCTCTTGTTGCAGCTAGAGCACGTTGGGAGGGTCAATAATGCGCATCAGCTACAAAAAGCGGGCACACTATGATTTCGCACTTCAGTTTTTGCCAACCTCTAATACCACTGATCTCCACATAAAGAGAGACGATGAGCACCTGACGCTGGAGATAAGCGATGAAACGCTGGGGCGTTTACTGGCACGGATAGGCGATGAGCAACACGCTGTCATGCTACCAGATCAAAAAAGAAAACGCTGGCTTATCACTGCTCCAACCGGGCGACAATTAGAGCAAGCGCTTACACGATTGCGGCATTTTCTCGTTCCAACCTACGCCTCGTTCAGTGCAGATAATATACCGAAGTTGCAGGGGTTTGGCAAAAACAACCATCCGCTTCAGCTCTCAGGTGCACGCATTTATCCTGCTGGCTATTATGTCTTGGAATCATTACCGAAGTATGCCACCTCCATCTTGCAGCGCCTTGATCTCTGGATGAGGCTAGAGGATGACTGTCCACCGCTGCGGTCAGCCCCCCAACACGTTACCTATGGTGAACTATATGAGCGCTTCAAGTCTGCATTAGCTTCGGCTCAGTGGGACGAAGCCGAGCAGACTCGCCATACGATACAGAGACTAAATCTGACAACTGCTGAAAACCTCCTTTTTCTTGAAATTGAACAACTGGCTCAACAAAAGCGCTGGTCAGAGATCGGAAAACGTGAAGACTTCTCCATCATTGCACGTATGCAAATGCCAAGGGCAGTGCGAGGAGCCTTATTAATAGCGTTTCATCAAACCTATTTGTTGCCACTGGAGCAAGAGAAACAATGGCAAGCCGCGCTTGAAGTCTTCCAGCAGCAGCGACCAACGCTAGGATTATTACTTACCGGTCGATTGGGTCTCACACAGGGGCCAGTGGTACAAGTCTATGCCTACGAAGCTGCGTTTGAGAGAGATCGCACGGCTCTACAGGAGCTAATCACTGCTAACGGCGAGCAAGAGACGCTCGAATGTATCAAACAATTGCTGCATCTGCTCGGCCCCGAAGAGAAAAAAGAGCCTGTTGTGCGTCCCCTCCTCAGCCTGGTACGGGATGCTCTTGATACTGGCGACTATGACAGCGCTATACGCTTTGCAGAAGAGGTAGAAGACCAGGGGCTTAAAGCAGTGCTCCTGATGCAAATTGCATTTCATACCTGTGATGCTTTGAAAGCAGAATACGCTTTATTGTTATTCTGGGAACTCACTGAAGATGAGCAATCTCGATTAAAAGAGCGTTTCCCTTTTGTACGTATGCTGCTAGAGCCGTTACAGAACCTCGTAGATACCTCTGCTGCTGAACAGGTGGAGATAAACGATACTCCTCAGCAAATTATTGAGGTCCAAAACTGGTTGGAATGGTTTGCACTGGCAAAGATGCAGCCTGATAATCCAGAGCTTGCAAAATCGCTCAACCGCCTGGCAACAATTTCGGATGATCGCTTCTGGACGCAGGAAAACATTCTGCTGCTTAACGAGCAACTGTTCAGTATGGTCGTCCAATCTGATATGATAAAGCACCCATATGTACGAGATGCTCTGCGGAAGATCGTGCAATTCTTCTTGAGCGACGAGACGTTTCCACGCTCGGATTTTGTTTACGTGCAGCTTTATGAATATCTCTATGTTGCTTTATTGGAGAAACGTGCCGAGGAAGAACTGCAATCGACAGGTTTTATGCTTCTCCGTTTAGCAGATGCGCTCTTACACCATTCACCGGGAAAACGTAATGCCATCTTCCAGAATCTGGTGGACTGGTGTGGAAGTCCCATGCTGAAGTTAGAAGACTGGGCCTTAGACGCCTTTGAGCTGCTCATTGATTATGGTATGGAACCTGGTTTGCTCTCCCAATGGTATCGATTATGGGTTTCAGAGATCCTTCGGTTACAAACACATCATCTCCGCACGAATCTAGAGGGGTGGCTAGCCTACGGAAAGCGTATCCAGGCAGGCCTGGATCTGATAAATGCCCTACAGAAAGCTTTAGCAGGCGCCGCAGAAGTCGCGGAAAAAGAGATGAGTGATCCCATCAAACTGCTTCCCGCAGGATATCGTATCGGGATCTATTCTCTGCAAGAGTCAGCGGCAAGCCGTGCCAGAACATTGCTGCTGGAACGGAACCCGGAACTGAATATACGCCTATGCACAGATGAGGTACTCAGTGACTCAGCCAGGGCAATTGCCCAAAATTCTCAGCTAGTCGTGCTCGTTACCACAGCAATGAAACACGCAATATCATATGGTATCGGACCTCTTCTCAACTCCGAAAAAGTTGTCTATCCACAGTCAAGTGGCTCGACAAGTATTGTGCGCGCTATTGAAGCTCATTTACGGCAAACCGAAAAAGATGTGTTCTAGCTTCGCGAGGAGAGCATTAGTGATTCTCCTGAAGCCGTATCCAGGAAAAGCTCTGAGCAAACAGCAAATCAATCACCCATTAACCGACGGAATCGCTTATAAAAGATATATGTGTTGTGAAAGCCCCTGCGCCGGTTGCGGTCATTCCCCCGGAAAATGATCACTTCCACACCTAAATCCCGGCAAACCTCACAATCGCACTTCTTCCAGGGCTGATCCTCCAAAACCTTACGATAGAGTATCTTATGCTGGTCATAGTTGTACTGCTCGATTCTATCGATTTCCAGCAGTACCTCAAGAGTTTTTTCAAGATCAAGGTTGCCACGATCATACTCTCTTACTGCCTTGAGCGCATCTCGCTCCAGCTTCTGCAACTGCTCAAAAGTAGCCAGTCCATCTGCGATGATACTTCTTACACGAGGGCTGCTAGGGTAGACTGGGGATATACGTAGTGCCGCATATCTCCCACCATCTTCAGTAAAATAATTGGTGTTGGCGCTCATCCAGGCACGACGGAGATAGGATGCCGAGTCGAAGCTGGTCACACCTAACCTCCGAAACCACCTCATTTCCTCCCCTTCTCGATCACGAGCAACGCCAAACAAATGTACATCAGTATCTTCTTGTAAAACTGGGGCAATAGCCTTAAGAATTTCCAGTATTTCCTCTGTTTTCGCTCGCGCCAGCCCACCTAGTCCGATATACTTATAACCCCATCCTAAAAGCTCAACCACTGCCCCCCTGTAGGTTTCAGGCGACCAACCTTGCGCGACCCCTACCGGAGTAAATGTATACCCACCTGCACGATGGAGTTCGATAAACTCGCGGGCATTCTCTCGCGTCAGATTATAACGAAACTCTTTCACAGAATAGAAGGCGGGTATAATGAGGTGATCGATGGAGACCCCGTAGTCGAAGCCTAAATCCTCGTAGTAGTCCAAAATTTCTCTTGTTTGATACGGAGGAGTCTCTGCCATGATGTAGCTAAATGCACCACAGTCTCCTAAAATCGGCTTATCGAAGCGCGCAAACTTGTGAATCCCCATCTGCCGTACCAGAGCACTTTTGACCAGCCCATCCTCTACGGTGTTCTTGGAAAATAGGAGACCATCGTAATTTGGTTCCTTATAGATTTGATGTGCGTAGACCTCATCGTGATACTTGGTTTTCCCGGGGGTGCCCTCATCAGTCTCAAAATTATAACCCGGATCGACAAGATCCTCCCAATCGGGAATGAAATAACGCATGGAGCGACCCCAGTTTTTTGCTTTTACTGCATCATCCTTTGGGAACCAGATCAGCGGCGCTTGAATTGCAACTGCCTTTGCACGAGATATAGCCACCCGATCTGTCTGCTGAAAAGGTCTCACGATGTCATGAAACTGCTGCCCTGTCGGAGCAGTCAGGAAAACTTTCAGTCGCTCACTCTCGGTAAGATCATCGCTAAATATAACGGGAGGGGTTCGAGGATCCGGGCGAATGATTTGTTGGGCAAAAAGTTTAAAAAGATGACCTTTCAGGCCGACCAGGTTGTAGCTAAAGGCGATTGAATCATCCTGGCTAACACGAACAAAACGATAAGGAGCACGCCGAGGCACTCTTTTACGGCTTGAAGGCCCTGAAAGAAATAAACAAGGGAACTTTGGTGTTTGCGTAAAAGGTAAATCAAGGGATAACAGATAGCTCTCACCCAATAAGAAAAAGGCGCAATCATACTCCTCTTTCACCAACTGGTTGATTGCTTGCGGGATGCGAAGTCTTTGCGCAATAGTGGCGATCTTAGCAGCAGAGAGGTTCGCGAAGGTAGCGTTATAGGGCGGAAGAGGCTGATCCTCGCTCACCAGTCCAAATCCTGCTGAGATGATTTTCACATCCACGACAGAACGACCAAAGGTGCGGCGCAGCAGCTCGACTCCTTGCATCAATTGGAGGTGTTGCTGCCCCCGGTATAACTTCCAGGCAGGTACACGATACTGCTCTAAATCTCCAAAGTTGCGGACTGCCCGATCATCGTTGCCTTCATCCCAGAGCTGTTCCGGTTGCAGCCATTGTTGAGGAGGGAGCACTGGCGGGATCATCTTATCCTTCGTGCAGGATGTAACGACAAGAATTCTTCCCGGCGCTGTTTTCTCCTCTGTAGCCGCTTGTTCGTGGGCAAATGTATCTGATAGCAGGCTCAAGGCTCATCCCCATATTTCTTTTGTTCTACCAGGTCCATCCTGGTCAGAACTTGATTATATTACCCTGCTCTGATTTGGACAAGCATTCTAGCCTCTTTGGAGGCGTAATTCTAGTCGCTGATAAAGATCCGGCAGGTGATCTGCAATCTTCGCCAAGAAGGATACCTCTAGCTGGCCCATTGACATACTGAAATCCTCCTGGGTGAAGCCCACAAGTATCTCCACTTCGTCTCTGGTAAAGCTTCTGGTGAGTTGCGGAGTTGCCTGGAGACGGTTTCCCGGCTCTGCCGTTTCCTCCAACCTGGCAAGCGCAATGCGAAGTTGGGCAACGCTGTGCTCATATTGAGCCGTATCTACGAGATATGCCAGGTTCAGCGCTTTATGGAGTTCAAGTGGACAACAGTGCTGGAGGAAATCATCAACTGCTCTCTCAGCATTATCCTGTAAGCCGATAAGTGCTGTGAGTTGCTGAAATGCAACATCCATTGATAAACCTGCCTGACATACTGAGATAAGCACCGACTTCACTTTCGGGTTTGTTCTTAATCGGATCAGGCGGACTATCTCGTCTTGCACCATTGCAAGAAAGGAGCCGAGCGGTTCTTCATTCAGACGGAAATCGGCAGTGATACCGTTACAATCAACGTTCTGGAGGAGCGTTACTGCTTGCTCCTGATGCATCTTCTCTGCCATTATTTCCAGGCGTGGGCCATCATAAATATTTTCACGCAGTTTGAAACAATCATCAAACAGACGCCGAATTACCCCTATGGAACTGGCTGGAAGACGAGGACGGTCTGCTTCGATACGTTCAGGATATCTGGGCGGTGAGACATGTTCACTGCTCATTTTCTGCTGAATGATGGGAGGAAGCTCAACTGGCTTTCTATTCAAACAGGTAGCCACAATGAAGAGAGAAAACGCCAGTTCGTCAACCTTCATCCCTAGTTGAGCTTCCAGCTCTTCACGCATATTTTGACGGTACGCTCTCCCTTGAAAGAGAATAGCAGCAAATGATGAATGATCTAAAAGCTGGGCGCGCAGTTCTTGTTCTGCCCAGCCCGTTGCGTCTGCAAAATCATGCAAAAGGTAGGCAAGAGGGCCAATAGCACGCTGTATAGCTAATCCCTCGAAGTCATCAATACCTTCTAATTGTACAGGAGGGACGGTATCGAGTCGCGTTTGTGTCCAGCGTAAGATACGTGATGGCTGCGCAATATGCAGTCTCGTCATTGTATCGAGCAAGAACGCTTCTTTTATGGCCTTCACGACTCCTCGGCGAAGGTTACGCAGTTGTTGTTTATTCACAGCGTTCCCTTCTAACCAGGCTTTGATGGCTTCTTTACCAGGATCAATAGCTGCTCTCGCCCCAGGATCTGATTGCTGGGATTGTGCTGATACCTGGTTTTTGTACAGTGATGCGGTAACAGGTTGCTCCATAGATGCCAGATCTATTTGAGGATCAAAAAAACGATAAACGCTAGGAGCGGTCAGACCTTCCTGCATAGTTTCTACACCAACGAATGGGCCATAGAGTTCAAGAATCTGGACAAGCTGTTTGTCGGGATGATACACGGCTTGCTCTGACTTCACATATTCAGGAAGAATAGCCAGGAGATCTTCTCCCCGATTGACTCGCTCCAAGATGTCCCGTAAATAGAGCGTGAAGTAGCGTGCCTTGCCTTTTCCTGGCGGCAATGAACGGAACAAGCGAACTAATACCTGTTTGTTGAAAGGAGAAAGGAGATCGCCGGCGCGATCAGGTTCGAGATAGCTGCATCGAGAGAAAGATGGGCAAGATATGTCACAGGACCGCTGATTCTGACGTTTGTATTCACTCAGATAGAGCCTGGCGTACTCGGTGCAATTTTCTTCACTTAGAAAGGACGAGGATAATCCATACTCATCAGAGAGCCAGAACTTCTGTACGCGATCATCAATCGTATCGAGAAAGGCAATACGTTCAAGTAATTCTTTGCCTCTTAGAGTAGCTTCTAATGAATTTGGCGTGATTCCAACAATAACATCCCAACAGCCTTCTTCTAATGTAATGAAGTAATCGAGTAAATCCGTGGCAAAGAGATTGATTGACTGTACCAGGTCATCAATGAGCAAAATTGGCCTCTGTTGTCGCTCCTGTTGTACCTTCTGAGAGATCTGCTTAAGAACATATGGAAGGTCTAATCCCTCTAATAATTGATCACGAAAGGCCTTGAGGATATGAAAGCGCAGCGTCTCGTACTCAAGCGGTACAGGAATAGCGCTGTTATGCAAGATTTCTGCGAGATCTTCCCGGCTGAATAACTCGATAAATGCCCCTACATCCTCTGCCGGTTGACTCATTGCAGCAAAGCAGCGCTCCAGATTTGTTTGCACAACATCGATGAGCTGATAATATAAGGCATTGATCTGGTCATCGGAGGAAAGAAGCTGCTCCAGAGCCGTCAGTATCAGGATTTTCGCAAGGGTACGCGGTTTTTGACGGCACTCATCCCATCGTTGTTGGGCAGAGGATTGGAATTGATGAGTTTTGTATTGGTATTGCACGCGCTGGACAACGTGAAACACATCCAGGTCCGTTCTGGAAATGCGTGTCATTACCTCAGCTCGTGCCGGATCTCGTAAGGCAATCTGTGTGTGCAGCCAGCGTAATAGTTCTGACTTGCCTGATCCAGCAGCACCATATAAGATGATGACCCGATTGCCGATCACGGTAGAACCATGATCTAAAAGAAGGGTGAGCAATTCTTGCTCTGTCACTGTACTGACTATATCTGCACGATGCATCTGGAGTTGCATGGGGAAATGGGTACGTAAAAAGGCAGTAGACTCAGCTGCAAGGAAGCGCTGGTCAGCCGTTGAGGCAAATATCTTTGTCCCATGCAGAGCCATACATGGCAAAGGGAGAGGTTCTCTTCTCTGGGTGGAGAAAGTTCTCTCGGTTGTTGTCATAGTATCTCTATTCCTTTTAGACGATGTGTACCAAAATAGGGTTTAGCCGGAGAATCTTGCTTCGGGTATAATCTTATCTTTCCATTCTGCGCTAAGTGCTCTAGCGCATAGGCTATAGGGCGAGCAACCTCACCCCGGGCTGAGAGACATGGCAACCAGGACTGGAGGTGGTCCTCAAAAAACTCTTGCAACGTCCCTTCTGTCTTCATCCACTGGCGCGCGATGGTATAGAGGAGTTCCTGCTGGTAGAGGCAATAGAAACCATTACCAATCCTATAACCAAGCCCTAAGAATTCCATCACACGCCTCCATGCGTTCACCTTTTCCTGGCTAACTCCACCTACCTGTCGAGCCAGGTCGAGTTGATTAGCAGCAGTATGCACATCATCCACCCAGACTTTGTCAGGGTTAATGTACACTTGTTCTAGCAACGTGATGTAGAGATGATCGATGGCTGGAAGGCGGAGGGCAACGCTTTCAAGTTGTCTGAATTGATGTAATAGGAGCACTGCAAAAGGTAAAGAGCACATTTCTTCCTGTAATAATGTGGTGTAAACCTTGTCTCCTGTAATTAATCCTGCTGCCTTTAAATAGTGCAAAGCATCGTCTATATTTTTAGTCTGCCCTTTTGAGGCTGGGGATGAGTGAGGTAGATAGACAGAATAGATTTGTTCCCGACTAACCGCTATATTCTTCTTTGTAAATTTATGAATATAAAGACAAAGAGACTCTAATTCAGGGCCATAGACAGTCAGAAAAAGCATATTTCCCCCACAGCTTTTCTTGCATGACTATTATTTGCATCTGATGGGCCTATTGTTCAGTAGATCCCCGTAAAGAACGTGCAAGACCTAAGAGAGCCTGCAATTGCTCATGGGTGAGTTCCCGGCTCTCGATCAGCAACTCTACCACCTCAGGCCGTTGGAGAGCTTGATAGAGGGATTGAGAAACGTCCTGAGTCGATAAAACAGTTATTCTATCAACATTTGCCTGGCTACCATCAAGCACAATAATCAGCGGAATACCTAGCGCCGCAGCAATGTTTTGCAAAACGCGAAAACCGGGGTTAGCTATCTTGCCGGTCTCTATCCTGCTCAGTTGACTGGCTGACACTGATCGATCAGGCCCACCTTTCTTAGAACGTTCCTCAACACCATGAGTGCTTAGAGACAGACTCTCGCGTACACCCCGCAAAAACTGACCAATCTCAAAATCGTCCACTTGCCTATCCGTCCCTTTTATTGTAACATATCGTTGTATTATATGCAACGATAGGTAGGCCCAACAGATGGATTTTTATGTAAGCTGGTCACATAGTGATCCGCTCTATCAACTGTACGACAGACAGTGTAGTATACTTATCAGCACGGTAGCTGCCAGTAATAGTTGGCAATTAAGCCGCTTTCCTATTTTACCTCATCAGGTTATGCTTGATAGTGGTAGCTATAGCTACGTTGCGCATCAATTGCCGTTACCAACGGCAAGAACTGTCTTTCATCGCCAGCTTGCCATCCTCGCAGACTGTGATATCCCGGCGATCATCTGTGCTGTTGATAGGCCAATGCTTGAGAAATCACTCTCACTGACGGAACGCAATCGAGCAATCGATAAGACGATTGCAAATGCATGGGAGCTGAAAGCTTTAATGGCAGCATACTATAAAAACAGCACAATTGACAAGCATCGCCGCCATCTCATCAAGCCTCTTGCCATTATTCAGGGTTATGATTCTGCTTCGATCAGATATTGTGCTAAACAACTCTTAAGTATGAGATACAGCCAATTTGGGATCGGTTCAATGGCACATTTGTACGATACGAAGGAGATCGTAAAAAGGGTGGAGATAGTGCAATCAGTTGTTGGCCCATCTATTCATGTGTTTGGCGTGAGTGCGATTGAGACAATGAAACAGCTCAAGGAGATGGGCATAGCGTCTGTTGACTCTGCACGCCCCATCAAAGCCGCTATTTATAACGAAATAATCTATAGCGAACCATACAGGCGCTTTGGCATTGCTGGCAGCCATTTTCAATCCGACTCTACGAAATTTAGTCCCTCACGTCTTGTAAGCCATCTTTCTATTGCCTGCCCTTGTCCTGTATGTCACAACAGCGTAAACAATGATATTCTGCGGCTTGGTGTACGTACCTATCTTCTACAGAGAGCAATACATAACTACTATCATATCAAGAAAATGATAGCTGGCTGGCAGGACTAAGGTTGCGTTTTCGTTTTCTAAAAGAGCACCGGTCCTATCGAACTTGTGGACCAGGTATCGTGATTAGGGATAACCACCAGTTCCTGAAGTTGGTCTTCTATCCAGATCATCCCGTTCATGTTCCCGCCGGTCGCCGGGTTGAACTGGCCGGTACAGGCAGCCGTGGCACTCGTCACCAGATCGTTTAAGAGCGAGAGCGCCCGGCTGCTTTGGAACTGGGAGGCGTCCGACTTTGGGGGTCACTATAACCCGTCAATCGATTACCCCCACTCCAGACGCTGAAAGTACGCATCGGCATAGTGCTCAAGAGCGCTGTGCTGCTCTTCCTTGGATAGGCCAAAGCGCTGTTCTAGCACCCGAGCCACTTTCTTCTTTACCTCTTGATTCACTTGCAGTTGGGTGAGCAAATCTCCGTAGCGCTCTCGCGCCTGGATCGAGCCACACGCGAGCAGGACGAGCCACAACTGGAGGCGAGTCCGGGGCAGCGAGAAACCTGTCAGGGCGCCAAATGCCTCCAGGCGTCCCAGAGCATAGACCAGCTCGTCCTGGTAGCTCTGCCAGACGTGCCGGCGCTCAACCTGATCGGCCTGCTCGATCCGCCATACCTTCTCCAGCGTATGGCGCAGCGCAGGTGCCAGATCACCTCGTCCCCACGCACCCAGCAGAGCGGCAGCCTTGATGCGCCAGAAGTGGTAGCGCCCCCCTTCGCGCTCCAAAGGATGCATGCGCGGAGGCAAGAACTCCAAGAGCAGAGCAGTGAGCACCGGCAAGGCGCGTTCATCTTTCTTTTCTCCCAGACCTGACGCGCTGGTCCACCGCTCCAGCGGTTCCGAGGCTTCTAAATGT
>Ga0209061_1002135_pt1 | contig 26888 bp, 26 predicted proteins | sample Coa_R1_10_FD_187157 | JGI IMG/M metagenome (GOLD analysis project Ga0209061, IMG submission 187157) | Surface soil microbial communities from Centralia Pennsylvania, which are recovering from an underground coalmine fire - Coalmine... | ecosystem: Environmental > Terrestrial > Soil >... | reverse complement strand
GCAGGCCGCCCTTGGTGAAGGCGGGGTAGATCGTCGTGGTCTCGGGGATCGGTTCCCCGCCGATGTTCACCACGCCGTTTGCCTTGCCGGGGGGCCCTGCCTTCTCCTTGGCGCAGGCCCGGGGACCGCGGGCTTCAAGCTCGGCCGGCTTGCAGTTGGAGGGGAACGGCGCGGTGTCGATCTTGGTCCCCTTGGGGAAGTAGACTTCAACCCTGCGCAGCGGGGCGGGGTGGCCGAAGTCGTATTCGCTGCCGTGGATGAAGAATTCCGTTTCCAGGTCGGCGCCTGCCCCGAGGATGTTCCCGGTGTGGGGAAAGCCGGGGATCGGCACGATCTTCGCCTTGAACTGAACGGTTGGTGTGGCCTGGGCGGCCGCTGGGAGGGCCAGCGCGGCTGCCGCGACCGCCCCAACCAGACCCGAACACAGGAACCCGCGCTTGATCACGTCGGTCATGCTCCAAACTCCTTCCACTCGGATGGCATTGCCTTCAAACGCCGTTTACGCCGTTCAACACCCCTCGGTTGTCAGCAGCCTCGCCGACAGCGCCAGTGACCCGATGGCGGTGTCGCTCGACCTCAGGATGATACCGCTAGCGCGCCGTGCCTCAACCACCTGGCGAAAGGGAGAGTTGCTCGCCGCTGTAGGTCACCTGAAGCGGCTCCAGCACCAGCTTCCGCTCGCCCTCCTCAACCGTGCCCGCAACCAAGGCGCGGAAGCCAAGCTCACCCGCAACGGCAACGACCGCCTCCCCTGCGCCCGGCCTCACGTACACGGCGAAGCCCGCGCCCATGTTCAGCGTGCGGTAGGCCTCCGCCGGCGCCAACCCCGCGCTGCTGACGATGAAGTCGAGCACCTCGGGCACCTCGGGCAGCACCGCGATCCGGTAGGTAAGCGGCCGCTCGGGCCGCATCAGCTTCAGGAGCCCATGGCCGGTGATGTGCGCCAGGTAGGTGGGCCTCGGCCCTTCGGCGAGGAGCCGCTCGAGCAGCGGGGCGTAGATCAAGGAGGGCTCAAGCAAAGCCGAACCGAAGGTCCGGCCGCTGGGAAGCGGGGTGTCGTACCCCTGCGGCAGCTGGGCGGCCAGCGCGCGCGCCAAGGAGGCGCCGTTGGCGTGGAGGCCGCTTGAGGCGATAAGCACGATCTCATCCCCAGGGCTTAGCTCGGCGCCCAGGATCGGCGTGCGGCCAGCCGGGACGGCCCCGATCGCGGCGCCGGCAAGCTCAACCCCCCCTGCAACGATCAGGCCGCCAAGCGCCGGCGACTCCCCTCCCCCCCAGGCGCAGCCGGCAAGCTCGCAGCCGGCCCGCCAGCCCTCCACAAGGGCCTTCCCCCGCTCCCCCGCCAGCAGGTCGGAGGAGGCGGAGGCGAAGTAGGCGTTGACCGCGAGCGGCAGGGCGCCGACGGCGCAGATGTCGCCGACGATCGCGGCGAGGGCGTCGGTTGCCACCGACCGCCAGACCGAAGGGCCCAGCCGCCGCTCGCAGGCGCTTGCGATCAGCGACTTGGTCCCAAGGCCCTCGACAACGCACGCCAGGTACCGGTTGGCGTACCTGAAGACAAACGCCGGCGCTCCGCTCCAACCGGCAACCGGCTCCCCGCCGCGAGCCTGCAGAGCCGGCAGCGTCGCGCCGGCGGCGGCAAGGGCCTGGCGTTTGAAGGAGTCGAGGAGGTTGTAATCGACTCCGGCCTGGGCGTAGCGGTCGCTCACGGCGTGCGATCCTACCGGTGTGTCCACCTGGCTAAAACCGTTGCAAAGCTCACTATTATCCCTGACTGCTATCTGAAGGCTTCGAAAAGGAGGTCCCGGTGATGGTTGGACGACGTGCAGTTGAGCGGTTTGGCGCTGTTTCCCTGGCGGCGATCACCGCGATCGCCGTCGCCGCCTGTGGCAGCTCCGAAAAGAAGACCGCCCCCTCGGCCTACGTCTCCCAGGTATGCACGGCGATCGGCGGCCTCCTGCGCACCGTCCAAACCGACGCGGCGGCGTTGAGCTCGGAGGTCCATCGGAGCCGGGGCACAGCCGAAAGGAAGGCCGCCCTCTCCCACCTGCTCAGCTCGGCCCTCCAGGCCGCAGACCAGGCCGTCTCGGGGTTGAAGGCAGCCGGAGTGCCCGATGTTGCCGAAGGGCGGCAGATCTCCCGCCGGTTGGTTGGCGCCTTTGAAGAGGTGCGGTCGGTGCTGATCAACGACCAGCGCCGGGCAAGCCTGCTGAACACGGGCAGCGCGCGGGCGTTTGGCGAAGAGAGCCGGCAGCTCGGCCGCGACCTTGAAAACTCCCTGTCAAGCGTCGGCGGCAGCCTCAGCCAGCTGCACAGCGCCAAGCTCGACCAGGCGGCGGCAACAAGCCCGGCCTGCCAGGCGCTGGTGGGGTCGTCGGCCGGTAGTTCAAGCTGACGGCCCCGCCCGTTTGGGCGACCCGTGCGCCGGCGACTCTCCCGGCGCAGCCGGCAAGCTCGCAGCCGGCCCGCCAGCCCTCCACAAGGGCCTTCCCCCGCTCCCCCGCCAGCAGGTCGGAGGAGGCGGAGGCGAAGTAGGCGTTGACCGCGAGCGGCAGGGCGCCGACGGCGCAGATGTCGCCGACGATCGCGGCGAGGGCGTCGGTTGCCACCGACCGCCAGACCGAAGGGCCCAGCCGCCGCTCGCAGGCGCTTGCGATCAGCGACTTGGTCCCAAGGCCCTCGACAACGCACGCCAGGTACCGGTTGGCGTACCTGAAGACAAACGCCGGCGCTCCGCTCCAACCGGCAACCGGCTCCCCGCCGCGAGCCTGCAGAGCCGGCAGCGTCGCGCCGGCGGCGGCAAGGGCCTGGCGTTTGAAGGAGTCGAGGTTGTGCGGGGCGCTCTTATTGTCACGGCCGGGCTGACCAGCCCGGTCGACGCAAAGGCCGTGAGGGCGATGGTGAAAAACCTCCTCTCCGATAAACCTGACAGTTGTCGACCTTCCGGAAGACAGCGGCTGAGGAAAGGGGGGCCGGGTGTTGCGAGGGGTTCACCGCAAGACCGTAGTTAGCGTCGTCATGGCCGTTGCAGCGGCCGCCTTTGTCGGTTATGGCTCGGCGCGCAGAGATCCGGGCGCAGCTACCGGCACGAGGGCGATCGGCGCAGCGCAAGCGGTGCTGCCGGGCTTCGCCGGGGGGAACCCAAGCGATCCGCAACGGAGCGCCTCGGTCGGTGGATGGGGCGCGCAGATCCCCGCGCACTTAGCTGGATTCGCCAACACGATGGACCAGCTGCAGGAAGTGTTCAACCTAGAAGAAGCTAAAGGCACCGAAGATCCCCAGGCGCAGGAGCGGCTCAACGCCAAAGTCAACCGATTGACTCAGCTGCTTGGCGTGCTTGCGAACGACGTCTCCCAGCAGATTCAGGTGATCAAGGCTGCCGGCGTGCCGGATGTGCCAGAAGGAAAGGCCGTCCGTGAAAACATCTTGCGCGTCTTGGAAACGCTGCGAGGCTGGGCAGCCACAGGTCGGGAACAGCTGCTCAGCTCCGGTCCCAAAAGGACACCCTTGCGCTGGAGGGGAAGCTCATCCAGGTCGCATCGCAGTTCATCGGAGCCATCTTCGGCGCAACGGGCCCCCTTCTCGGCAACAAACCGCTGCTGGCAAACACGCCGCGAGTGGGCGAACAGCTGGCGCGCGTTCCGGCCTGCCGCGCCCTGCGCCAAAGCGCCTTCGGCTCGCAAACGCAAAGCTCCAAGAACCCGCAGGCAAGCGGTGAAGTCCCCGGAGGCAGCACCTCTGAAGAAACCCAAGCTGAGGAAGGGGAAGGCATGCGGACAGGAAACGACGACCTCCACCACAGAAGCTTCTAGCGAAAGCGAATCCACCGAAAACTACGGCAAGGAAATGGCTCACCTGATCGAACGCCTCCTACGCGAACGGGAAGGCCATTCCCGCTGAGGCCTCCGGGCGTGGCGTGGCGCAAACCCTCCGCCCGTCGGCCAACCCGACCGTCTTCCGTCCTCGAGGGCCCAATCCAGCGCAACCTTCGGGGAAAGAAAGGGCCGGCCTTAGGCGCCAAGTCAACTGAACTCCGATCTATCCGCATCGCGCCGCCGGGTGGCGGCCAACGCTCGAGGCGACATCGGGCCTTACACCCAACGCAGACCACACGCGGAGGGTGCCGTCCGGTTGGCGGGGCGATCCCGCTCTCGCCTTTCGCGCGCGAGGGGCGCGCGCTCCACGTCGAGCAGGGGTCGGTTCGCCGATCGCCCCAGCGCGATCTCGCGCCGCGGCGCCAATGCGACCAGGCACGCCCTCCGCCCGGGAATTGATATAAAGGGGCGCGGGATGGCCACGGAGGAGAAAAAGCGCGTTCGGAGCTTCGGCGGCGCCGCGCTTGCCGCCATCGCAATCGTGGTTGCCGGCTGCGGCTCATCGAGCCACAAGAGCGGCACGGTAAGCCCGACAAGCTACGTTGGCGCCGTCTGCACGACGATCGCCTCCTGGTACTCCGAGATCGCCAGCCGAGCCCACCAGCTTGAAACGGCGATCGGGCCGCGGAGGACGCCCTCTGAAGCGAAGAGGCAGCTGGAAAGCTACCTCTCGCTTGTCCGTGCCAGCACCGAAACGGCAACCTCCGCGCTCCGCGCAGCGGGGATCCCGAAGGTAAGCAACGGCCAGCGGATCGCAACCGGCGTGGTGAACTCCTTTGAACGGGCAACCGCGGAGCTGCAGACCGTGCAAAGCAGGCTTGCCGCAACCAAGCCAACCAACGCCACGGCGCTGCGCAACGAAGCCCACCAGCTTGGCGCCACGATCAACGACCTGCCGTTGACCGTCAGCAGCGGCTTTGCAAGCGTCAACACGCCAGAACTGGACAAGGCCGCAGGCGAAAGCGCCGCCTGCAAGCGGGTTGGCGCTCGTCCCCGCTGATCCTCAGCCGGCTGTCGGCGAGTAGACCCGCCGGGCAAGCTCGAGCACCAGCGCCGAAACCCTTCCCCCCTGCCAGGCGATCGGCGAGCGGGGCGGCGGTGGCGGCGGCTCGACGAGGAGGTTGCAGCCAAGCCAAGAGGCGTAGCGGCCGGCCAGCTCAAGCGGGTGGTCTGGATCGGCTTGATCGCGGCTGCCGATCACGATCGCCTGCACCCCGACCCCGGTGAGAGCTTCGCCGTCGAAAGGGGGTCGCGAGCAGCCTACCCCTTCCACGGCATCGGCAAGGGCGAGGAGGTCGCGATGGGCGCCGATCCGCTGGGCAACGGCCCTTCGCACGGTCTCACGCCACGGCTCGCCGATCCGCTCCAGGCGGTAGGCCTGAAGAAAGCCGTCGATTCCCGCGGAGCGGAGGGCATCGGCCAAAGCCCGCCACCGCCTGCAGGCGGCCGCAAAGGCAGCCTCGTCCTGCTCCGGATCGAAGCCGGGGGTGATCACCACAAGGCCGGCGATCCGCTCGGGGTTTTCGACGGCGTAGGCAAGGGCGGTATGGGCGCCCATCGAAACGCCCACCAGCAACGGCCTGGCCAGCTTGAGGTGGTCGATCACCGCCGCGAGGTCGTTGACGAGGAACCGGTAGCCGCAGCGTTCGGGAGGCGCTCCGCCCGAGCGGCCATGTCCCCGGGCGTCGTAGGAGATCACCTGGAAGCCGTTGCGCTGCAGGAGGGTTGAGCCCATCGCCACGTACCGCCGCGTCGCGGTGAGACCGTGAAGGAGGACGATCGGCGGGCCCTCGCCGTCCACCTCCAGAAAGAGATCGGGCTCGCCGGGACGGCTGAGGACCAGCTGCTCACCCATCTGCCGCCGGCGAGAGGCGCTCCCGAAGGTCGGGCGGCAGCGTTGCCAGCGGCCGACCGCTCACGACCTCCACCACGCCGACTGCCGCCTGGAGGGCAAGCGAACAGGCGGCGCAACCGGCAAGGTGGTCTTCGACAACCGTCAGCTCCTCCTCGCCGAGACGGCCATCGATCAGCTCCTGTGCAAGCAGGCGGAACGACCGGCAACCCTCCTCGGCAACCCCGGGCTCGGGCGCGCCGAGGGCAAGCGCGGCAATCAGCCTCCCCCTTGCCCTCTGCACCCTTTGCCGGGCCGCCTCCTCGCTGACCCCAAGCGCCTCGGCAACCCGTCCCGCGGAAAGGCCCTCCCCATCGTGGAGGACCACCGAGACGCGATCTGCAGCGGGGAGCAGGCGGAGCGCCTTGCGCAGCCCCTTGTCGTCCGCCGCCCGCTCGAGGACGGCGGCGGGGTCGTCGACGTCGGGGAGCAGCAGCTGCTGCTGCTCGACCTCGTCAAGGGAGCGGGCCAGCTCGCCCCGCAATGACCCGGCGATCGCCCTGATCAGGATCTCCCGCAGCCAGACGTGAACGGTTGCCGCCGAGGTCAGCTGATGGCGGGCGACCCAAGCCCTCTCCAACGTCTCCTGCAGCGCTTCGTCGCCATCGGCGTCGGAGCGCTCCAGCCGACGGGCCAACTGCCGGAGGGAGGGCAGCGCGGCGGCAAGCCCCGCTTCAAAGCGGTGCGCCTGCAAGCGATCCCGGTTGCGCGTTGCCATCTCCGCCAACTTGAAGCCGAGCAAGGGGAAGGGTGCCCCTGTCGATCAGGGTAGTTGCTTTTCCCGGGTGGCGGCCGCCGGTGGGCACGGCCCCAGCGGGCGTCCGCTTGACGTTGGACTGCGCAGGACGATCAACCGCAGGTCGCCGGTCGACGGCGGCGGCAAGCCCGCGGCCGGCGCCCCACCGCCGCCTGCGCGACAATTAGCCGGTGCACGTAACCGCGAAGGCAGACTACGCGCTGCGGGCCGTGATCGAGCTGGTGCGGGCGACCGCCGAGGCCCCGCTGAAGGTGGAGCAGATCGCCAGCGCCCAGGACATCCCGATCTCCTTTCTGGAGAACATCCTCGCCCAGCTGCGCTCGGCCGGGCTTGTGCGCAGCCAGCGGGGCCCCGACGGCGGCTACTGGCTGGCCAAGCCGGCCGACCAGATCACCCTGGCAACGGTGCTGCGCGCGGTCGAGGGTCCGCTGGTTGGGATCCGGGGGATGCGCCCCGAGGAGATCGCCTACAACGGCGCCGCCGAGGTCCTCAAGCAGGTCTGGTTTGCGGTGCGGGCAAACCTGCGGAAGGTGTTGGAGCACGTCACCGTCGCAGACGTGGCACGCGGCGCGCTCCCTTCCGAGGTCGCCGCGCTGACAACCCAGGAGGAAGCCTGGGTGACCCGCTGAATCCGGACAAAACCAGCTGTTTCGATTTTTTCGACTGGATTACTGAACTTCTGCTACACTGCCCGCCATGCACCTCAACCCCTACCTGATCCTCGGCGGCGCGATCGTTGGCGTGCTGGTCGGCATGACCAGCGCCGGCGGCGGTTCGTTGATGACCCCGATGCTTACCGTCCTCTTCGGCCTGAAGGTCTCGACGGCGATCGCCAGCGACCTCGTTGCCACGCTCTTCATCCGGCCGGTGGGCGCCCTGATCCACGGCCGGCGCGGCTCGATCCACTTCCCGATCTTCCGCTACGCCGCCCTGGGCGCCGTCCCCGGCGCGCTGGCCGGCACCTTGATCCTCTACGCGCTCGGCCAAAGCAAGAGCGGTGAACACACCCTCCAGCGGGTGCTGGGGGCGGCCCTTCTGCTCGGCTTCCTCGCAACCTTTGTCAAATCCCTCCTCGACCGGCGGGGAAGGCCGGCAGCAGCCGAGCCGCCGGCGGTCAAGCCGCTGCCCACCGCCCTGGCCGGGGCAGGCGCCGGCTTCCTGGTCGGCCTCACCTCGGTGGGCGCCGGAACCCTGCTGGTGGTCACCCTGCTCTTCCTCTACCCCACCCTTCAACCCCGCCAGCTTGTCGGCACCGACCTGCTGCTTGCCGTCCCCCTCACCCTTGCCGCCGCCGGCGGGGCGCTGGTTGCCGGCCACGTCCGTCTTGACGTCAGCGCCGCCCTGGTGATCGGCGCGGTGCCGGGGGTTGTGATCGGCTCCCTGCTCGCCAACCGGGTGGCGGAGCGGCCGCTGAAGGGGGCGATCGGGGCGGTGATCCTCGCCGCCGGGCTGAAGTACATCGGCGCCGACGGGCGGATCGTGCTGGCCGTTCTCTTCGCCGGCCTGGCCGTTGCCGCGGTGATCGGCGCAAGGGGCAGGCGCCAGCAACCGGCCTCGCCGCGGACGTAGAGCCGCTCAAGCGCAACGCGGTCGGCCGGCCCGGCCTAGGCCGATTCGGCGGCCAGCGACTCGGTCCGCGCCGACCGCCGTTCAACGGCGCGGGCGATCAGGAGGCTGACCTCGAAGAGCAGGTAGAGGGGCGCCGCCCCAAGCGCCATCGTCACCACTTCCCCGGGCAGCATCGCGCCGATCGCAGCGCAGCCGACCAACACGAACCTCCTCGCCTTGCCAAGCGCCTTCGCCGAGACCGCACCACTTGCCGTCAGCGCCACGACGGCAAGCGGCAGCTGGAAGGCAAGCCCAAGGCCGGCCACCGTGAGCAGGGCGAGGCGGTAGTAGGGGCCGGCCTGGACAAGCACCGTGTACTCCCCGTGGCTGAAGTGGGTGAGGAACTGGACCATCGCCGGCAGGACGACGTAGTAGCCGAAGGCGGCGCCGCTGTAGAAGAGCGCCGAACCGGCGAGCAGCGCGGCGGCGACCCCGCCCCTCCCCGTCTGCAGCGCGGGGGCGAGGTAGGCGTAAAGCTGGTAGAGGAGGAAGGGGGCCGTCAGGAGCAGGGCAAACAGCAGCGCCACCTGAAGGGTGGCGGTGAACGGCTCGGTGAGCCCAAGCGTGACCGGTTTTGGCGTCGCCTGCGCGGCGTCCCGCCTTTCGATGCCAACCAGCTGGGAACGGAGCTGGCGCCTGGCCGCCGGGCGCAGGCCGCTGCCCGGACGGGCAAGCGATCTGACGACGGCAAGCAACGGGTCGCTGGCCTGCGCCGGGTTGCCGTTTGCGATCACCGAGGCGCCCCTTGCAAGCGGGTGGTTGACCAGGCGCAGCAGCGGCCCGCTTTGCCAAAGGCAGCTCGCAAAGCAGGCCGCAAAAACCACGCCGGCACAGATCAGCCGCGCGCGCAGCTCTTCAAGGTGACCGACGGCGGACATCCGCAGGTCGGGGGGAGCTGGGCGCAGCGGCACGCGCACGGCAACCTACGGCTGGACCGTCTTCTCGGCGGTCGGGGCAACCCCGTTTGCCGTCTGGTTGAGCACCGGCGGCTCGCGGTCCTCCTCCTTGCCTTCGCCGTGAAGCGCCTCCCGGAAGCCCCTCATCCCCTGACCAAGGGAACGACCAAGCTCGGGAAGACGCTTTGCCCCAAACAGGAGCAACACGATCAGCAGCAGGAACAACAGGTGAATCGGGTTGTCTAGTCCAACCATCTCTTCGCTCCTTTCAAACCTTCATTGTCAGGCGCCCCCGCCCGCCGGTTGTCCCCACAAGGGTGGTCAGCATGCGGGGATGTGCGGACGGGGGCTGTAAGTAATTTACGCTCGACGCTTGCCTCGGGATCACGCCGCCTAGGAGACGATGAAGTGCGTGCTCTCCACGATCTTCAGCACCTGGGCGGCGGTCCGCGGCTTGTCGAAGGCGCCGTTCGGGGTCATCTGCTTGGCGACCGCGGAGCGTTCCTTCATCGCCATGTACAGGCCGATGGCGCCGGAGTGACGTGCCTCGACGGTCATGATCGAGGCGGCCGCCTTGACGTAGGCGAACCCCTTGATGTTCCCGACCTGGCCGAAGTAGGCGGAGACGCCGGTGTTCTCAAGCGCCAGCGAGGTTTCGGCGAACTTCTCTTCGTTGGTGAGCGCCGAGGAGAAGTCGAACTTCGGTTCCTTGACCGCCTTCGGGCCAAGCGCCTTCTTCAGGAACCTGACGTGTGCTTCCTCGTCCTGACGGACGTCCTTGGCAAATGCCAGCAGCACCGGGTCCTTGATGATCCCCGAGGAGACGGCCTGGTCGTAGAAGACGTGCTCCAGGTACTCGAGGGTGAGGGCGTAGTTGAGGATCCCGACGTCGCCCCCTCCGAACTTCGCCGGGGGCCTGCCCCCGCCGGCGGCCAGGGCCTCGGGGGCAAGGGCCGCCAGCACCGCGCCGCCGCCCATCGCCGCGCCAAGGCCGACGCCTGCCTTGCGCAGGAAGTCGAGGCGGGTGTCCTGGGCGACGGCCTCCGCCGCTTCCCGCAACGCGCCGTCGGTGTCGATCTTGTCGATGTCAAGGATCTGCCTGTCCACTTATTTACCTCCAAATCCGGTTTTTCTTAGCTGAACCCCAACTTCACGAACTGGTGTCCGTCATATCAGTGCGCAGCCAAACTCCACCTGGATCACGAAGTCACAAAAATGCGGCGCTATCCCCTTGCGCGATGACAAAAGTCTGCCGTTGCAACGGAGGCGGGAAAACCGAACGGCTGCGGGTTGATCCGGCGAACGGGTGGGTGCGTAAAGTGGACGCATGAGGTTCCGGCTCTCCCTGCCAACGAGAAAAGCGGAGCGGCTGCGACGGATGGCCGACGAGGAGCTGATGGAGCTGGTCGGCCAGCGGGACCCCGATGCGTTTGCAATCGTCCTTGAGCGGCACGCCGATGCCGCCTACTCCCTCGCCTACCGGATCGTCGGCAACAACGAGGCGGCGGAAGACGTCCTCCAGGAAGCCTTCCTCGCCCTCTGGCGGTTCGGCAACTACGACCGCAGCAAGGGTTCGGTGCGCACCTGGATCCTCAGCATCGTCCATAACCGGGCGATCGACACCTTGCGGCGCAAGGGGGCAAGGCCAACCCAGGCGATGGACGTTGACGAGCTTTTGCGCAACAGGCCGGCCGAGGAGCGCACCGAGGAGACGGTCGCCCACCGGGAGCGGGCCGCCCGGCTGCGCTCCGCGCTCGACCTTCTCCCCGAGGAGCAGCGGCGGGTTGTCGAACTGGCCTACTTCGGCGGCTTCACCCATGCAGAGATCGCCGCCCTCAGCGAACTGCCGATCGGTACCGTGAAGGGAAGGATGAGGCTTGCCCTCCAAAAGCTGCGCGACGAGCTTGAGGAGGAGGTCTGGTGATGGTTGGCAGGGATCCGGAGGCAGGCTGCCCGCAGGCGATCGAGATCGGCGCCTACATCCTCGGCGCCCTGGAGCCCGCCGAGCAGGAGGCCTTCGAGCGCCACCTGCGCGGCTGCAGCCGCTGCCAGCGGAACCTGGAAAGCCTCCAGCGGTCCGTCGAGATCGTCGCCGGCGCCGTCGAACGAAGGCAGGCGCCGGCGGAGCTGAAGCGGCGGATCATGGCGGCCGTTGAAGCCGAAGCGGGCCCCCGCCCCGCGCGGCGGCCGCTTTCCGTCCGCCGGCCGGCCTTCGTTCAGCTTGGCTTTGCCGGCGCCTTTGCCGCCCTGGCTGCCGCCCTGTTCATCGCCTTCGGCGGGGGCACGACCAGGCGGACGGTGACGGTCAGGGAAAGCGCCGGCCGCCGCGGGGTGGTGGCAACCTACGCCGCCTCCGTCTCGCCGCGGCTGGGCGGCGCCACCGTGGTTGTCGAACGGGTTGGCGATCAGGGTGCGCTGGTCGCCTACAACCTGCCGGCCCCCCCGGCCGGGAAGGTGTACGAGCTGTGGGTTGCCGGCTCCCGTGGGGAACCGCAGCCGGCCGGGCTGTTCAGGCCGGCCGGCTCCGTTTCGCGGGTGCCGATCGAACGGGCGCTGCTTGGCGTCAACAAGGTGATGGTGACCGTTGAGCCGCGCGGCGGCACCCTCCGCCCGACCTCGGCGCCGCTGGTGATCGCCACCCTTTAGGCCAAGTGGAGACGGCGGGAATCGAACCCGCGTCCGGGGCCGCCAGGCGGATGGCCTCTACGAGCGTAGCCGGCGTTCTCGCTCTCGCCTCCCGCTCGCCACGCCGGCCGGGTTGCGGGAGACCAGCCCTCTGCAAGTCCCCGGCGGCCGAGGGCGCTGCCGGCCGGGCAAGCCTGCTATCTGCTCCCAGGACCCCGCCGCAGGCTTACGGGGCTGGGACTCGCCGCACCTAACTAGGCAGCGAGAGCGTGCTCGTGAGAGCTCGCACTTACTGTTTGCCCGGGTTTTTTACGAGGCCTCCCGGACCTCGACTCGCAACCATCCCCCCGGTACCGACCCCGTCGAAACCTGTCGTCCCCAGGGGAACCAGGTCCATCATAGCCGCGGCCGCGCCAACCGCAAGAGGCGGTCGACGCGGCCGCCACGCCAACCCAACAACCAACGACGCAAGCGGGGCGGCACCGCGGCAAGGGCGCCACCACCACCGCTCGCATCGGACCACTTTAGGGGGAAGGGGCAAGGATTGCAAGGGAAGGCAATCGGGTTTGTGGAAAACCTCGCGCCTCCAAAATGGAGGAGGCGCCCCTTAGGTTCGGCTCAGGAGCGCTGCGACAATGAAGCCGTGGAGCCGTTTCCGAACTGGCTGGAGGGCCCGCCGGCGCCGACCCTGCCGGCCGAGCCGGCCGTCCCCCCCTACGACCCCTTCGACGGCAACCTGCCCGAGGGGCGGCAGCGGGGCGGCCGCCGGAAGGGAAGGCTGGCGGGCGGCCTGGCCGGCCTTGCCGCGGCGGCCGCGAAGTTCGCCGGCGCGCTGAAGGCGGCGGCCCTTGCCGTTGGCAACCTCAAGGTAATCGCCACCGCCGCCACCGCCGCCGTCTCGATCGTCGCCTACAGCCTCTACTTCGGCTGGCCGCTGGCGGCCGGCTTCGTGCTCCTGCTGTTCGTCCACGAGATGGGCCATGTGCTCCAGCTCCGGCGGGAGGGGGTGCCGGCCAGCCCTCCCCTCTTCATCCCCTTCCTTGGCGCGTTCATCTCGGCGAAGAGCCTTGGCGAGGACGCAGCGGCGGAGGCGCGGGTCGGCCTGGCCGGGCCGGTCCTCGGCAGCGCCGCAAGCGCCGTCGTCGCGATCGCCGGCTTCGCCTTCCACAGCGACCTGCTGAAGGCGCTCGCCTACCTCGGCTTCTTCCTCAACCTCTTCAACCTCCTGCCGGTCGTGCCCCTTGACGGCGGCAGGGCGATGGCGGCGATGTCGCCGTGGATGTGGTTTGCCGGCTTCGGCCTGCTGCTCGCCCTGCTGTTCGCCTCGCCCAACCCGGTGCTGCTTTTGATCGCCTTCCTTGCCGGCCTGGAGCTCTACCGCCGCTGGCGGGCGCGCAACGGCGGCCTGCCCCAGGCCCGCGCCTACTACACCCTCCCCCGCCGCACCAGGCTGGCGGTGGGAGCCACCTACCTGGGGCTGGTCGTCTTGCTGGTGCTGGGCATGGCGGCAACCAGGATCACCGAAAGCGGCGGCCACCTGCTCACCCGCCTCTAGGGTCCGGAGCGCAGCCGGCGGGCAAGCGCCCGTTCGATCTCCCGGCGGCTTTCCCGCTCCTTGATCGCCTGCCGCTTGTCGAAGTTGGACTTGCCGCGCGCCAGCGCAAGCTCGACCTTGGCGCGGGGGCCCTTGAAGTAGATCCGGGTGGGAACCAAGGTGAGGCCCCGCTCCTGGAGGCGGCCGGCCAGCCGGTCGAGCTCCCGCCGCCTGGCAAGGAGCTTGCGGGGCCTGGTCGGCTCGTGGTTGTTGCGGTTGGCCTGGGGGTAGGGGGCGATGTGGACGCCGTAGAGCCAGAGCTCCCCGTCCTGAAGGGCGGCGTAGCCGTCCTTCAGCTGGGCCCTTCCGGCCCGCAGCGACTTCACCTCGCTGCCCTGCAGGACAAGGCCGCACTCCAGCCGCTCGAGGAGGTGGTAGCGATGGCCTGCCGCCCGATTTGTCGCAACCTCCCGAACCGCCGCCATACCGTGACCCTAGCGCCCTCCCCGCTGCTGTGCCGGCCAAAGCAAAACCGACCCCCGCTCCGGCTCGACGCGCGCCACCTCGACGGCCATGCTCTGGCCAAGCCTTGCCAGCAGCCGGCCGTCGCGGTCGTGGACGGCGGTCTGAAGCGGGTCGACCGCAAACCGTCCCCGCTCGCCGCGCCGGTGGCGCAGCGCGCGCAGCGGCAAAACCCCCTCAAAGGGGGGCAGCTGCTCCCGGTCCAGCCCGAAGGCGAGGTAAAGCGCCCCCTCGCTGATCCCGATCACCTGACCCTCAAGCGGCCCAAGCGGCCCCTCCTCCCGGATCAGCTCGGCAAGGGCAAAGGCCCTGGCGACGGCCGCCCCCTCCCGCTCGAGCTCCTGGGCCTCCCGCTCCCGGTCGGAGGTCCACCGGCCGATGTCCGGCAGCGTCGAGGCCCGGGGCGGCTTGCCCTGGCCGAGGGTGGAAAGGAGCGCCCGGTGGACGACAAGGTCGGGATAGCGGCGGATCGGGGAGGTGAAGTGGCAGTAGGCGGGGGAGGCAAGGGCTGCGTGGCCGAGGTTCTCGGCGGAGTAGTAGGCCTGCTGGAGGCTGCGGAGGATCAGGGAGGAGACCGCCAGCCGCAGGCCGGCCGCCGCGCCCCTGCGCTCAAGCGCCCGCAGCTGGCGGCCCGCCGCCTCGGCCAGCGCCGCGACGGCCCTTGCCGCCTCCTCCCCGCCCATCCGCTTGGGAAGCGGCGGCGTCGGCAAATCGAGCGCGTGAAGCTGATCGGCGAGGAGGTCGACCCGCTGCGGATCGGGACGGGGGTGGACGCGGTAAAGGGCTGGCACGCCGGCGGCGATCAGCCTGCCCGCCACCGCCTCGTTTGCGGCAACCATCAGCTGCTCGATCAAGGCGCGGGCATCGACCTCCCCTCCCCCTCCCCCCGACCTGCGCAGCCGCACCTCGACCCGCCCTCTCCCCACCTTCACCTCCGGCTCAAAGGACTCAAGCTCAAGCGCCCCCCGCCGCCTGCGCGCCTCAAGGAGCATCGCCGCGGCAACGCGGGCCGCCTCGAGGTGCTCGCCCAAGCCGTCCCCGATCCGCTCCCGGCCGGCGAAGTGGCGGTCCACCTGCTCGTAGCTGAGGCGGGCGTTGGAGCGGATCACCGAGCGGTAGAAGGCGGCCTCTCGCACCCCGCCCGCCCCGACAACCAGCTCGACGGTCACCGCCAGCCGCTCCACCCCGGCGCGCAGCGAGCAGAGGTCGGCGGCAAGCGCCGGCGGCAGCATCGGCTCGACAGTTCCCGGCAGGTAGATCGAGGTGGCCCGGTCAAGCGCCTCCCGATCGACGGCGCCGCCGGCCGGCACAAAGGCGGCGACGTCGGCGATGTGCACCCAGACCCGCACCGTCCCGTCCCGCTGCCGGCGCGCCGAGACCGCATCGTCGTGGTCCTTGGCGTCGGCTGGATCGATCGTGAAGGTCGGCAGATCGCGCAGGTCCTTCCGGCTGCGCCCGCGCAGCGCGCGGCGCGCCTGCCTGCCGACCTCCCGCTGCACGGCCTCGCCAAACGGCAGCCTCGCCCCCCTTGCCACCAGCAACCCCTCGATCAACCCCTCCAGCCGGTCCGTCCTGCCCAGCCGGGCGACCACCTTCGGCAGGCCCCTGCGGTTCACCGCCAGCGCGACGATCTCCCCGGGGCCGGCGGCGGTGGCGGTCCTGGGCAGGGCGAAGGCGTAGGGGCGTCTGCGGTAGCCGTTTTCGTCCCTGCCGGGGAAGAGCTCCCTGGCAAGCAGGAAGCGGCCGCGCCGCTCCAACACGCAGACGCAGCGCAGCGGCGCCTGCCGAGCCGCACCTGCCCTGCTCATCCGCCCCTTGCCACCACCGCAACGGCCGCTTCAAGGCCCTTTGGGGTGTCGACGAGCGCCGGCGGCAACGGCACCTGGGGGGAGATGCCCGCCCCCTCGCGCACCCCGCCGCCGCCGAGGTTGTGGCCGTTGGGGGTGAAGTACTCGCCAACGGTCAGGTCGAGCGCCCCGCCGTTGGCAAGCGGAAACAGCTCCTGGAAGACGCCCTTCCCATACGTGTTGGTGCCGACGACAACGGCCCGGCGGTTGTCCTTCAGGGCGCCGGTGAGGATCTCGGCGGCCGATGCGGTGTCCCGATCGACAAGCACCGCCATCGGCAGCCCCTGGGCAAGCTCGCCGCCAACCGCCCGCAGGACGAGCGGCCTGGCGATCCGGGAGCGCATCGTCACCACCAGGGACCCCTTGGGCAGGAAGGTGGAGGCGATCAGCTGCGCTTCCCGCACCAGGCCGCCGCCGTCGTGGCGCAGGTCGAGGACCAGCCCCTGGGCGCCCTCCCGCACCAGGGTGCGCACCGCTTCCCGCAGTTCGGCGGCGCAGCCGGCGCTGAACTCGGCGAGGAGGATCCAGCCGATCGCCTTGTGGTTGAAGTGCTCCAGCTGGTAGTAGACGACCGGCTCGCTGATCACCGCCCTGGTCAGCTGGACGGTGCGCCGCCGGCTGCCTTCCTCGATCGTCAGGGTGACCGTTGTGCCGGCCGGGCCGCGGATCATGTTCCGGGCCGTTTCGGCGGGGACCCCCCGCAGGGGGCGGCCGTCGACGGCGACGATCAGCTCCCCCGGCTTCAGCCCGGCCCGCTCGGCCGGCGAGTAGCTGAAGACCCGTTCGATCAACAGCCCCTGCGGGTTGCCAACCGCCTCCAAACCGACGCCGGAGAAGGAACCGGGCCTTGCGAACTGGTGGTATTCGGCGGGGGAGAGATAGTGGGAGTAGGGGTCGTGGAGGGATTCGACGGCGCCGGCGATCGAGGCGCTCACCAGTTCGCCGCTGCCGACGCGGCGAAAGTAGTCGTGTTCGATCAGGGCAAGCGCCTCCTGAACGCTTTGATCCCGGGCGGAGGCGACAAAGGCTTCCCGCAGAAAGGTGGGCAGCCGGTTTGGATGGCCGCCCAGCCACAGGCAGCCGGCTGCAATCGCCACGATCCCAACTGCAGCCGCCAGCCGCCGCAGCCCGCGGCCGCTCCTTTTGCTGGTGGGTGTCGCCGCCACGTCCAAGAGGGTAGAGGTCGCCAAGCCGCTAGGCTGCCGATCGATGGCTGTCCAAGCGCAAACGGAAAAGGGACAGGCCTTTGTCGTCCCCGCCAACGGCCTGCCCGTCCACGCCTTCCCGATCGCCGGCACCGGCGCGGTGACGATCCTGATCGCCTTTGACGGGGGCTCCCGCGGCGAGCGGGCCGCCGAGAACGGGATCGCCCACTTCCTCGAGCACCTGGTGTTCAAGGGCGGGGAGCGCTACCCCACCCACCGCGAGATCAACCGCACCGCCGAGTCCCTTGGGGGCGTGCTGAACGCCTTCACCAGCCACGAGCTGGTCGCCTTTCACATCACCGTCCGCGCCGAGCGGGCGCTTGAGGCGCTTGACCTGCTCACCGACTTCGTCGGCAGGCCGCGGCTGGAGGAGCGGGAGCTTGAGCGGGAGCGGGGGGTTGTCGTCCAGGAGATCAACCGCGCCTACGACCAGCCGGCCGTTGTCGCCGAGCACCTGATCGACCGCGCCGCCTTCGGCGACCACCCGCTGGGGCGGCCGATCCTCGGCTCGGCCGAGCACATCGAGCGGTTCACCAGGGAGGAGGTGGTGGCCTTTCGCAACCGGCGCTGGTCGCCAAGGGCGGGGGGCGCCTTCCTTGCCGGAAACCTCGCCGGCCTTGATGATCGGGCCGCCCTGGGGGAGCTGCTTGGCAGGCTGCCGGCGCTCCCCGAGCCCCCGGCCCTTGAGCCGGCGCCGCCGCCGCGCGCCGAAAAGCTTGTCGAGGAGCGGGACACCAACCAATCCCACCTCCGCCTCCTCTATCGGCCCAGCCTCGATCCCGGCGACCGCCACGCGAGGGCGGCCCTTGCCGTCTACGCCACCCTGCTGGGCGGATCGATGGCCTCCCGGCTGTTCGAAGAGCTCCGCGAGAAGCGCGGCCTCTGCTACTCCGTCTACGCCTCCGGACACGTCCTGGCCGACGCGGCGGTCCTCCAGATCGGCGCGGGGCTGCAGTCGGAGAAGGCGGTCGAGGCCTACCAGCTGGTAAGGGAGATCGTCGAGCGGCTTGCCGAGGAGGGGCCGACCGCCGAGGAGGTGAGCCGCGCCCGGGCCTACGCCGCGGGGAGGCTGGTGCTCGCCTTCGAGAACAGCGGCGCGCTGGCGCGCACGGCGGCGGAAGAACTGATCGTCCACGGGGAAGAGCCCCGCCCCCGCCAGCTGATCGCCGAGATCGACTCGGTCAGCTCCGCCGCGGTGGCGGAGGTGGCAAAGGCCGTTGCCGGCGAGCCGGCGGTCGCCTGCGTCGGCCCGCATCGGGCGGCCGACTTCTAGCCACGGTGGCAAAGGGCGCTGCGCCGCCGCAGCCGCGCCAAGCGGAGGCTCGGCCCGGGCGGGAGCCGGCGGCTAGCCGATCGCGATCATCCGCTCGATCGGGATCCGCGCCCGTTCCGCCACCTCCTCGGGAACCCGCACCTCGTAGCGGCGCTTGCGGAGGCTGTGGAGGAGCCGCTCAAGGGTGGTCAGCTTCATGAAGGCGCAGGCCGCCTTCGGGTTGGCGGGGATGAACTGCAGCTGGGGGGCGGCCTCCTGAAGGGGATGGATCATCCCCACCTCCGTTGCAACGATCACCTCCCGGGGCGCCCCGTCTGCCGCCTGGGCGGCCCGTTCGGCGTAGCGGAGCATGCCGCCGGTCGAGAGCATGTGCACGCCGGAGCCGATCTCCCCCGAGGCGTAGTACTCCATCACGCTGGTCGTGCAACCGCACTCCGGATGGATTAGGAACTCCGCCTGGGGATGGGCCTCCCGGAGCGCGTTGATCTCGTCGGGACGGATGCCGGCGTGGACGTGGCACTCCCCGTCCCAGACGTGGAGCGGCCTGCCAAGCTCCCGTTCGACGTAGGCGCCAAGCCACATGTCGGGGCCAAACAGTACCTCGGTGTCCTCGCCGTGCGTTTCGAAGACATGGCGCACCACCTCGACGGCGTTGGCCGAGGTGCAGCAGTAGTCGGTGAGCGCCTTCACCTCCGCGCTGGTGTTGACGTACATCACCACCACAGCGCCCGGATGTTCCTCCCGCCAGGCGGCAAGGGCGGCCGCATCGATCGAGGAGGCAAGCGAGCAGCCGGCCCGGGGGTCGGGGAGCAGCACGGTCTTGTCGGGGGCAAGCACCGAAGCGGTCTCCGCCATGAAGTGGACCCCGCAGAAGACGATCGTGCTCTGGGTGGCCGCCGCCGCCTTCCGGGAGAGGGCAAGCGAATCGCCGACGAAGTCGGCCACCTCCTGAACCTCGGGGAGCTGGTAGTTGTGGGCGAGGATCAGGGCGTCCTGCTCGGCGGCAAGCCTGCGCACCTCCGCCTGGAGCTCGGCCTTGCGCTCCGGCGAGAGCGGCCTGGGCCGCGGCAAGGCGGCGATCTGCTCGAGGGTAAACCGCGGTTCGGGGAGCGTGGTAGTCCGCTGCGCCACCGCTAAAGCTCCTCGAAGGCCATCGTCAGGTCGACGGCAGGTGCCGAGTGGGTGATCCAGCCAAGCGAGATCCAGTCTACCCCCGTTGCCGCCACGGCGGCGACCCGCTCCGGGGTGATCCCCCCGCTTGCCTCAAGGAGGGCGCGCCCTTCCGTCCGCCGCACGGCCTCGGCAAGCTCCTCAACCGACATGTTGTCAAGGAGGATCCGCGGCGCCCCGGCGGCAAGCGCCTCCTCCAGCTCGGCGAGGTTGCGCACCTCCACCTCAAGGGTTGCAGCCAGCTCGGGGAAGGCGTTGCGCGCCCGCTCGATCGCCGCGGTGATCGAGCCGGCGGCGGCGATGTGGTTGTCCTTGATCAGGAGCGCGTCGTAGAGGCCGCGGCGGTGGTTGGCGGCGCCGCCGGCGCGGACGGCCGCCTTCTCAAGCGCCCGCAGGCCCGGCGTGGTCTTGCGGGTGTCGACGATCTGGGCGCGACCGGCGGCCGCCCGCACCGCCTGCCAGGCTGCCGTGGCGATCCCGGAGAGATGGGAGAGGAAGTTGAGGGCGGTCCGCTCCGCCGAGAGGAGCGCCCGGGCGCTCCCCTCCACCGCCATCACCCTGGTGCCCTTGGCCTGGGGGCGGCCCTCCTCGCAAAGCGGCTCGATCGCCGCGGTCGGGTCGAGCTTTTGAAAGACGCGGGCGGCAACGGCAAGGCCGTAGATCACGCCCTCCGCCTTTTGGCTGATCACCGCCCGGCCGCGCCGCTGGGGTGGGACCGTCGCTTCGCTGGTGCGGTCGCCGACGCCGATGTCCTCCTCAAGCGCAGCGGCAACCGCCCGCTCGATCGCAACCTCCAGATCGTCAACCACCCGGCGATTTATAACAAGCCGCCGAGCCCCAACCGCTAGGCGGTCAGGAAGTAGCCCTTCTGCGGGGAGGCGAGCCAGGCGGGGGGTTCGGCGACGGTCCGCGCCGCTTCCCGCTGGCGACGGCGGCGCAGCTTGTCCCGGTGGCGCTTGACCTGCCTTGCCAGCTCCTCTAGGACCATCGTCGTCGCCGGGAGCGGATCGGGGGCGCTCTCCCGGGCGCGCAGGGTCACCCCCTTCAGATAAAGGGTGCCCTCCACCGTGAACCGGTTGGCCACCCGGGGATTGCGCGCTTCCTCCAGCTCGAGCTCGAGCCTGGAGAGCGGCGAGACCTGCCGGTCCACCTTTGCGGTCCGCCGTTCAACGTGGGCCTTCACCTCCTCCGGAAAGGCGACGTTCCGTCCCTTGAACTCGATCCGCATCTGGCCCCCTTTCGGTTGTAGGGATGTCCACAAGCATTCTAGGGGCGGCTGGGGGCGTAGGCAAGGGGGTTTGCAAGGGTGGGGCCGTCGGCGACGATCCCGCCGACGAGGATCGCCCCGGGGGAGACCGTCGCCCCCGGCAGCACCACCGTCTCCCGGAGGCTGGCGCCCTCGCCAACGGTGGCCCGGGGGCCGATCACCACCGGCCCGGTGAGCCTTGTCCCCGCCCCGACGCGGGCGCCGGCGCAGATCAGCGCCTCCCCTTCGACGATCAGGCCGTCGCCAAGCTCCGCCCCCTCCCCAACCAAAAGCCCGTCCTCCCGCCTGGCCGCGCCCAGCTCGCCGGCCACCCGTCCGGCAAGCAGGTCGAAGGTCCCCCGGCGCAGCTCGGCCAGCGAGCCGATGTCGTTCCAGTAGCCGCCCACCGGGTGGACGTAGAACTCCGCCTTCGCCTTCAGGAGGGTGGGGAAGACGTCCTGGGCGAAGTCGGCAAACGGCCGCTCGGGGAAGAACCGGAAGACCTCCGGCTCGAAGACGTAGATGCCGCAGTTGCCAAGCCGGGAGAGCGCCCGCTCCGGCGGGGGCTTCTCCTGAAAGCCGGTCACCCTCCCCCGCTCGTCGTGGACGACCACCCCGTACTCCCGAGTGTCGGCCACCTCCTTGACCGCGATCGTCGCCAGCGCGCCCTTGCGCCGGTGGTCTGCGACAAGCGCCCCCAGGTCGATGTCGGTGAGCGCATCGCCGGAGATCACCAGAAAGGTTTCGTCGCCAAAGAACTCCCGGCAGCGGCGCACCCCGCCGGCGGTGCCAAGCAGCTCCTCCTCGAAGCTGTAGTGAAGGCGGTCGCCGAAGTACTCCCTGATCGGCTCCGGGAAGTAGTGGAGGTTGCAGACCAGGTCGGCGAAGCCGTGCCGCTCAAGCAGGGAGACGATCCTTGCCATGATCGGCCGATCGCCAACCGGCACCATCGGCTTGGAGACGTGAAAGGTGAGCGGCCGCAGCCGGGTGCCCAGCCCGGCCGCCAGGACCATCGCCCGCACGGCCGCTAGTACCGGTAGTGCTCCGGCTTGTAGGGTCCGGCGACCTCCACGCCGAGGTAGGCGGCCTGCTCGGGGGTGAGCCGGGTGAGCCGCACCCCAAGGGCGTCGAGGTGGAGGCGGGCAACCTCCTCGTCGAGGACCTTGGGCAGCCGGTAGACGCCCACCTCGTAGTTGGCGTGGTTGTTGAACAGCTCGATCTGGGCCAGCACCTGGTTGGTGAAGGAGGTCGACATCACAAAGCTGGGATGGCCGGTTGCGTTGCCGAGGTTGAGCAGCCTCCCCTCGGAGAGGACGATCACCGCGTGGCCGTCCGGGAACACCCACTGGTCGACCTGGGGCTTGATGTTCACCTTCTTGATCCCCGGCACCCGGGCCAGGCCGGCCATGTCGATCTCGTTGTCGAAGTGGCCGATGTTGCCGACGATCGCCTGGTGCTTCATCCGCGCCATGTGCTCGACCCTGATGATGTCGCGGTTGCCGGTCGCGGTGATGAAGATGTCGGCTTCCTCGACCACTTCCTCGAGGCGGCGGACGGGGAAGCCGTCCATTGCCGCCTGCAGGGCGCAGATCGGGTCGATCTCGGTCACCACCACCCGCGCCCCCTGGCCGCGCAGCGCCTCGGCGCACCCCTTGCCGACGTCGCCGTAGCCGCAGACGACGGCCAGCTTGCCGCCGATCAGCACATCGGTTGCCCGGTTGATCCCGTCGATCAGCGAGTGGCGGCAGCCGTAGCGGTTGTCGAACTTCGACTTGGTCACCGAGTCGTTGACGTTGATCGCCGGGAACAGCAGTTCGCCGGAGTCGGCCATCTGGTAGAGGCGGTGGACGCCGGTGGTCGTCTCCTCGGTGACGCCGCGGATCCCCTCCGCGATCCGGGTCCACAGCTGCTGGTCTTCGCCAAGCGTCCGGGAGAGCACGGCAAGGAGGGCGCGCAGCTCCTCCGAGTCGGCCGCCTCCGGGTCGGGCACCGCCTTCGCCCGCTCGTAGGCGACCCCCCTGTGGACCATCAGGGTCGCGTCGCCGCCGTCGTCAAGCAGCATGTTCGGCCCAAAGCTGCCGTCCTCGCCGGGCGTCGGCCAGCGGAGCGCCTGCTCCGTGCACCACCAGTACTCCTCAAGGGTCTCCCCCTTCCAGGCGAAGACGGGAACGCCGCGCGGCTCCTCGGGGGTGCCCTCGGGGCCGACGACCACCGCGGCGGCAGCCTGATCCTGGGTCGAGAAGATGTTGCAGGAGCACCACCGCACCTCCGCGCCCAGGATCCGCAGGGTCTCGATCAACACCGCGGTCTGGACGGTCATGTGCAGGGAGCCGGTGATCCTCGCCCCCGCCAGCGGCTTGCGGTCGGCGTAGCGCTCCCGCATCGCCATCAGCCCCGGCATCTCGTGCTCCGCCAACTCGATTTCCTTGCGGCCAAGCGCGGCCAGCTCAAGGTCCTTGACGCGGTATTCCAATGTCTTGGTGGGAAGCGTTGCGGTGGCTCTCATCGGGCCTCCTTGTCGGTCTCTGACGCCAAGCAGGCGATCCCGTTTGCGCTAATCCAGCCCGGACGCAGCGGGCCGGGCTGCTCGCGCTGACCATAGCACGGCAACCCCTGCCGCCAGCGGCAGGCTCACCTTCCCGCCGTGGCGCCAAGCCGGCGCTTCAGCCCCTCGATCAGCTCCACCGGGCCGGGGTCGACGCCGCGCAGCGCGGCAAGGTAGAGGGAGACGAGGTCGCCGAGGAGGACGAGGCCGATCACCCGCTCAAGGGCGCTTTGGCCGCGGCTGCGGACGGTGATCACGTTTGCCGCCTGGCCGGCGATCAGCTCGGCGGTCGCCTCCATCCGCTCCTTCAGCCGGGGATGGGCGTCGGAGTCGTCGAGGAAGACGGCCGAGAACCTGCCCAGCGCCTTGGCGCCGGCCCAGCCCTCCAGCTCGTTGTGGTCGAGCTCCGGCAGTTCGTGGTAGAAGCAGGGCTGTTTGGCGTTCTCGTTGATCTGGGTCTTCCACCGGTAGGCAACGGGCGCGGTCAGCCCCGCCCCGGCGATCACCGGGATCGTGTTGTGGAGCGCCCTTGCAATCCGCTTTGCTTCGCTGTCCTCGGGGGAGTCGGGGCCCCACTCCTTGACAAGCGCCTCGCAGTGGGAGGCGGCGACGTCGATCTCGGCGGTCAGCCGCGGCCCCACGCCGCAGCGGGCGGCGACCTCGAGGGCGCTGACGATCATGTAGGCGACGGCCGCCCGCGGCTGGAGGCCGCCGGGGAGGGGGATCACCGGGACGCCGTCCGCCCTTGCCAGCTCGGCGAGCCTCCCCCCGGTCGTGGCGACGATCCGCCGGGCGCCAAGGGCGCCGGCCGAGTCGTAGCAGGCAAGGGTCTCCTCGGTGTTGCCGGAGTAGGAGGAGCAAAGCACGGTGGTCTCCGGCGTCGTCCAGGGCGGCAGGCCGTAGACCCTGGTGACAAACAGCGGCCTGGAGGCCTGGTCGCTGAGCGCGGCCCGGGCAAGGGCGCCGCCGATCCCCGAGCCGCCCATGCCGGCGACAACCATCCCGTCGGCGCTCTCCTGCTCGGAGAGCTCGGCCGCTTCCACCCGCCAAAGCGCATCGCGCAGCTGCTCCGGCAGGGAGAGGACGGCTGAGAACTGGTTGGTCGTGTCGATTCGCTCGATCAGCTCCCGATCGAGCGCGATCCCTGCGTCAACGGTATCCATCGGCAGGCGGGATCATATGGGTTTGGCGGCACAGTCGGCTAGCCGAACCGCAGCGCCCCGTCCGGCAGCGTCACCCCGGGAAAGAGGCGGGCGCCGGCGGTGAGGACGTTGTCGGCGCCGACGGTAACCCCCTCCCCCAGCACCGCTTCCCCTTCGATCACCGTCCCCTCGCCGATCCGACAGCCGCCGGCGATGATGCAGTTGGTGATCCGGCAGCGGTCGCCGATTACCGTCCCGTCGAGGACAACCGCCCGCTCGACGATCGCCTCCCGTCCGACCTGGACGCCCGGGCCGAGGTAGGTGAGCGAGCCGACGTGGGAGCCGCTGCCGACCCGCACCCCCCGCTCCAGGACGGCCGGCGGGATCGCCCTGCCCTCCAAGGTCACATCGGGGCTGACCGCCAGGTAATCCTCGCCCAGCCGTTCCCGCAGGGGGGAGGCGACGTTGCCCTCGAGGATGTCCCAGGTCGCCTGCAGATAGCGGGCCGGGGTGCCGATGTCAAGCCAGTAGCCCTGGGCCGGGTAGCCGTAAAGGCCGTTGCCGACAAGCAGCGGCCAGACTTCCCGCTCGATCGAGACCATCCGCCCCGCCGGGATCAGCTCGAGGATCGAGCGCTGCAGGACGTAGGCGCCGGCGCTGATCAACGCCGGGTGGCCCTCGCCCCCCCGCTCGCTGACGTCGTCCATGCTTGGCTTCTCGACGAATTCCCGGACGGTGCGGTCCGCGTTGAGGAAGACCAGGCCGTAGTTGGTTGGATCGGGGACCTCGACCAAGGCAAGGGTCGCCTGGGCGCCCGTTTCCTCGTGTTGGCGGAGCTGGGCGGTCAGGTCGATGTCGGTCAGCACGTCGCCGTTGAGCATCAGGAACCGCTCGGCAAGCAGCGGCTCGGCAAGCTTGAGGGCGCCGGCGGTGCCAAGCGGCTCCGGCTCCTCGACGTAACGGAGGCGCAGCCCGTAGGCGGAACCGTCGCCCAGCACGTTGCGGACGCTGGTGGCAAGGAAGCCGCAGGACATCACCACGTCGTCCACCCCGTGGCGGCGCAGCCAGTCCAGCATGTAGGCGATCAGCGGCCGATCGACCAGCGGGACAACCGGCTTTGGCACCGTCGATGTAAGCGGCCGCAGCCGCGTTCCCTCCCCTCCGGCAAGGACAACCGCCTGCATCAGCCAACCTCCTTCAGCGAAGCGGAGCGCTCCGGGGAGCCGGCGGCCGGCCGGCCGATCCCCTCGTAGATGAGGCCGGCCGCCGCAACGGCCTGCGGGTCAAGCGCGTTCCGTCCATCGATCAGCAGCCGACCGGCCATCCGCGCCGCCACCTCCCGCCAGTTCAGGGCGAGGAGCTCCGGCCACTCGGTGACCAGCACCGCCGCATCGGCGCGATCGACGGCGGCAAGCGGGTCGGCGCGGTACTGAAGCTCTGGCAAAAGCTCGCGGGCGCGGTCCATTGCAACGGGATCGTAGGCGGCGACGGTTGCCCCTTCGCCAAGCAGCCGCTGGGCAAGCACCACCGAGGCCGCCCCCCGCATGTCGTCGGTGTGCGGCTTGAAGGCAAGGCCGAGGAGGGCGATCCGCCGGCCGGCAAGCTCCCCCAGGTGGCGGGCGAGCTTGCCGACCACCCGTCGCTTCTGCAGCTCGTTGACCTCGATCACCGCCGCCAGCAGCTGGAAGTGGTAGCCGGTGTTGGAGGCAAGCAGCTTCAGGGCGCTCACGTCCTTGGTGAAGCAGCTGCCGCCGTAGCCGATCCCCGCGCGCAGAAAGGCCTGGCCGATCCGCCGATCGAGCCCGATCCCCCTGGCGACCTCGAGGACGTCGGCGCCGGTCGCCTCGCAGACGTTTGCGATCTCGTTGATGAACGAGATCTTCGTGGCAAGAAAGGCGTTTGCGGCAAGCTTGATCATCTCGGCGCTGGCGACATCGGTGCGCACCAGGGGGACGCCCAGCTCCAAAAGCGGCGCGTAGAGGGAGACCACCGCCTCGCCGGCCCATCCCCCTTCCTCGCCGACGACAACCCGGTCCGGCGCAAAGAAGTCCTCGACGGCGTTGCCCTCCCGGAGGAACTCGGGGCAGGAGACGTAGGCGAGGCTGCTGCCCAGCTCGGCCAGCCGCCTTGCGATCCCCCTGCCGGTGCCGACGGGGACGGTCGACTTCATCACCACCGCCCGCTCCAGACCGGCCTCCGTTCGGTCGGCAAGGGCCTCGACGGCGCCGTAGACGGCCGAGAGGTCGGCCTCCCCGCCCGCTGCAGGCGGGGTGCCGACGGCGATCAGGGCAAGCCGGACGGCCTCCGGCAGCCCGGCAGGGCCTTCAAGCAGGTGGATCCGCCCCCGGACCTCCGCGAACAGCTCCTGGAGGCCGGGCTCGTAGATCGGCACCCGGCCGGCTTTCAGGGCGGCAACCTTCCGCCGGTCGATCTCCACGAGGAAGACCTCGTTGCCCAGCTGGGCGAAGCCGACGGCGGTGACCAGACCGACGTAACCGGCTCCAAATACGGCGATCGGCTCCCGCTCCGCCACGGTGCAAGCCTAACCGGTTGGCGTCGCCAAGTCAGGGGGCAAGCGCCAGAAAGGCCTGCGCCCGGGCGATCTCCCGTTCGGCCCGGGCCCGCTCCTCGCTGCCCTCGGCCGCCTGCTCAAGCAGCGCCCGGGCCTCGGCAAGCCGGGCGCTCAAGGTTTCCCGGTCGAGCCGCTCGGGCGGCAGGGCTTCCTCGACGAGCAACAGCGCCTGGTTTTCCA
>Ga0209061_1002134_pt1 | contig 26898 bp, 23 predicted proteins | sample Coa_R1_10_FD_187157 | JGI IMG/M metagenome (GOLD analysis project Ga0209061, IMG submission 187157) | Surface soil microbial communities from Centralia Pennsylvania, which are recovering from an underground coalmine fire - Coalmine... | ecosystem: Environmental > Terrestrial > Soil >... | reverse complement strand
CGAAGGTCGATTTACCACAGCCGGACTCCCCCACTATCCCCACAGCGCTTCCACGTGATGCTCTAAGTGAAGCTGAGTCGAGAGCATTGAACTTTGTTCGTTGAACCAGGTAGGACACACTCAAATTATCCACTTTTAGGTCAGCGCCACCAGTTCTCTCAATGGCATCACGGAAACCAGATGCCAAAGGCTCTTAACACCGAGGCATACAACGTTAGTGTTACTTTTAAATCATTCTGAGGCTCTCGTAAACTTTGTTTTAAAATACTGAACGTACACAAAACTTTTTAGTACTCATTTTATAAGCGATCAAAACACGAATAAGAGCTGTTGATCCTTTGCATCAGAGCCAGCAATACTAAGAGAATTATCATTATTGAGATAGTCGGCTCGTCTAGTAATGTAGACCAACTTATTTATATACAAAATAATAACTGATAAACTATACCACGACCGAAGTGTGTTGACTCAGTCATCTGTTATCAAAGATTTATCAGCCATATTAGCATTCTACCCAAATACCTAACCAATATCCTAATTTATATTACTATAGAATGCTATAGAGTGCTCTTAACCACTTGACCATTTAGCATAACGAACTTCACATTTACGGGGTCAGACAGAACCTTAATATCTGTGAGTGGATTCCCTTTTATAGCAATTATGTCGGCGATTTTTCCCTCCGATATGGTACCTAGACTATGACTCTTCCCTAAAGCTTCAGCAGCTATACCTGTTGCGGCGTATAATGCTTGCCCGGGTGTAAGACCCCCCCGTTCAACTAGACACCCAAATTCTCGACCGTTGAGTCCATGGTAATTGAAGGGTGTTCCAGCATCGGTACCAAAACCTATTTTAACGCCCATACTATTTGCGAGCTTAACACTCGTCTTGTGAGGCTCAAGAGCCATCTGGGTTTTGGTTAGAGCCCAGTCGGGTACACCTGCGTTCTTTCCATAGGTAGCTGTTAGGAGAGGTGAGATCATGGTGGGAACGATGATTTTATCTTGAGTAACAATCATCCTGCAAGATTCCTCGTCAAGGTAGAGTGCGTGTTCGATTGTGTCAACTCCAGCACGTAAAGCGTTTTTTATCCCAATGTTGGATTGAGCATGGGCTGCCACCTTTCGATGTTTGCTGTGTGCCTCTTGAACAGCCGCCAAGATCTCTTCAACAGTGAACTGCGGCTCATCGGGCGAATCTTGGGGGGACATACCTCCACCAGAAACGCTCAGCTTTATCACGTCTGCTCCAGCTTTTATCTGTTCTCTGACTGCTTTTCTGACTTCATCTACACCATCGCAAACTCTACCCGAGCCGAAAGGCGTGTCCCCATGCCCGCCGGTCTCCGTGAGCATCCGCCCCGCAGCGAATATTCTGGGTCCTCGGACGAGGCCAGAGTTTATAGCCTTTTTCAAAGATATCACTTGCGTTCCACTTGCACCAACGTCGCGCAGCGTGGTGAACCCAGACAGTAGAGCCTTTTCTGCGTTGGAGTAAGCTTTGAGAGCCTGATACTCGGTTGTTTCAGTTATACGGGCTGTATAATTTGGGTCACCGCTCGACGAAAGATGAACATGGAGGTCAATTATACCAGGCATAACAAACAAACCATCTAGGTCTATCACATCGTATTCCTCACTAGGAGGACGATCTCCAACATAGGTTATCTTGTCTTCCCTAACTAGTATAAAGCCATTATCCATCGTGTTTTCGCTAGTATTTCCTAGAAAAATCTTTCCCGTTTTAATTAGTAGAGATTTTGACATAGTGAATATAAAGACTCTAAGGTTAAAAGCTTTATCATAAAAACACTTGTTAATAATCATATTTCCATAGCTGATTTTAAGAATGAACCCGGTGAACGATACCCGTTCAACACGTTATAAGGAGCAACTGTAAAACTATGATACCCATTTAACTCGCCACCTCACACTTACGCAATACTTTTGTGATATATTGATGAATCCAAGTGAACAACTTTCTACGTCTTGCAAATTTCTGATATATCCATCGTGACTAGATAGCGAGGGATGTATGTAAAGAGTTTAATTGAAAGGGGTACTCAGAGAGGTGCGTCTTTATCATCAAATCTTAGAAATATATCACTGATTTTGTTTCAGTTACGACGAGCTTAAACATCTGCTAAAATACTCATATAAAGGGGGTCAGAGAGCAGATTATTTGAGCAACATAAGAGCACGTAGTTTATTTCAGATAAAGTATTTTTGGGTAGTGGCTTCATATGGCTTATATCATGATTCTTTTACAGCCGCACACAATTGTCTGGCGATTAAATCTTTAGTTCTTCTGAATAAAATTCAAATTCGAGCGGTTGGCTATATGGCTATATCTTCGAGTTCGGCCTGCGGGTTTATTCTCTTAATCGCGAAGAGACTCAACGCGGATATGAAGAGAGGTACCACCTCAAGAAGCAAAAAGGCTGTATTCCATCCCACGGCGGCAATTGTTGCCGTGAACATTAACGGCCATATCGCGAACCCCGCTGATTGCGAGGCAAAATTTAGACTCTGCCCTGCACCGCGCGCTCTTGTGGGATACATTTCAGCAAAAAGAGCAACGAACGTTGAACCAATGGCTGCAAAGAATACTTGATACAACACATAACTTACCAATACACCCGTATACGATTTAGATAACCCAAGAGCTAAGAGAGCAACTCCACCAAGAAGACCGAAAATTATTGTAGTCTCCTTTCTACCTATCCTTTGACCAATGAATGTAGCCGCAATGTAGCCTATTATAGATGCTGAGGATCCCGCTCCGACAACGAAGAGTGATAAACCATAGCTTAACCCCTTCACCACGGTAAGGTACTCCGTAGCGAAAAGCAATATACTGAAGAAAACGCCGGAAGCAAGCGTTGTAAAAACCATAACCACGAGCGACTTTCTTCTAAGGTCGTGTTCGAATAGCTGCCTTATCGGGTCATGAGTGAGCTTATTCAAATCAGCCATTCCCTTTGGATCCATGTTTCCACCTGTCCTAATGCCTTCCTTTATTCGTTTCAGTTCCACATACCGTGCACTCTCTCTCGCTCGGAGCCTGACGAGTAGAATCAATAATGCTGGAAATATGCCTATAAGAAAGACAACCCTGAAGCTGAGGCCGGCCGTCACAACAACCAGGCCAGTTATTATTGTGGCGATTGTCGTCCCAACGGGAACTCCTAAGAGTAGTAGTCCAGTGGCGATTCCCCTCACTTTCCTGCTCGTGTTTTCAGTAACCATTACACTAGCCACACTTCCTTCTGGAGAAGTTCCAAAGGATACAACAGACCTCGCTCCGGTCAATGTGAAAAGATTATTGCTTAATGCTGTAAGTAATGAACCCAATGAATAGAAGATAAGAGTAAGCTGGAAAGGTAGTAACCGTCCCCTTCTATCCATAACTTGACCCATAATTATTGACGCTAAAGCCCCAAATATATTTGAAAATAACGTGACGAGGCTGATATCGTTGAGTGAAAGCGACATGGCGGATATAATCTTTGGGACAAGCAGTCCAAAGAACTGTGAATCCATAAAGGCTAATGTCCATCCAAAGAAAGAAATCAACGTAATAAACAGCGAGTATCTTACCGGCACGGCAAACCCTGATTGATCGTGCTCCTTTTCATTTTTCAATGTAAAAAGTTTAATTACATCTATTATTTAAGTATTTCGTTTAATTTAAGCTGGTTAGACATATTCTTTCTATAGTCTAAGTCATAATAAGACGAAAAATTTCGAATCAACTAAGGTCACGAAATAATCAAAGCAAGTCTCGGAAAAGTAGTAAACATACTATTACTCTGGGACTTTACCATAAAATGAGCGGCAATCAAAATTGTTTTGGTACTCGGCGAATACCACTCTTGATAACATGATGTAATCAGGTTGGTCTTGTGCATCTCGTCGTTCTATTTATCAGCCGAAATCAGTTACGTGTAAAGTTAATCAGAGAATCATATTTTGAATGGTCCCGTGGTATACTTGGCCGTGGTAGCCTACCAAGGTGCGCACCTCGAGTTTCATTACTTTTTTTAGCGAACCCATTGCTTGGGTATAGTTGCTTGAGAAGCTGGCTATAGGACCTCTTAGCTTGCCTTTCCAGTACATTATAAGGTCGCCAGAAATCAAAACTTTCTCTTGAGGATCATAGATACAGATATGTCCAGGCGTGTGACCCGGGGAGTCTATCACCCTAAGCTCACTAGGTATTTCGCCTGATTCTTTCTCTGATATACCCCTTAAATTACCATGAAAAATTACGCGATTCTTTGTTTTATACAGCTCTTCTACTTCACTCTTAGTAATGCGGGGAAACAGTTCTCTTAGCTCATCGATACTAACGTTGCCTTTAGCATCCTCCCTTTCGCCACGTATATACGGAATTTCAAGTCTGTGTGCGTAGACCGGTATATCAGGGTATCTACTATGTATAAGGCTAAGGTTTCCTATATGGTCAGCATGATGATGTGTTATGATCAGGTGTGTCACCTGCTTAAGTGAAAGACCTGCTTCTACTAGTTCTTCTTCGACTAGTTCAAGGCTCCCAGGGATTCCACTATCCACCATCGTTAATCCCCCCTCAGATTTGTAGAAGGCGATGTTTATTGGGTTAGCTTCACCGAGAAAATCTTGCAGAACACCTTCAAGAACAAACCAGCTTTGAGAAATATTTCGCATAAAGCTATAAGTGGTATCCTCCTAAAAAAGTTTGGTTGAAGCAAATTCCATAATTATATGAGGTATTGGTTTAACCAGCGTTGACGTGGTATATTTTAGACTATACATATTTCCTAAGGCTAGCGATAGCCTCATAAAGCCAGTGTGGAGTTATAAGTCATGAGTGGAGCTTGACTGTACCTAGCTAAGCACCGAATACGCCTATTCGTAAACGGCTGAGTAGCAGCTATTCAGATGTTGCCTAAAGAATAATACTTTACGCTTCTTAGAGCAGTATATATTAATTCGATAAACAGTGACGGGTTGATTAGATTGCATTGTAGGTATATGTGTATGGTTTATTGGTTAAGAGACAAGCTGTATTGCTGAAATCCCCCACTTTGGAGGTGGGGGTTCCCGACCCGCTAGGGCAGGGTAACCACTACGCCCTCAAGGCTTCCGTAATAGAGAATCTGGGACAACTCGGAGTGTGGAGGTAGTTGTAATTAGATGGGGTCCGGATAACGCTTTTCCACGCTTGGGGGACACGCACATCACACTCTAATCCGGGCACTATCCGTAAATTATGGGTTAATGTTATATTTCGGTGTGCGTGGAGGTATTGTGTTTGGTTTCAGGGTCTTAGGCGTAGCTTTCCTCATATGTTTATGCGCCCTAGCCTTGTCACCAGTGTTCGAAGGCGGGTTGAATGGGGCTACGGCTATAAGTATCCCCGTGCCCAGACTTCCCTTCCCAAATAACACGGATGGTAATCCGTTTGGCTCATTCTTTAACTCCACGTCGCGTGTGGGGTACACGCACCCCAACGTGAGTTTGCCTCCTCCTAGGGGTGACGTGGTATCGGCGGGTGGGAGGTTGGTTTTACCTGATTGGCTTGGCTACGCCCTGCTAGCGGCGATTGGGGTGGGGGGTGCCTTCATCATGTTCTTCAGGGGGAAGGAGGCTGCGGTATACGATATCTCAGAGTCCATATCCCTCCTTGAAGAGTCCTCAAAGCGTTTTTCCTCCCGCTATGGAGCCGCTAAGCTTGGGGCCCTAGCTGAATATTATAGGCATCTTAGGGACCTGTGTTTAAGGTTGGGTATAAGGGAGGAGCCATGGGAGGCACCGGCTGAGTTCCTCGACAGAGTGGCTCTGAGTATGAGCCTGGACAGGGTTGAGGCCAGGATGTTCGCCGAGGTGTTTTGTAGGTCGCGTTACTCGAAGGGGATAAACGCTGAGGAGGAGGCAGCTCTATCCCACTTCATGGCAGCCTTTCTAGAGGCTGTTAAGAGGCGCACACAAATTGGGGTTTAAGTCTAAAAGCTGGATTACTCCACTGGGACTCATTTTAGCGGTGCTTGTGTACACCCAGGCAAGGTACTGGTTAGTGGACGCTACACTCCTCGGCTCTATGTGTGCTTACACTCTAATATGGGCTAGTAGACATTATTCGAGCTGCCCGACTAGGACACAGTCGGGACCCCGTGCTATAGGTAGGACTAGGAGTAGGGTGCTTTACTACGCTAGGCTTCGGGATTTAAAGAGGGGGACACAGAGGAGTGTTTCGGCTACGGTTTTCGAGCAAAGACTGTTTGAGGCTTTAAGCTCAACCGGAAGTCTTGACGGCGCCCTAGATTTGGTTACATCACGAAGATTTAGAATTGACCTGGATACTGCAAGTAGCAAAGGGGAGGGTTGAGTGGGGTTGATCTCCCATAAGGAGTTCGCGGAGGCCGTTGTCCGATCGCTCTCTAACCTAATTGTTGGTAAGGATGACGTGATTAGGATGGTGTGCTATACTCTGCTTGTTGGGGGCCACGTGCTCTTCGAGGATAACCCTGGGCTCGGTAAGACCACTCTTGCTAAGGGCTTCGCTTCTGCGCTTGGATGTGAGTTTAGGAGGATTCAGTTCACGGCTGACCTGCTTCCCGCGGATATAACGGGCACATTTGTGCTCGATGGGGTTGGTGGCGGGTTCAGGTTCGTGAAGGGTCCCGTCTTCACCCAGGTACTCTTGGCTGATGAGATTAACCGTAGCCCGCCTAAAACCCAGTCGGCGCTGCTCGAAGCCATGCAGGAGAGGCAGGTGAGTGTTGAAAACAGTACATTCACGTTGCCGTCACCCTTTATGGTTCTCGGAACCCAGAACCCGATTGAGTATGAGGGGACATACCCCCTCCCGGAGGCCCAGCTTGACAGGTTCACGGTGAGGCTCCGGATGGGTTACCCCGACGAGGAGGACGAGGTTGGCATACTAGAGTTGAAGGAGAAGGTTGGAGATAGCCTGAGAGGTGTTGAGAGAGTCGCGGACCCAGACGTCGTTGTTAGGCTCCAAGGTGGCGTTGACTCGGTGTACGCTCACCCCGACATTAAGAGGTACGTGGTTAAACTCGCGGCGGCGACACGTGTTGCGAAGGGTGTAGATGTTGGGGTTAGCCCGCGGGGTACAATACACCTCCTCAGGATGGCTAAGGCTCGAGCTATCTGCCTTGGAAGGGACTATGTGACCCCGGAGGATGTAAAGAGCGTCGCGGTGCCCGTGCTTGCCCACAGACTCATCCTCTCCCCAGAGTACTCTATAAGGGGCGTCACCCAAGAGGAGGTTGTTGAAGGCGTTCTAAAAAGTGTGCCCGTACCCAAGGTGGATTGAGCTGACACCCAAACTCGCAGCCTTACTCGGCCTCGTCGCCTTGGGTGTGTGGCTGTCAGCGGTCACCGCCTCACCGATAGGCCTCTTCGCTCTACCCCTAACTATGCTCGCGGTGCTCGACCTAGTGAGCCGGGCACCCGAGGCTAGATTGGTGTTTGAGCGGGTGATAAGCCCACGTAGAACCTTGGTGGGTGAGGAGGTAGTGGTGGAGCTTCGGGTGAAGAATGTGGGTGGGCCGATACCACGGCTCGAATTAGAGGATAGGCCGCCCGAGTACTGCATCCTCACAAAGGGGTCGAAGATCTTGGTGTGCACACTAAAATCGGGTGAATGCGTGACGTTGCGCTATACGCTTAACTGTAGCAGGGTCGGGGTGTACGTGTTTGGGGACGTGGATAACAGGGTTTCCACCCTCCTAGGCTTGGCTGAGAGGCGTGGGCGGGCCGCGGTTGGGGGGGAGTTGAGGGTGTACCCTCCACTTATCCATAGGCGGCTTGACGCCGGCTGGGTGAGGACCCTGAGCTGGGTTGGACTCAGCCAGTCCCGGAGGGCGGGTGGCAGGTCGGAGTACCTTGAGGTAAGGCAGTACTCGGCCGGGGACCCCTTGGATTCGGTTAACTGGAAGGCGTATGCGAGGACATCGAGGCCACAGGTCAACGTGTGGTCGAGTGAGAGGGGCCTGGACTGCGTGGTAGTGGTGGACATGTATTCGGGTGATGTTCCGATGCTTGGTGATTGGAGCGCGCTCAACCAGCTCACAAGCTGTGCCTATGAGCTCGCCTCATCGCTTATCCGTGGTGGGAACAGGGTTGGGCTCGTCATACTTGGATCCATCCTCATGAAGATTCCCCCCGCCTATGGTGGTAGGCAGCTTAGGCGTATAGTTGAGGCGCTGGTTGATGTGTCTGAGGGGTCCACGTGGGGAGCCGAGAGTGTGGAGTGGGTCCTCCAACTCTTCTTCGGAGAGCAGTACAGGGAGAGGAGAGGTGTGCTGTTCTTTGTAGCCGCATCGCCGAGCCCGAATCTTATGGGTGCGATCCGTGACCTATCCTTAAAGGGGTTCAAAACAAACCTAGTGTACGTGGACACACTGGAGGAGGAGCACTCGGAGCTCGTGAAGCTCAAACTCGAAAAGAGGGTGAAACTGGATTTGGGACTCAGAGTCGCCGAAGCCGAGAAGCACTGGTTCTATACGGAGGCTTCAGCCTCCTCTACGGTTGTCGAGTGGACACGTGGGGAGGGGTTCAGGGTGGTTTACTCGTGACCAAGCTAACGCTTGGTGTAGCCGCAGGTCTACCGATAATCGCGGCCCTACTCGTAAGGCAGCAGACAACCCTGGCCTTAGGGCTGGTGAGCATCAGCCTCCTCTACATCGGCTACGCGACCCGTCTAAAATTCGCTACATATGCGTCATGCGCATCCACATATTTCCCACTCTCACTCCTACTAGGACTATTCATACCGCAAACATACTCCTACCTCATCTCGGCAACTGTTCTCACAGTTATCGGCGAGCGCCTAAGCCTCGAATACTCCCTGCGGGGCGCACTCATGGCCAGCAGGGCCGTGGATAGGGAGGCTTACAATAGAGCCATGGAGCTATCCAGGAAGCACACCCGGCTACTCGGTGTGGTCGTTGTGGCCGTGACGGTGAGCGCACTAGCCAGCTACTTTATATCTAGGTTTAGACCCGACGCACTGATTGTTCTAGCATCCGCGATAGGCCTACTCGCATCCCTACGCCTACTGGTTGAACGAGGGCCAAATCGTGTGTCCACGGATCAAACCCAAGCCGATCAGCACACCTGAGCGTCTAACATCCTAGAATCAACGCGCATCGTGTTATCTCACTTTTCTCCTCTTGCTCTCACATGCTCTCCGCCTTTCTTCTAGGGTCTTGGACGTGCTCAGGATACCGCCTAAGTTTCAAGTAAATATATATACTCATTTGTGAATTCACTCTGATGTATACAGCTGAGCACCCCAAGGGTCTAAGCATAAGGGAGGTAACATGCAGAACGCTTCTCCACAGGATGAACTATGGATGGAGTTACCCAGAGTACACCCTGAACCTGTACAGGGGATGCCTCCACGGATGCATATACTGCTATGCACCCTCACTCATACGCGACGAAAGAGCTTGGGGTGAGTTTGTAGATGTAAAGATAAACGCGCCACAAGTGCTCGAGCACGAGCTTAGAAGGGCAACACGCGGGGTCGTATTCCTGTCAAGCGCGTCAGACCCATATCAACCAGTTGAAGCAAAGTATAAGCTAACTAGGTTATGCCTAGAAAAACTCCTCGAGCATGATTTCCCAGTGAACATACTCACAAGGTCCCACCTGGTGCTACGGGATGTCGACCTCATCAAGGAGTTCACTTGGATAAGGGTTGGCATGTCAATCACAAGTGTACCAAACAGGATGTTTGAGCCAAGGGTGCCACCATTGGAACGTAGACTTGAGACGCTTAAGCGACTCTCAGCGGAGGGTATAACCACTTGGGTATCACTGGCACCCATTATCCCCAACCTAATCATGGTGGACCTCGAAGACCTCCTAAGAAAGCTGAAGGAGGCTGGTGTAAAGACGATTCATGCTGGGGTGCTACGGTTCGAGGGCTACGAGGCCTCGAGGAGAATGTTCGAAGAAAGGTCGGGGGCCAGCTACTACGGCTCCATACTCGGCTCAGAATCGGTTATACGCAAAATAAACGACCTAATAGCAAGATACGGGTTCGACACATCAACCAAGATATTCGAGTGGAAGGATAACAATACCGTTCTGGAAAGATACATAACCCCATAGTAGCAACCACAGTAGGGGCTTTAAACAAGTTACCCACGGCCTAGACGATTAGTCGTGCTCCGAGTGTGAATCCTCGATCCACAATTATAGGAGCCTCCTAAGACAAGGATAAACGCCTGTCGTGCTCAATTTAAAATGATAAAGCATTACATTATGGAGAGAAAAACAATATGTTAGTTTGTTTAATCCACTTTAATCGATGATAACTCTACTTATTAAATATCAATGTTGGTAATTTTTATATGTTTCCTTAGTATGCTCTATCTGTGGTAGGCATCCGCCTGAAGGTAAGAAGACTACTACGGCTGGCTGCGGGGTATACTTGCGGTTCGCTACCATCCCTCCTCCCGGTTTTATTTATTCTGGGTGCCACTCTTACACTCGTGGTGTACACACCCATCCCCCAACACTTCTGTAAGGCTGGGCAGGGGTATGGTCTTGCCCCAAATCGAGGGGACTGCAACGCTATGCTAGCGCTCTTCGATAAGTTTTCACATACTTCTACGGTGACTCAGAGTATGACGGGTAATATCGCTACCTTTGCCGGTCTACGTTACTCATCCAGCCTGACTCAGTTGACGGCTAACTCCGTCAGGCCATTGGTTCCGATACCCATACTCGTTGAGGGGGTTGCTCGGAGGATTGTTCAGGCGCTTTTCGCGCTCTCTATAGTTTGGCCGAGGTTGTTGGAACCTGGGAGGGTGCTTGGTGATTCTCGTCGGGGTGGAGATAGAGATTCGAAAAAATCAGTGTTTGAGTCTTAACGGCTCACCGTATTTGCCTAGGAACGCTAACTTTTCTAACGGCAACCGGTTCTTTCGCCCTAAGACACGTCTCTTTGGGTAGCCGAATCCCACTACGGCGGTTATCTCTAGGTTTTGAGGTATGTTGAACATCGCCCTCATTTTCTGCTCATCTACGCCCGTATATATACGTGAACCCACCCCGTCCTCCCATGCTACCAGCTGCATGTTGCTTATGACCCTCCCAGCGTCCAACCCATGGAAGGGGTACGTGGGGTCTGTGAGCACTATAACCGCGAAGGCTGCACCCCCCACCCACTTACCCGTGGTGCTCACATCCGCGAGCCCTCTGAGACCCTCTCTATCATCCACAAGTATAAACCGCCAGTGCTGCGAGTTCACACCACTTGGGGAGAGCCTTGCCGCCTCTAAAACTTTGAGCTTGACCTCGTCGGGTACGGGTTTATCCGCGAACTCCCTAATCTCAAGTCGGCTACTAACAGCTTTAAACACATCCATAACTACCACGCCGAATTTAATAGGCGCACGATTAATTTAAAATCCAATACCGTTGCCTACTATGACGCCCCAAGATAGCAAATCGCATGCAGCAGATTAATGAAAGAAAAAATCATGTCTTGGGATAGCTTCCCCCGAACGTGTTTGACGCTAGCCCTTGTTTTTACGAAGGGGGTTACGTGACCTAAACCCAGAGCTATTGGGGGTATAGAAACGGGTGAGCCGCCCTAACCAGATCAGCCTAATTCTTATACCATAGTGTAGCGTTGTGTGTGCGTTGTTTCAATGGAGTATAAGTACACTGTGCTCACGAACACCACCATCGCATCCTTTATGGCCTTCTTGGACTCCAACATCGTGGTCATCTCGCTACCCACAATTGTGCGGACGCTTAAGGGTACCACACCCTTCGACGCCATCTGGCTCATCATGGGCTACAGTATAGTCTCCGCCACCATGCTTCTCACTCTGGGTAGACTTGCGGATATGTTCGGCAGGGTGCGGCTATACAATCTTGGATTCGCTGTTTTCACAGCTGGCTCAGCTCTCTGCAGTGCTGCATGGAGTGGGTCGAGTCTAGTGGTGTTCAGAATGATTCAGGGTTTAGGGGGTGCACTCATCTTCGCGAACAACAACGCCATAATAACCGACGCCTTCCCAGTGAATGAGCGTGGTAGAGCGATAGGGATAAACCAAGTGGTGGGGATAGCTGGCTCCGTCCTAGCCCTAGTGCTGGGCGGGGTGCTTACCTCGACTCTGGGTTGGCGCTCGATTTTCTGGGTGAACATATTGCCGGGTGGCTTCGCCACAGCGTGGGCCTACATGAGGCTTAAGGAGCTAAGCCAGCCGCAGAGGGCTGAGCGTGTCGACTACCTCGGCAACTCACTCTTCGGCCCCGGTCTAGGATTCTTCCTACTCGGCTCCACCATAGGCGCCTTAGACGGCTTCAACCCACTGTACGACTCACTCATGGTTGCGGGTTTAGCGCTCCTTGCGGTTTTCCCGCTAGTGGAGTTGAGGGCTTTTTACCCCATGATGGACCTCAAACTATTCAGGATAAGGGAGTTCGCGGGTGCGGCCTTCTCTAACCTGCTCAATGCTGTGGCTCGTGGTGGCCTCTCACTGATACTAGTTCTCTACTTCCAAGGAGCCCTCCTCTACTCGGCGCTCCAAGCGGGGGTGGACCTCATACCCTTCTCGCTTGCCTTCGTGAGCGCCGGACCCCTAAGCGGTGCGCTATCAGATAAATATGGCCCCAAACTCTTCGTGGTTGCCGGCGTACTCTTAGGCTCAGCCTCCCTATTCTGGTTCGCCCTGCTACCCGCGGGGGCGCCATATCCATATATAGTGGCGCCGATGGTGATAGGGGGGATTGGTGGGGGGATGTTCGCCGCCCCCAACCTCGCAAGTCTTATGAACTCTGTGCCGCCTCCGAGGCGGGGGGTGGCGTCGGGTATGGCGTCTCTGCTTTTTAACGTGGGCTCGCTTCTAAGCATAAGCATATCGTTCGTAATCATGGCTTCACTTATACCGAGAAGCAGCTTGGAACTCATATTTGCCGGTGTAGCCGTGCCCGGAGGTCTGAACCTCCAGATATTCTCAAAGGCTATGCACGCCACATTCATAGTGCTCGCACTATTAAACACCCTAGCATTAATCCCCGTGGCCTACCGATGGCTGCCCAGGGGAAGACTAGGTGGTTTACACCACTCTGAGAGTCCACCCAAGCAGTAAATCACCACAACTCAGGTAGCGATAATATATGATAAAATATATAGCGTGACGTATTCTTATGCTATTAGAGATTCAAGGCTCCGCGACGCTCCGCCGAGTGGGTGTTCGACTTCTCAAGCTCTCTGTTTCAACTGGGAGCCGTGCCCTATTCGTGTGAGCTCCTCAACTTGAGGCACGCATAAAGCTCATATCATCAAAGCATAATTCATGTCTGGTTTAAGGTGTGAAGTGTTGGATAAGCGTGTTTTACGGTTCCCGATTAACTCAAAGTATAGGCCGATCGAAAGCTACGGTGTAATCGGTAATAAGAGGACTGTGTGCCTGGTCTCATATGATGGCTCAATCGATTGGTGCTGTCTACCCGACTTTGATTCTGCGAGTGTTTTCGCTTCCCTCCTCGACTGGGAGAAGGGGGGTCACTGGCTGATTAGGCCAATTGGTGAAGGGGCTGTCAGGCAGAGGTATCTTGGGGACACAAGCGTTCTCCTAACACGCTACTATAACAGGGATTACACCGTGGAGGTCACCGATTTTATGCCGATAGTTGAGGATGACTATTTGAAGGCTCTCCAAGAGGTTCACAGGGTTGTGAGGTGTGTTAAGGGCTCAGCGAAACTCGTCTTCGACTTCCAGCCACGTCCAGGTTACGCTCTACACACCGCTAGTATGAATCTACGCGCCCACAGTTCGGGTGTAAGTGTGAGGACACACAGGGATGAGCTCGTGCTGTCATCCTCCCGCAGATTAGAGGGTGTGGATCAAAGCGGCGTGAAATTCACGATACCCCTGGAGGAGGGTGACAGGGAGGTTTTCGTCCTAAGTTACGGGGAGGCCGAACCCCGCGAGGTCGGGGAGTATGAGACCTCGGAGAAGCTACGCGAGACGAAGAGGTTCTGGAAGGATTGGGTTGGTGAATTGAAGTATAGTGGGCCATGGCGCAAACAGGTTGTGCGCTCAGCGCTTACCCTCAACCTACTCACCTATATGCCCACGGGCGCAATAGTCGCCGCCCCGACAACGTCGCTACCGGAGGCTGTGGGGGGTGAGCGCAACTGGGATTATCGTTTTAGCTGGATACGTGACTCAGCCTTCTCGCTTTGGGCGTTCCATGTCCTCGGGGTCAGAGGGATGGGGGAGCAGTACCTCCACTGGCTCATAGAGAACAATCCGGCCCTCGACCTCCAGCTCCAGCCACTCTACACCGTTAGGGGAGAAGCGCACATCCCCGAGGGGGTGCTCGAGCACCTAGAAGGCTACATGGGTAGTGGACCCGTTAGGGTGGGGAACGCGGCGTCGAAACAGTTTCAGCAGGACGTTTACGGCACAATACTCGACGCACTCTACTTTTCAGCTAAACACGGTAAGGGCGTGAGCAACGAGACCTACTATAGGTTTGTTAAGCCTCTCGCAAACCTAGTAGTTGAAAACTGGGCCAAGCCCGGTAACGGTATCTGGGAGTTCAGAGATAGGCTGCGCCACTTTGTGTACTCCAAGGTGTGGTGTTACATCGCGCTCGACCGAGCGTCGCGTATAGCGAAGTATGTGGGTCACCCGGAAGACGCCGCGCCTTGGAGGGGGATTATGGAGAGAATAAAGGAGGAGGTTTTGGAGAAGGGTTGGAGCCATCGCAAGAACGCCTTCAAAATGGATTACGAGTCGGATGAGCTTGACGCCGCCAACCTACTCATGCCTCTTGTGGGCTTCATATCAGCCGGCGATGAGAGATTCAAGTCCACGGTCGACGCAACAATCAAGGAGCTGGGTCGGGGCGTCCTCCTCTACCGATACAGGGTGGACGACGGACTGAGAGGTAAGGAGGGCTGCTTCCTCGTGTGTAGTTTCTGGCTCGCCGCGAGCCTTGCGAGGATGGGCCGCATCAGGGAGGCGCGCAGAGTGTTCACGGAGCTCCTGAAATACTCGAACCATCTGGGACTCCTCTCTGAGGAAGTGGATCCAGATACGGGTTCAGCGCTCGGTAACTACCCACAGGCGTTCAGCCACATGGGACTCATAGTTGCCGCCGAAGAGATCAACAGAGCCTCGCGTTCCAGGAGGCGTAAAACCGGTAACCAAAGAGCCGAGGCGGATTAACATGGAAATATAGAGCTTCAGGCTTACCGCTAGCCTACATGTTAAAACCCCCAACCCACAACTTAATTACCTTGATAAACATATACTGCTTGGCGGTTTCATTTGAAACCATTCGATTTTGTTTCAACACTCCCCGTGGCTCCCAAGCCCCGCAGCAGGGGTTTGGTTGAGATACGTGGACCCTACTATTCGGCCGTTACCTTGGATTATCTGCGTGGACTCCTCGATGACTGGGGCGAGTACGTCGACGGTCTAAAGTTCGCTGGAGGCTCCTTCAGCCTACTCGATGAGGGGAGACTTAGAGGGTACATCGAGGTGTGCCATTCACACAACGTGTTCGTGGACACTGGTGGGTGGATTGAGCGTGTGCTTCTGGATGGGGAGGAAGCCGTGGATAGATACATTGCGAAGTGCAGGGATCTAGGGTTCGACGTACTTGAAGTGTCGAGCGGTATGGCGCCGGAGGTGATGAATATGCCCCTAGAGGACAAGGTGGCCCTCGTAAAGAGCGTTAAGCGTGCCGGGTTAAAGCCGAAACCAGAGGTTTCACTCCTAGTCGGCGCGGGAGCGGGCACACACATATCCGGATACGAAGAAAGAATGGAGTACAGGTCCATCGACTCATTCATAGAAGAAACAAGGGCGTACCTAGAGGCGGGCGCATACATGATTATGGTTGAATCCGAGGGTATAACCGAGGATTTACCACCAGAAAAGTGGAGGGTTGACGCCATAAGGAGACTCGTTGACGAGTTCGGATACGACAAACTCATGTTCGAGGCATCCGACCCCCCAGTGTTCAAGTGGTACCTCAAAAACATTGGCAGAGACGTCAACCTATTCATAGACCACTCCCAGATAGTAGAGTTCACCGCGTGGAAACTCGGCTTATGGGGGGACAGAGACCTCTGGCGCGGCAAAACAATAAGGTATAACCCTTCAAGCCATCACACAGGTTAAGCCACTAATCAACCCAACACATGGAATAACTATGAAATCCATCCATAAGTCTGATAAACCGGCTGGAAAAATATATTTATGGTTTCAACTTGTAGCGTGTGCGGTTACACCAATCCCGACGGGGCAGTTTTCTGCATGAGCTGTGGAAGTAAGCTTCAGGGCGTTCAGACCCCGTCGGGTGGCTGGCGGACGCAGACACCGCAGACTCCACCTCAACCACAGCCAAACGTGGGTACACCCTCCCCTTCAAACGCGCCCCAGCGGACTAGCGGGCCCACCGCCCCCCTTGCTAGTTATGTCGCACAGCTTCAAGCTGGGAAACACAAGCACATGCTCACAGATATAGGCTTCAAGGACAATAGTGGCACCCAAGTAATGGTGGCAAGGAGACAATCCCTTCTCACCTTGGAGTACGAAGTCTTCGACCAGTACGGTAACCTTATTGGCCGCATAAAGCGGCAGCCATCATTGCTGCACAACACATTCGACGTCACGGGGGCACAGGGCGAGTTATTGGGTAGACTAGAACGTCAGCTGCTTGGTTCCGTGGTGTTTCAAGATAGGTTCTGGCTTGAAGATGCGGGAGGTAAAAGAATCGCTACGGCGACTGGAGACGCCTTCGACACCCGATTTACACTCACCTCCACGGCCACAGGTGGTCTGCTCGCAACGGTTAAACTCGACTTCCCAGGCGGATTCCAGGAGAACCTAGCTGCCCACGCAGTTGGAAGATACATAATAGACGTGTACTCCAACGAGCTTTCTCCACTCATGCTGGTCGCGTTCCTAGCCTCACTTGAACGCTGAAGGAAGACTCAAAACAAGGTGCACCTAATCCCCTTAGGTGACACCATCCGCTAAGGATAAACATTGGCTTACTCGGGTGATGATTCGGGCGCCAGGAAGTATCGGAGGCGGGCGGCGCTCAGGGTGTAGCTTAGGGGTATAGTGTAGTGTAGCGACAAGGGTTTGTCGCTCCCATATGATACCTGTACCACCCTCTGGGTTTTCGAGGTTATAATCATGTCTTTGAGCTCAGCTAGGGCGTATGATGATTCAGCCTTATCCACCTTATTTCTGATCCAGATGGGCGCAAACCTCCTTATTAGACCACGGCAACCCCCGCTGAGCTGTTCTCCTTGGGTGGTAAGAATGAAGTGTGCGCATCCCATTCTGTGCGCGTTAATAATTAGGCTGCGTAGCTCGTCGAGTAGCAGAAGTGATTCAACCTCGAATTCAACTCTGAGGTCTGGTAGCGGATTAATCGCGTCATCAAGTGCGACACTCACGTTTCCCTCCTTGAACTCAGCGACCAAACCCCCCTGCGGGGTTCCACTGTCCATAAACAAGTGGATCCAGCCGTCACCCGCCGTTTGCATAGCCTTGAGCAACTCTTCGAGCTCGATTGTGAAACTCACCCCACCTGTAATGGAATACTCAGTGAAGGCTTCTTTTGGGATACTCAGAGTAGCCATGGACACGTGGCTTGGGCTCATGCATCTAGCATCCAACCCAGCATCACGGAGGCTGACAACCACTGATGTATTAATGTGAGCCAACCGTTCGAGCACACGATAGAGCTGGGCCGTGGACACAAATCGGAGGCTAAACCCTGTACGCGAATCACCCACTTTGGGATTATCGGGGGTACTTGAACCATTCAACTTGTTAGCCCTCCAAACTCAAACCTCTGATTCCACTGCGGCCCAGCACAAAAGGTGTAGTGGGTGATTGCCTGTAGCGTTTGTTTGTGACCCGCGAGGCACACACTAATGATGTGCGACGCATTGTCATCATAGGTTGTTTCAGTAAGATATATTAACACAGTTAGAGTGCAGGTACTCGTAGGCTGAGAGCCGGGATACAATTACTGGTTTCAACTCGTAGCAGGCGTTATTCTAAAATGCGCTCTAATTATTCGTCGCTCGATTTCTTGGGTTTACTTCTGTAGGATGTGAACACAAGTATGGCCCAAACGTCTATGGCGCTGATGCCCCAAGCCTCTATTGTGGCGGCCGAAGGCCAAGGTACTAGTGCGGCTACTAGCGTGGCGATAAGGAAGAGGCTTAGCACACCGTAGGCCATGGCTCTTAAACCCCTCAGGAGCAACCCTATCCCCGATGTGAATATGGCTATGTCGAACTGTACGAAAAACCATGTGGACACAAACACATGTGGGTATGTACCCTCATGGTAGATGCCTATTAAAGCCAGAAACACCGCGGCCACCATCACGAATGATGCGGATACAACCTCCACCTTATTGGCTCCAAGACGCGCCAAGTATATAGCGTAAAGGAATATGAGTAGAGCCACCAATATCAACCCATCGTTATAAAGCCATGGGTCGGTTGAATAGGGCCCTCCGAGGTCGCTGAACGCGTTCCTTGTAAACACGAACCACGGGTTAGTCAACACGCATACGCCTATCACAATCCATGCGAGGACTGCTGCGACAAGACCCAAATATTCTGCCGCAGCACCCAGCCGCATGGGTCCCCCACCCCATCCCCAACCCGACTAGGAGCTATCGACTCGCCGTGGTTCAACCTCTACAACGAGCTTTCTGAAGCCATATATAAGTGGGCCGCTCAGCATCTGAGCCTCCTTTACGCCCAATAATTTGAACCTCCTCAGAAACACTTTGAGCGCCACCTTAGCCTCGAGGCGGGCGAGTGGGGCGCCAAGACACATATGTGGACCTGAACCAAATGCGATGTGCTCATTCGGTCGTCGGTCGACAACAAATTTTTCAGCCTCTGAGAACTTGCGCTCATCTCTGTTAGCAGATCCTATCCACACCGCGACCTGCTCCCCAGCCCTGATTGTTTGACCACCCAGCACCGTATCCGCTTTCGCGAACCTGTGTGGTAAGACTTGGACTGGCGAGTAGTATCTGAGCGTTTCCTCTATGGCTAATGGTAGTGTACCATCAAGGTTGTTTAACAGTTTGCCGTACCCCTCGGGGTTCTCCGAGAAAGCCTTCACAGCGTTACTTAAAAGGTTAGTTGTTGTCTCGTTTCCAGCAACGAGTAGGAGTGTGCAGAAGCCGAGCAGCTCCTTAGCTGTGAGTCTTCTACCATCTACCTCGCTAGTGAGAAGTTGGGATATCAAGTCGTTTCTAGGCTGAGTCCTCCGCTGCTCGATTATGCGCCCAAAATATTCAGCCAAATCCCGCTGTGAAGACATGTATCCACCCCCGCCTCCACCTCCGCCGCCGTCAACCCCAACGATTGAATCAGTCCACTGTTTAAACAGGGACATATCCTCCGCTGGGACGCCGAGTAGTCCGGCTATAACTGTGACTGGGAGGGGTACAGCGAGAACCCCGACAAAGTCGAAGGCCACCTCGCCCTCAACACGCTTCAGAAGAGATTCGGTGAGGCTCTCTATTCGAGGCTCTAACTCTTGCACCGCCTTAGCGGTGAAAAACTTGTTGACAAGTGAGCGAAACACTGTGTGTTTGGGTGGATCCATAAGTATCATGCTACTCGAAAGACTGTCGGCTGAAGCCTGAATGGGTGGTGTAGAGGAAAAGACCGCGGGGTTACGCAGCGCCTGCAGTGCATAATCGTATGTGTAAATATTCCAACAGTTCCAGTCCTTGTCGAAGTAAATCGGTGAAGACTCCCTCATACGCTTATACCATGAAAATAGTGATTCATCAGCCAACAATTTTAACCACACCCATTCAAGGACTAAGCGTTTATTAAACGTTTACAACGACGTTTAGAGGGCAGAGGTCGAAATACATGTGTGGACAGTTGAATTAGTACACATCTATGGCGTACACGGGCAATGTGTGGACCCCGTAAATCTGCGGGGGGGGGGAGTGCATTAACGACTCCCTAGCTATGGCTATCCGAGTGCATCGGATTCTTATACACTAACCGCTAATGCTCTGGAGTGCGTTGTTTTTAATCCTTAAATACGAACACCCGTAAGCTTTTTGTGGTTTAATGAGTGCTAGGGAGGTTAAGAGCAAGATAAGGCGTGAGGTTTGGAGCACCCTCGAGGATGGGAGGATTCTGGGATTTCCCTTTAAGGCTTTTGGGCGGATACCTAACTTTAGGGGTTCTGAGAGGGCGGCAAACCTGCTATGCTCCTCGGATGAATTCAAGTATGCGGCTGTTGTGAAGGTTAACCCCGATTCACCGCAGAGGATGGTACGCGAAGTGTGCGTAAAGGAGGGGAAGACGCTCATCATGCCCACACCCAGAATGAGGCAGGGCTTCCTACTTATAGATCCAAAGAGGGTGGGTGACGCATCGGAAGCCTCGAGTATAAGTGGGGCGTTCCGTGTGGGTAAGCTGGTTCACCCACGTGAACTCCCACAAATAGACCTATTAGTGTTCGGCTCGGTGGCTGTAGCCCCAGATGGGGCAAGGGTGGGCAAGGGTGAAGGCTACGCTGAACTCGAGTACGCCATTCTGAGGCATTTCGGGAAAGTGTTGAGTCAAACACCAATATTCACAACTGTGCATCCACTACAGGTGGTGGATCGAATACCGCTAGAGGAGTTCGACGTGTGCTTAGACTCCTACTTTACACCGGAGGCGAGATTCGACGTCCAGGGGATAAAAAGTAGGCCCCAAGGTATAATTTGGAGGCTTCTACCGGAAGAGAAACTCAGAGAGATACCGCTACTCCAAGAACTTGCTAAAGAGGAAGGGATCCAAACACATGTGGACACACCGTGATAGTGATTGGGTTGGCCTCTCATAGCGGCGCAAATCCATCCAACCCTAGGAACATAGTGTTGCACGCACTGCGTAAGTGTAACCCACAACTCAGGGTTCACTCGCTCCGGCGATTTAAAGAGGGATGGGATAACTATGTGTACGAGTTAAACCACACACTTGTGGTTAAACTATCAAAGGATATATACAGTGGGGAAAAGCTTCTAAAAGAGGCCTGCCTCCTACCCTATCTGAGGGTGGAGCTCGGACACATAATCCCACTCGAATTAGCAAAATGCGTGGTGAATATTGACAACGAGGAACACGTAATACTTGTGTATGAGGCCATCCAGGGTGGATCAATGGTGAACCGAGCGCCGAGCCAAATGCCTTCTGCTCACAGTTTGTGCTACGCGCTAGCACACCTTCTACAAAGAGTGCACACTATGAGTGTGCCTATGGAGTGTGCCAGGATGGTACCAGTGCACGATACGCCTCAAAAATGGTCAAAAACCATACTATCAGAGGTTTACAGACTCACCGGGATGGCTGGCTCAACCCTGAAACCAGACCTACGGCAAGCTGTACTCCAACGTGTGCGGGACTACGTCAGGCAACTCCAACACTCAGGGTTCAAGCCTAAGCTAATCCATGGAGACATAGACCCAAGGAATGTGCTCATAGATCAGAAGGGTCGTCTAGTTGGGCTCATCGACTGGGGTGAGGCAGTAGTGGGCGACCCAGCATTAGACTACGCCGGGCTATTCTATATAGATGAACACTTAGGTAACCACGCGCTTGAGATACAATGCGAGGAGGAAGTTAGTAGGCTCCTCCCAAGGGTTAGGTTCCATCGGGAGCTAGCCCCACTCTACTGGGTGGCCTACGGTATGAATGACGCTAATAACAGACTTGTGAGGAAAGGTCTAAGTCTTCTTCGAACAAAATTCATCCAGTAAGCAGGAAAACACTGTCGATTTGGGCTACGCGCGAAGCACATATTTGTCGGGTATACCATGCATTCAGGGATGCCTAGTAAATCTCTATCTGTGATAGTTATAGCGCACACTAGAAGGGATTTTATCTTGGAGGCGGTTAACTCGACTCTGAACCAGACGCTTAGACGCGACATGTATGAGGTTATAGTCGTTAAAAACTTTCAAGATGACCTGATAGACTCCAATTTAGATAGGCTCGGAGTCAGGAGTTTTCTCTCACGTGAACAGAGTGTGGGCGCTAAAATGTGTGAGGGTTTAAGGTTAGCGAGTAGCCCCGTCGTAACTTTCCTTGAAGACGACGACATGTACACGGCAGAGCGACTTGAAGCGATAGCTCAAAGCTTCGCCGAGGATGATGTTGGATACTACCATAACTCTCAGATCCATATTGACCAACGGGGAGAGGTGATCCAAGCGGCCCAGCAAAAAACAACGCACCAAGGTTTAGTTAAGCTTTCAAATCAGCTTAAACATGACACCTTCCGTCGAAGGCTGAGCCCAGATGCCTACTCAAACACTAGTAGTATCGCCGTTTCAAAGGATGTGCTGCAACACTGGGAGAATCAGCTAAGAATGATGAGGAGCGCACCAGATTTATTCATATTCCTTTGTGCGCTTCTGAGTGATAAGGGCTTAGTATTGGATCAAAGAAGACTCACCATGCTACGGGTGCACTCGCAGAACACGTTTACCATGCCGGAGCTCACCTCGAAAAGTTTGGGGGAATATTTGAAACGTCAATATGAGCGCTCTAAAGCGTTGCTTGACGACTTGGAGGTTATGCGTGGTTTAAAATTGAACTATGCGTATTCTCAGGATATTATGCGTCGGACAGTCTACTGGAAGGTCAACCAGCGACTCTTTTCTCCACCAGGAGAGAAACACAGAACCGAGTTGGCCCTAAGCGAGATCCTATTTTATGTTCTTTCAACGCGTGGCTACGAGGCGCTACGCAGACTGAGAAATGTTTTACTCATAAGCCTCCCCGACGGGGTAAGACTATTCTACCTAGGGAGAATCATTAGAAACACGAAGAGATAGTAATACACCCTTCTAACCTCTGTTGCAACTAAAATTGATGACCAAGTCACGCTTATGGTTTAAGAGGCTGTCCGAATTTGAGTCGGGTGAGAGCTGTGTTCAAGCGGAGAAAATTGTTATCTAGGCACCATCACAGCGTGAGACCACTACTTCACGACGACTCTCTTAGATTTGCCTTCGAACCTCGGAAGCGTGTTTGGTTGGGAGAACTCTATTCTGGGCCTCGCAAAGGTTACCCCACTTATCTCCTCTATGAGTTTGTGTCTTAGCTCCTCGGATGGGTTTTTGGTCTCAACGATGACTGTGAAGCTGGGGTTTATGGGCGACCTATCAACTATAATTTGGTATTCGAGCACCTCGGGGTGGGCCATTAGCACCTGGTTTATGGCTGATGGGTATATTTTTGCACCCTTATAGAATACGACGTCATCTATTCTACCCACAATCATGTGGATCTTGGGGTGTGGTATGTCGTCATCCGACTCCTTTAGGGTGGTTATGTCCCTTGTGCGGTAGCGGAGAAGTGGCATGGCATCCTTCGTGAGGGTTGTGACCACGAGCTCACCCTCCTCACCATCTGAGAGCTGCTCGCCGCTATCTGGGTCCACCACCTCCACTAGGAAGTGGTCAGCCCATATGTGCATCCACTCATGGGAGTCGGATGGGCACTCCTGCGCTACTCCTGGGCCGAGCGCCTCAGTGAACCCGTATATCTCCCTAGCTCCACCCCCATGAAGCCTTAAGCCGAGCTCCACATCTATTCTCTCAAGCATGAGTCTACTCATGGACTCGGCACCAGGAATCGCGAGTCTTAACTTGAGGTCTCTCACAGGGTCAACACCAAGCCTCCTCGCCGTTTCAGCTATGAGTAACTCGTAGGATGGGGTGCCGGTGATCACAGTTGCACCGAACTCCCTGATTCTAGAGACAAGCGTCTCCGTTCGACCAGTACCCCACGGTATCACCTTGGCGCCAACCCTCTGAATGCCTTGGTGCAACCCGAGGCCACCCGTGAATAGGCCGTACCCGTACACATTCATAACTACATCATTAGGGGATACCCCCGCACACCTAAGACACCTCGCGACAAGGTTGGTCCAAATCTCCACATCACTCCTAGTGTAGGCGTTAACCACGGGTGTACCAGTTGTACCCGAAGTCATGTGCCAGCCAACCAACTGCTCAAACGGTTGAGCTAAGAAGTCACCTCCATATGGGTAACCATACTGCCTTAATTCCTCTTTGGTGGTGAAGGGTACCCCCGCCAAGTCTTTGGAAGAGTGTATATCTTCTGGTTTGAGCTTTATCTGGTCGAACAGCCTGTGGTAGTAGGGGGAGCACTCATAAGCCCTCCTTAATACGTGTTTCAACCTCCGCAGTTGGACTTCGAGAACCTCCCCCCTAGTAAGGGCGCACGGCTGCGTCTCATCATAACCAGATAACAATCCCACCACCACTTATCCAAACGATACCAACCCAAAACTTACGGTCACAACATCTATACTCACTGTAACAGAACAATTTTAACACGCTCGGTAACACACTATGAGTTATCATTAAATAGTATATAAAAAGTATGCGGCGCTAGGTTGCTTGAGCCAACACCGCGTCCCTCCTCGGCTGTACACTGCTCGGTTACTTCTAACAAGCCACACTCTAGTATACAAGACTGGAGTGGTCATACTCGTTATACATAGTACTATATCGAATAGATGTGCTACCATAGTTATATGGAAGATCATTAGGTCTTCATAGACCCCTTTATCATTGTGGGGTTGTAGCAGAGGTGGTCGACACTTCGTGAAAAATAACTAAAAAGTGTTTTTGAGAAAACCTTATAGTGCCTCCCACACTTCTCCATACATAACAGTGTCTTGGAAAGACTATTGCGGAGGAGTGGTGTGCCAAGTTGGCTAAATGTTCAATGTGTGGTAGCGAAGTTTCGAACCCACTCAAAACATGGCAGGTAGGCAAAAGCCTTATAGGATTATTTGTGTGCCCAGTGTGTGGCTTCAGCTTTAAACGCGGGTTCAAGAGTATTCAACACCAGCAGCCCCACTGAAGGAGTAGGTCTGGGAGAGACTAGTGTTGGGAAGCTTATTGTGGGGATAATGGTGAGAGTTTAGGTCGCATAAATCTACTTTTGCTCTGCCTCATCCAAAACTGAACCATGGAACGTTGGTGGTGCTCGTGCGGTGAAGGGTTAGCGGATAACTATGCATATCTAGTCGGCTCTCCTCGGTCATTATGGTGAAAGGCGGGTATTGTGTTTTTGAGCCATTAGCATGCTCGTTACTTGACTAGAAGCGCTTATTTATGTGGACGCGTGCTCATGCTCGATGGATCAAGAGCAGACGGGTTTAAGCACTAAGATGAGGGATTTAGTGGAGTACGCTAAGCGTGGAAAAATGGTTGTGTTCGAAGGCGCATACGTTGGTGGAGGTGATATTCCAACCTTCCGCTGGAGTAAGACAAACACAGAAGCCAAAAAGTTCATCGACTTCGCTTTAGAAATAGGTGCGAGAGTGCTTTTCTATAAAGCCTACTTCTTTACTAGCCGTGATATCGATGAATGCAAGTGGGAGCTGGATGCTGTAAGGGATCACTTGGACAGCTTGGACGCGGATGAACCGCGGCGTAAGGAGTATAGGAGCAGGCTTTTCGAATACCTGACAAGACTCAACGGTTTCCAGGAGCACCTCGGAGAGGTGGGTGAAATCGTGCTGCAAGTCAAGGTTGACGGCGACCTCTATGAGTACATCGAAGACGAAGAATGGTATGAGGGCTTCACGTTGTTGTTCGACGAAATTCGGAGTCTACACGAAGAGCTAGATGAGGACAGCGAAGACTTGGATGACGAAGTGAGCTAGCAAGAAGACAGTAATCAAGCTCGTCATACCGCTGATTAAGATAATAGGGTAACTCACATCACAGCGTCCATACCATTTTTAATTTGGGTCGTAGTGTTTTAGATGCTGCAAAACAAGTTTCGGATGTACTCAAACAAGCATCATGGGACTTCTAATCCAACCTAGAGTGTTCAGCCGATCCCCTGATCTTCTCCATGATTTCCAAATACTTCTTGTACGTCTCCAAACCCTTCCGGGTCACCTCTGCTATTGTTCTTGGCCCACCCAGCGTGGGGATGACTCTCAACCTTACGTAGCCCCCGGCGCTCAACCTCTCTAGGTGGTTGCTCAGGCTACCCTTACCGGCACCCGTGAGCCTTAATAGGTCGGTGAACCCCATCCTCTTATTAATCGACAGTGAAATCACTATTAGTAGCCGCACCGAAGACTTCATGGTAACGTCGTCGAACAATTCGGCTAGCTCCCTAATCGGCGCCGACCTATCCTGAACCTGTGACTCGGGTTCACCACTCAATCGTCCTACACCACCATATCCGGCGCGTGGTAAAGCGCATATAGAGCACAAAATACCCAAACCAGCGTGGTAAGCAGCCATGAGGCTTCCTCTACAAAATACTGTTCTTCTAGGATGGAATATACACTTAGAACGCAGGAGGAGGCCAACGAGGCCATGGCTAACACCCCTTCCAATGGGAAACTAGTAAAGGTTCGCTTCAACGCTGTATAGATCCACACCACCACATAGATGAGCCCGAGGTAGCCCACGCTTAGACCTTTAAGGCCTAGTAGTCGGTAGGGGACGAAGAAGAGTAGGAAGAACGATGTCCCTATGAGAGACCAAGCAGCGAATCCCAGACGCCTGTTAACCTGTCTACCGCCGGAGAGCGCACGTTTTAGCCTAATCGTTCTATAGACTTTTTCAAAGTTTAGGTAGGTCGCCCACCCAGCCGAGCCTCCCACTAACCCATACCCCAAAAAATAGGGATAAGGGTTGCTGACGAGGCTAGGGGAAACGATGTTTATTATGCTTGGAACACTAAAGTACATAATGAAAGCGAGCGCCCACACAGCATAGTATACTCCCCAAGCCCTCCTTAGAACGTACTCTTCGAATCTGAGAGCGCGCTGCCCTA
>Ga0209061_1002133_pt1 | contig 26901 bp, 26 predicted proteins | sample Coa_R1_10_FD_187157 | JGI IMG/M metagenome (GOLD analysis project Ga0209061, IMG submission 187157) | Surface soil microbial communities from Centralia Pennsylvania, which are recovering from an underground coalmine fire - Coalmine... | ecosystem: Environmental > Terrestrial > Soil >... | reverse complement strand
CTCGATCACGGCCTTGGTCAGTTGCTTGAGCAGCCCGTCCTCGGCCAGGACGTCCTGGGGATTGGGATAGTCCTTTAACAGTTCGTCAATCAGTTCGCGTCGAATACTCATGGCTTCCTCCTACAAGCTTTTCAGGTCTTTGGATTCTGCCACTTCCACAAACTATTGTACAGTCTCAAAAAACACCCTGACATGCCTCTTCTGGCTGCTTCTCAGCGGTGCGGTTGTCTTCCTCGGCATCTTTGCTGCTCTCTACATCGCATTTCCACATCACTAAATCCTTTCCCAACATCTGGGAGAGGCTTCGCAGAGGCGAAGAAGCGGGACCGTGCTTCGGCAACGGAGCATGGCTCGCCGAGTGAGGTTCACGTGTGCATGGCTCCCGCTCCCGAGAGGTTGAGCTTGCTAGCAATAAACACACCTTGCTTACAAGATGTCGTCGTGAGTGGCGAGGTAATGGGTCACGTACGCTCCCGGATAACTCCGATGAGCTATCGCAGGTTTTGAGCTTGTTCGTGACGCTTATCAGACTCTCATGCCCGAAAACGTTTGCGACCAACCATCATTTCACAAGAACAAGAGTACGGGGATTTTCCTCTTTATCTCTTGCTCTTGTGACATTCTATTTTTCATGAATATGGTAGTGAATTACGCGCCTGGTGTGCATACCTTTTTGGCACATACACCTGGATGGCAATGGAGCAGGAATCGGCTTTCCAGCAAGGATCCACCACTCTACCTATTTCCTGGACATGACCCTATAAATGTGAAAAAGATCTGGCCCTCTCTTTCACACTATGTGAAATGTGTAACAAAAGAGATGCAGTAAAAGTGAGATGTGGAGGAATGAGGAAGGCCCTGTTCCCTGGCTCGGCAGGCTGGTGGGAGTGAAGGTACTCGGGGAAAGTTGGACACTTCCATTCCGAGACCTTCGTCCTGGAAGAGGGTGAAAGGCGCACCAGCTTTGAGGATCAGGTGAACACGCGCTCGTGTGAGAAAAAAGTGCCTCTGGACAGCCTGGTCACAACCTGCCCACATGCTACCCTACACCTGCCCACGCACTCTCCCCCATTCACATGTATAGTGGAAGTGAAAAGAAAAAAAGAATGTCCCCGTCGGGGACACAGCAGATCCTTGCATCTGCATTGAGCTGGCAACCACGCTGCTCAGTACAGCCGTTTCCTCAGTGTTGGTATAAAGAGGCCGCCGACTGTATAGCCATTACCTGCGTGAACAAAAGGCGAGACACCGTGTTCGGTGAAGCGCTGCAATCAGGATTCCGTTAAGGAGCAAGTCAGGGCCTTCATCTCTCGATGAAAGAACTCTCCTGAAGGCAGTTCCAGAATATGTCTCGTTGTGCGTCCATCGGAGAGCGTTTGTGTAGATCATTCGACGTATGCTGCTAAACGTAGGAAACTCCTCATCAGGAGCAGGCTTTGTAATGCTGTCATTCGTAGAATAGACCGCCGTAGATAAAGTCATATGGAGAGCAATTCTTGTATGCCGTTCACCATAGAAAGTCTTTACATTAGATAGATAGTTACTTTTCCATTCTCATTGTACCTCTACCTTATCAACGGAGAAAGGGTTTCTTATGTCCGTAGACCTCGGTCTCCTTCTGCAAAGCGCGCACGCAGCGTTTACCAATGGTCAGATACAGCACGGACTGTTCTCGTTGAATTACGCGATCAAACTCGCGGGCGATACCTGTTCGCCCAATCTCCCGTTCGATTCCGCCATTGCCCTGGACGTAGGATTCACGCGGGAAGCCCAGGAAGACTGCGTTTTCGCTTTGCAAGGGACATTCCCTGAAACACGAGACGTATTCGGGCTCTTTATTGTGTGTGACGGAATGGGGGGGCATGTCAATGGACAGGAAGCTGCCCGCCTCGCTATCGAGACCATGGTTGAGTCCATCTTTCCTTCGCTGGTGGATGGGAAAGCTCCTTCTCATGACTGGCCACGCGTGCTGGTCGAGGGGGTGCAGGTTGCTAATCGGGCTGTTTACCTGCGCAACCAATCCTTCCAACGGGCAAAAGAGATGGGAGCAGCACAGGCCAGCCTCATGGGAACAACGGTGACTGCGACACTCCTTTCGCGTGATACGGCTTATGTGGCAAACGTTGGCGATAGTCGTACCTACCTCTATCATCCCGAGACTGGATTAAATAGAATTACAAACGATCACTCTGTCGTTGCCAATCTCTTCCACCTTGCTGACAGCCGCCGCATGACGCCGGAAGCAATATATACGCATCCACAGCGTAATCAGATCCTTCGTGCGCTTGGCATAGATGCCACTATCGAGGTAGATACCTTCGTCGTTCCAGCGCCAGCAGATGCGATTCTGTTGCTCTGCTCTGACGGACTCTGGGAGATGACCCGAGATCCTCAGATCGAAGCTGTTCTGGGATGGAACCGGGCCTCAGCGTCATCTATGGCGAATCGGCTCGTAGCGCTTGCCAGGGAGGGAGGAGCCAGCGATAATATTGGCCTGATCGTTGTGCAAATCGGCGGGCGGCAGAGACGGCACACCAGCAGTGATATGGCTACGATCATACAACCTGTCGAAGCCCTGACTAGGCTTGTTCCTCCCTCTCCTTTCGCTTCTTCACTATTGCGATAGGTTTGTATTCTACGCCTGTGTGTTTCCTGTTTTATCTTGAACGTGTGAGAGGAGAAAAGCTCTACAATGGTTATTCCCTGTATGCTGGCCTTTCCTGCAGCGCGAGACGGTTTCGGAAAGCAGCTAGGCCGAGTGCCTATCTTGCAGCAGAGGTGGCAGTGATGTCTCTCATCGCTCATCCTCGTTCCAATGTTGCCGTTTATCAGGCAGCAATAGCTGCTCTGCGGGCAGGAATCAGCATCATTCCGATACATACGGATGGAACCAAACGCCCCGCCGTGGCGTGGAAAGTCTACCAGAGCAAAAGGCCAGCACTCGCCGAGGTGAGACAGTGGTATCACGGTACTTCGTACGGTATTGCTTTTATCACCGGTCAGATCAGTGGCGGGTTGGAGCTCCTTGATTTTGACGATCACGACATCTACGAAGCCTGGGCCAGGCGGATGCGCGAAGAGGGGCTGACGAGGCTTTTGGAGCGAATCGAACAAGGATATAAGGAAAAATCGCCTGGCAGCGGCATGCATCTCTTCTACCGATGCTCAGCTATTGAAGGCAATCAAAAATTAGCTCGACGACCTGTTTCAGGATGGCAAAAGGTCGAGTCGCTTATCGAGACGCGTGGTGAGGGTGGCTATAGCATCGTGGCTCCGTCTGGCGGCAAGATGCATCCAAGTGGCAAACCATACCTGCTTCTGTGTGGAAGTGCCGCTACTATTGTCACCATTACGCCACAGGAACGGCAAAACCTCCTCTCTCTTGCCCGCACGTTCGATGAAATGCCTCCTTCCAAAGCCGTATCCTTGAAAGTTCCAGAGAGGCACAATCAGGAACACAACGGGCGTCGCCCTGGCGACATTTTTAACGAGCGTGTCTCATGGGAAGAGTTGCTCCCTCGATACGGGTGGGAGCTGGTGCGGTACGTTGGGGAAGAAGGGCAGTGGAAGCGACCCGGAAAAGAGGGCGAGGGCATCAGCGCTACCACCAACTATGCCAATTCCGACCTCCTCTACGTGTTTTCAACCTCAACCTGCTTTGAACCCGAGCGGGGATACAGCAAATTCAGCGCCTATGCATTGCTGGAACATGGAGGCGATTTTTCAGCCGCGGCAAAGGCCCTGGTCGAGCAGGGCTATCTTGACGAGAGAGAAAACATCGAGGCGGATTCTCATCTGTGACTATTCATACCTATGTCCTCACTACTGGATGACCTGATGAGTATTCTCCCTTGGAAGGGAGAAATGTCTCCAAAGACAGGTTCCTGTGCATCGGCCAGCAGCCTGTCTTTGAAAGAAATTGAGAGGAGAAATGAGTGAGCAGCAAAATAATGCGACTCGTCTACCAACCATTCCCGGCACTGCCACAAGGGCTTTCGTTAGAGGTGCGAGAATGGTTAACGGTCCTGGAAAGCCATCTTGCCAGCAACAACTACTCCCGCATACTCGTCAAGATGGAAAGTGGTCTGAATGCCAGTTTCTTCCTCGTTTTCATGGATCGCCTCCTGCGCTTCACGAAAACGAGAAACATTTTACTGCTTGCCAGCGCCTCTTCCAAACCCGCGCTGATATCGGCCTGGAAGGATGCTTCCTTGCTGGAGGGAGATCAACGTTTAAGTGAGCGCTACCACACTTCCTATTCACCGCGCGTTCCGCTCGCTCGCGGGACGCGTGTCTGCATTTCAACGCTGAGAGAGATGCAGCTCTGTTTTCAGCACTCCAGACGTCTTTCTAGAGTGTTTCGCATGGTACTGGCTTACGATGTACCTGCAACACCCTCGCCTGTCTGGCAGCAAGTCGTAGACTCTTTTGGCACGTCGTATCTCATTGGATTCTGTCGGGCGCTGACGCCGGAAGTGAGCGAATGGTTTGGTGGCAATGTGATCAGTATGGAGAGAAGCCCTCTGGGTGAATCAGGCTATGAGCCTGAGACCCCCCCCTCCGACATATCAGTAATGAAATGGATCTGGTTCGCTCCTTCGCCGCTCAGTATTCCTCCAGGGTATGCCATTGAGGCAAGGGCAGAGAGGCTGCCTTTCGCTTCAATGATTCCCTGACTCTCCTCGTTTGAAGGAACTGGTTTTCCTTCGGCCTTTTTCAATCTGGCACGCCCTGCCCGGGACGTGCCAGTTCTTTTTTCCCCGGTCGTGTGGCGCAGGCTCGCCACGCCTGATGAGACCAGCCATAAAGACGAAACCGGGGTCTCAGAAGCTGAGTTGCCGTCGTCGATCAGAACCTGGCGCGTAGCCGCCAGAGAAACCATGGAGGGTTTTAACTTATGTCTCAACAGTCTTTGCATGAGGAGTCGTCCATTAGCGTGATCGGTGGCAGCCTGGTTGGCCCGCTCCTCTCACTGCTACTCGCTCAGGCGGGGTTCTCCCACGTCCATGTCTACGAGGCTACGCCAGAGGCACTGCCACAGGCCGGCGGTGTCATCGGTCTGGATGTCGTCTCATTGGACATATTGGATGCGGTCGGGATCGAGCAAAAGGCGATTATCCCGTTTGAGAGTGAACGGGTCGTCTCTATCAAAATCGCAGACCGGCGTGAAGTGGGCCGGGTGCATACCATTTATCCAGGTCGGAATACGACCTGGACGCTGTTGCACCAGGCGCTCATTGAGCGGCTACCGCAAGGCAGTTTGCACACGGGGAAGCAGCTCATCAGCATGACGGCAAGTGAAGAGGGTCAGGCAGTGCTGCAGTTTGTCGATGGTGAGCGGGTCGAGAGTGATTTTGTCGCCTTTGCGGATGGACGCAAGTCTATCGGGCGCAAAATACTGGACCCGGATCGTCAGCTTCGCTATGCCGGATATATCGCGGCACGGGGCCAGATTGAGGGGAACTCGTGGGATATACGCGATTTTACCCGCTATGAGCCGGCAGTAGGGCAGTTCAACCTCTTTCCCATCGCGGCTAACGGTCAGGTTGGTCTGGACTGGACGCTATATATCAACAGCGGCCCGGATCGCTTTCGCGAGTGGTTCGGCGCAAGTCCGACGACCAGAACATTCGTATTCCCTCACCAGATAAGTGAACAGGCGCGTCTGGCGGTAGACCGTCATGCTGAACAGGTCCTCACACCCGCCGCCGCTGAACTGGTCCATGACACAATGATGAGAATGGCTGTGCCAGTCGTCGATATCGACGCACCAGGACGGATGGTCTATCCAGTCGCTGAGAGCCGTGCAGTGCTTCTCGGGGACGCACTCGCCCCGGTAAGGCCGCACACCGCGAAAGGGCTGAATCTGGGCATCGAGCAGGCTGCTGGCCTCGCGCAGATGTTGCGCCAGCACCGGCGTCATGGAGCAACCTCGATGCCGCGCTGACTGACTGGCAGGATCGGCATCTACCCCAGGTCGCTGCCACTCTCGCCCTTGGAGAACGAATCGCTCAACGGTTCTCTCTAGGAGCAGCGTATTAATACTGTAGTTCCATGGAATAGCGGTGGTAAAATAGATGCGGTGGTGAAACATGAATCTACCGGAACCTTCTCTTGTGATCGCAGGCCACGTAGAGCCTGGTTGGCAACTGTTCGTCAACGAACAGTGGGTGGACGTCGGGGTAGTTGCCGAGACAGAAACACCTGACGGCACCCGTTACATCACTTTCCTGTTCGAGGAGAAATCGAAACTGCCAGCGGTCAAGCTGCGCAAGGATGCAGCAGTCACAGCCAGACCACCACACCAGCTACCCGAAGAGCCATCAGGAGCTTGAGGCGGCATTGCCTCAAGCCCTCTGGTGGGCAAGTATCTCTTTTATTCATGCTAACACTTTTCCAACAAAGATAGTCCCCTTTTAGGAAGGGCGACACTCCTTGCAAGGAGTGTCGCCTTTTGTTTTTGAGCGAAAGGAGTTGCCAGTGAAAGCTTTACCTCTTCCTGAGCAGAGTGGCACTGTAACGGCCCTCTCATGGTCACCTGATGGAACACGCATTGCGGGCGTCTGTGACGATGGCACTGTCCTTATCTGGAAGATCGCCTCGGGCGAAATCGTCTTCCAGCAGCAGCTAGCGAGAGTGCGGCTGTTGACCATCGATTGGTCTCCGAACGGACGCTGTATTGCTCTTGGCGGTGAGCATTCCGCACTCACCATTCTCCAGGTGCGCAATGGAGCACTGGTCCTCTCACATCTGTTCCGCGCTCCCGTGAAGAAGATTGCCTGGTCTCCACAAGGTGAGCGATTCCTGGTGGCAGTGAGCAGGACCATCTACATCTTTCATAGGGGCCAACTGGAGCCGGTTGCCTTGGAGCAATCGTCAGCCGTCAGAGACATCGCGTGGTCGCCAACGGGCAGTCGCTTTGCGAGCGTCTGTGAGGATGGCACTGTGCAAGTCTACAATGCCTTGCGACGGAGGGAAGCCTGCATGCTCACCCACGTCGATATCCTCAACCCGCGCTGCGTGGCATGGAGTACAGACGGACGAGACGTAGGCATTGGAACAGCCAGTGGCCTGTTGCAGGTTCACGACGGTAGTTGTGGGCAAAGATACACTACCTATGTGTTGTCTTCTTCCAGCATTGAGCAACTGTTCTGGAGCGATCCTTATCTTGTGGCAAAAGATCAACAACAGCACATTGCGCTTTGGGATCTTCGCCCACGGGAATTGAGTGGCGAACTGACCGATCTCTATTCCTGTGCTCAGCGAGTTGTTGCTGTTTCTCCAAGTGGTGAACAGCTTGCCACAAGCACAAAGCACAGGATTGCAGTCGGGCCTGCCAGGGAGATGCTGCATGCCCTTTGCTGACGAGAATGAAAAATCCTCTCATTTTAGGAGGAGGAAGCTCATGATCTACCAACTTTTCGGCGAGACACTCTGGGCACAGGGAGACAGCGAGGGAATTGTTTCCGTCTGGCAAATTCTATCAGGCAAGTTTCTCTGAAGTTCAGAAGGGTATCCGCAGAGGCATCAGAGCGCTATTACAGCTCTGGCCTGGTCCCTAGATGGACAGTATCTGGCATCAGGGAGTTCGGATAGCACCGTCAAGATCTGGGATGCAGTGACAGGGAAGCTGTTGCAGACCTACACCGGGCACACGACTGAAGTTCGCGCACTCGCCTAGTCGTCGAATGGAAGCTGCATTGCCTCATCCGCTATCCATGACGGCCCCCGCATCTGGACGCCACGCACGTTCACGGCACAGGCGCTTTGCTCGATCAGTTGAAAAGAGGCACTGCAGCCCTTTATCACGTGTTCCTACACTGGACGACGTTTCACACGAAGGAGAAGAAATTCATGGCTGAAGAAAGAGAAGAACTGTTAACTATTCAGGAGGTGGCACGCCACTTGCGTGTTGATGACACAACTATCCGGCGCTGGATTAAAGCCGGAGCTTTGACGGCAATTGCGTTACCCCATCGGGGGAAGAGGCGAACCTACCGCATTAAGCAATCGACCTTTTGCCAGTTGCTGGCATCACCAGCGCCTGACAGGTAGGAAGCTAAGACGCCTTACTGCTCAGCCTGGCGGTGAGACGTGGTGGGTTGTCGCTTTCCTCACGCTCTGTATGATCATTGTCCTCACCGCCCCCCTTTGCCAGCGGCTTCCTCTTCTGTTGAAAGCCAGCCGAGCTAGCGGAAGAAGAACCTCTGCCATATGATTGACCGCTCTTAGCGATACCCGCCCTGGTCGCGCGCGCCTCCCAGCCATCGGAGTGTCTTACGCTGCCCAAGAGTAGCTTTTTCATTGTCGGTTGCTTGCATTCTCAGAAAGGAGAGTGGCCATAGTCACTTTTTCCTCTTTTCACCACAACACTACTTTCTCTCAAAAGGAGGCATTTTATGCATGGTTTTGTTCGTACAGTTCGACTGCTCCAGGCGCGTGTCAGCCAGATCATGCCGGTAGCCCAGGCGATGGCGCAGATCATCGCGTTCATAGGAGCAGCGCTGGTCATGCCTGGACTCATCCAGGTTTTTGGAAACGAGGGTGGAAGATCACTGGGCGTTCCCTGGGAATTGACGACCGGGACCGGTATCCTGGCCATCGATCTGATGCTCGTGCTCTTCTTCAGTAGCTTGTACCTGCTTCTCTGTTCTCTCCTGGCCTGCATGAACCTGGTGCAGAGGATCAGAAGGAGACACGAACAAGAGGAAGCCAGTTCGTCATCAGCAAGCCTTGCAGACAGAGGCCACGCGTACTCTCACGTATGACACGCCCGGTTTCTTACTGGTTCAACACTCTTCTGGCGCAGAAAACCATTGCAAAAGGAGGTGCTTGATGCTGGTCCTTCGCCGCCGGGTCGGTGAACAGGTGTGGATTGGCACTACTTACGTGACCGTCCTGGCCATTGCCCCGAATCAGGTCAAGCTGGGCTTTACTGCTCCACCAGATATCGTCATTGTCCGCAGCGAGCTCATGAAACGGGAACAGGACTCCCTCTCTCCAACGCCTTCACTCCCGCCGTCTGATAGGCAGACCTGACAGCTCGAAGAGTCATCTCTCGTCAGAGCAGAGGCGCTGCTTTGCAGCGCGGAAGAAGAAAAACGTCTCCAGAGAAACGACCGGCCAACCTGGCTGGACGTTTCTCTTTGTCTGAAAAACAACGAAGGAGGTTTCCTTATGGGAGCAGATCTCTATCTGCCAACTGTTTTACAGGCGTGCGCCCGGCAGTACGAGCGTACCGCTCAACTCGTGAACGAGGCTCGCCAGTTGGCGCAGGGTGACTGCGAGCTGGCGCTCTTCCAGGAGGGTCAACGGCTAAAAGAAGCCCTGGCACGGCATGCTGAGCAGGTTAGCGAAATGTCTCTTGCCCTGTTTGACCTGGTGGCCGAAATCGCCGATCTGGCGCAGGGGGAATATACGGTGTGGACGATGGCTCTGGCCGGACAGGTCGCAGAACAGGTCCATCAGATCGACCGCGAGTCAGAACACCCGGTGGAAGGTGGACCAACAGGGCTGGTCTCGCTGGCTGATGACCTGGTTGACTTGCTCAAAGGGCGGAGCGAGGCGGTCATCGCTCATGGCGTGACCGCACTTGCGCAGCAGTTGGCACAGGCAGCGAACGAGAGGTTGGTTTCCTCGCCGCTAGAAGAAAAGGTGCCAGTCCAGGCGCTTTCTGCCTTTGGGAGCAGTATGGTGGAGCTGCTCCAGGGCCAGCCACAGCGCGCCCTGGTTCTGCTGGCAGAACACTTCCTGCTGCCGCAGCTTGAACAGGCCTGTGCCGCGCAGGCAAACTGCCTGACCGCTCTGGACCAGGCTCTTGCTCCTTTGCTTGCTCAGGCTGATACGGCGGGAGCCGATTTTACCGCTAGCCAGGCGCTGTTCCGCTGGAGCGAATTGACTCGCCGTCTCTCTGACACGATGCGTGTCTGGCTCCGATCTTTCCGAGAAATGCTGCAAGCACCAGCATACTCCAGAGAAACCCTGGCTCAGCATTTCGCCGACATCGGTGACGACCTTGAGGCACTGGCGGAAGAGCAGGGGGCACTCTTGCCCGAACTGAAGGCGGTCATGGATACCCTGAGTGATCTCCTCCTGCGAACCCTACCCTCTCCCAGCTTCGTGCTCACACGTCCGCTGGGGAGCGAGATTGAGCAGGCTTCCCCTCGCTCTGCCAGGCCCTCGCCGCTGCAGCAGGCGTTCGGCACCATGCATCGGCACCAGGCCCTCTGTGACCAGGTGGTGCGCCTGCTTGCTCGCTGCGAGCAGATCCTGGAGCGCGTGCTGGCGGAAGAGCCTCTCCCGGCGCTGCTGGAAATCTGCCAGGGCATGGTGGGCATGCTCTACGCCACCCATGAAGAGGCCCAGTCTGACGAATCCGAACAATCGCTCGCCCAGCGCATTACTTCCGGCGTCCCACGTACGGTCGAACTGGCTCCTGGCGTCACCATGCTGCCCGGCTCGCTGATGGATCTGTGCTATACCCAGTTCCAGGTGGCGACTCACCAGCTTGAGCACCGGCACCATCTCCAGGCATGGATTGCCCACGCGCTCGCTGACGAGCACAGCCTCACCGGGATGATCATGCGGATGCATCGCCTGTTGCAAGGAAAACCAGACCTCTGGGCACAGCTTCTGGCCTCCCTGCTGCGCGATGCGCTCGCTGACTCTCGCGCCCCGGCCGCAGAACGAGAACAAGCCCTTGCCCTCGTGGAGCAGCTCTTTGCCCTGCTTTCCGGGTGGCCTGCTCAACGTCTTGATGTGCAGCTTTGCGCACTTCATGCCCAGATTTCAGCAGAATCGCCATTGGTCGGACCTGTGGAAACCTTGCAGCGACTCGCGCAGGGGCAAACAGGCGAGCAGCTTGACCAGACGCTGACCAGCCTCGTGAGCGAGGTGGAGCGGCACGTCACGGACTGGCCAGAGGAACGGAGTCGCGCCCTCCGTTTTCTCCTCGACCTGACCCGGGCCTGGCTTCACACGCCGGAGGAACAGCATCCGCACCTGTGCCTTGCGACGCTTGCTCGGCTTTGCGAGGAGGAGCACGACGAAGCAGAGGAGGACTTCTTCACACGCCTGGCTCAGGTCCTCGCCTCGCCCGCTGAGGATGCTGCTCGACTTGCCGCGATCCAATCGCTCCTCTCCGAACTTCCCGAGCCTGGACCGCAGGCTCCCTGCGCTGATCCGTGCCAGTTCCCTTGCTGGCACCTGCGGCTGCTGCGCGATCTGCTGGCGAAAGTTTCTCAGCAGGGTACGCAGTCGCAGGGCTCCGGCGAAGATGAGAGCGCTTCGGGAGGGCAGGGAGCAGCCTTCCCGGCAGCAGCGCACATCCTGGGATTCATGCAGCGAACTGTACGTTCCTGGCTGCGTCCTGCCAATGGGTACTTTCGCGATCCCTATACTGATGCCTCGATTCTGTGGGTCGCCGCTGGTGCCTTCTGGCCGGCCATCGCGGATGTCATTGCCGAGCCAATCGATGAAACACCTCTGGACCTGCCTGCCTGGCTCGCGGAGGAAGCGATCCCTGCGCGTCTTCCTCTGCCACGTATCCACGAACTGATCGCCCTGCTCAACGAGCACGAGGGTTCCATGCACCTTCCCTCGCAGGAACAACTCGCCCGGTGGGGACAACAGACCATTCGCGTCGAAGAGAGCGGTCCGTACGGCATATCTGGCTGGTATGCGTACTTTGAAGAGCGCAGGCGGGCTTTCGTGGCGTTTCTAGAGGGGGCCCTTGCCCGTGAGGAACCCATCCTCTGTTCCCTCTAAGCAGCGCGGAGGAGGTGGTCAGGGAAAACCGATCAAACGTTTTTCTGGGCCACGAGGACAGCCCGCGGGCCATACCGGAACCGATCCCTCACGCGCGACCCGCCTGCCTCCCGGCTGTTCACCACAACCGATGCGCCTGGACGGGATCTGCACGCTGCCGCCTCAAACAGCGCGGGCTGGCAGTCGCCTACCGGTCAGCGTCTCTCCTGTTTCCTTCCTCATCGTCTATTCGTTAAACAGAAAGGAATCGTGATGATCGTATCGCAAAATACACATTTCTCCGTCGAGACAGCACTTCCCCAAGCTCCTGCTCCCTTTGATCTGCATTCGCCGCACTCGCCGGTGACGGCTTTGCACGCAGTGGAGCAGCAGCTTCAGTCCGTCCTCATCGAACGCGAGGAAGCCATTCACGCGGCGCTGTTAGCCCTAGTGACTCGCGAGCATTTCCTGCTCGTTGGGCCTCCAGGAACTGCAAAAAGCCTGCTGGTGAATCTACTGGCTCACGCCATTGTGGATGAACAGGACCAGCCGCTGCCCACCTTCTTTTACCTGATGTCCCGCTTTACCACGCTCGATGATCTCTTTGGCCCGATTTCGCTGCCACAGCTCAAACTGGAGCGACATGTGCGCGTCACACGCGGGAGATTGGCCGAGGTCAAGCTGGCCTTTCTCGACGAGGTGCTGCGCGGCAGCGATCCCAGCCTGGAGGCCCTGCTGACGCTGATGAACGAGCGTCAGTTCGATAACGACGGGACACGTATCGAAGTGCCACTCATCTCGCTCTTTGGCGCGACCAACACCGCGAACCTGCCACAGAACCCGGACGGCAAAATTGGCGCGGTCTGGGATCGCTTCCTGCTGCGACTGCCGGTGGCCTACGTCCAGCCTGCTCATTTCCTTGCCCTCTTGCAACAACCCCAGAGGCAGAGGATACAGCATTGCGCACGCGAAGCGGACCTGCTGCAGCTTCAGCAGTGGAGAGCGGCAATCACCGTGCCCCAGGACGTGTATCAGATGCTGGGACAGATTCGCGCGAACCTGCTGGAGAAGAAAATCGTGGTAAGTGATCGGCGCTGGCAGAAAAGCGTGGCGGTCTTGCAGGCGCAGGCCCTCCTGTGTGGCCGCGCCCAGGTCCTGCCAGAGGATCTCAAGGCGCTCCGTCTGACCCTCTGGCAGAAGCCGGAGCAGATTGGCGAGATTGCGCGTGTCCTCGTCGGTCTGGTCTCACCCTTTGAGAGCGAGGTCCTGGAAGTGCAGGATCAGGCAGACAGCGTGATCTCTGCCCACACCGAAGCGCAGCAGAACGCCGCGCTTTCGGAAGAGGACCGGATGAGGGCTTCCATGGAGGCTTTAGCGAAGCTCAAAGGCGGACTCAAACGCCTGGAGCAGATCCGCGTGCAGATGCGGAACCAGGGACTCGCCACCGGTCCCGTTGACGAGGCGGTTTCCACCCAGCAAGCCTTGTTACTGAGTATTCAGGAACAGATCGTCTTTGGCATCTAGTCCGTGTGCATACACACACGTAGAGCTCGATCAGAAGCGAGGAAGCATCCAGAAGCGCTGGTTGGATGCTTCCTCGCCATTTTCTCTGAATGCCTTGCTGGAAATTCCCAGCAGGGAGAAAGGATACCCAATGACCACAAACGAGAAGCAGATTCCTTCCATTTCATCCACATCTGACGTGACAATCCCACCAGTTTGCGAAGCTGGTAGTGCTTTGACATGGGAAACAGGCACACAGCCTGGGGGAGAGCAGCCGCCGACCCATGCCCTTCCCCAAGCCCAGCAGGTCTGGCTCGACGCGCTCACCCACAGAGCGAGTCAGGCTCCCTCCTGTGGCCTGACTGGCACGCAACTGGCGCATGATGCCTACGACGTGGTGGCCTGGCAGGCCGCGCAAAGTGCCTACGAACGGCTCCAGAAAGCGACCGCTACCGCCCGAGGCCACGGACCCTTCGCTCCTGCCATGGTGCAGGATCTCTTCTGGAGTTTTTACAAGGCCGCGCCGACCTTTTCCAGCGCTGCGCCCTCGCTGTTGGATCGCATTACGCGTGACCTGCTCTCTGAGATTTTCCAGACGCGCGAGTGGCAGGAACTGCGTGCCACCGGCACCTGCGGGGACGCGCTCATGAGTGCTATGGGAGCGATTGCACTTTCTGAGCGGCTGCTGGCCTCCCTTGATGAAGCCACCAAAGAGCGCATGACTGCGCTCTACCAGGCAGAGCAGGAGATGCAGCAGTTGCTGACCTCCGCTGCTGCGCTGCAAGAGGCCGCGCTCGATGTCGACCTGGCTCAGGCGGAGCAACTGGCGGCGCTTTCCGAGCAGAGCATGCGCGAGGTCGCCACCCAGGCGCATCTCTATGCACCGCTGTTGACCCAGGTGCCGGAGCAGGTACGCGCCCAGGCAGGCGCCGTACGGCAGGCCGCACGACAGGCGCTGCGCGAGACGATCAAGACAGTGGCTGGCCTGCAGGAGTCCTTGCAGGCCCTTGGTGGCCTGGTGGCAGATGGCCCCTTTGGCGTGAGTCAGGCCCCACTCAAGGAGAAGCTGGAACTGGCCCAGCGCCTGCAACGCTCGCAAAAACTCCAGGAGATCGCTCTCCTCTGTGGTCAGATGCAGGCATTTGCCCATGCGGTGCGGCAAGCGAGATTGGAGGAGACCCCTGAAGAGATCGACGGGGTGACGCTTGGGCGGGACCTGGCGCAGTTGCTCCCCAGCGAACTGGCCCTCTGGGATGATCCCGAGACCGAACTGCTTTTCCTCAAAGGTTTTGCCGAGGGTCGCCTGTGGCAATACGACCTGGATGCTTTTCGCCTGGAGGGGCAGGGACCGATCATTGTCGCCCTGGATTCCAGCGGCTCGATGGAGGAAGCTTTCGATGGCGACGAAGGGTCCACGAAAGAGGTGTGGAGTAAGGCTGTAGCTCTCTCCCTGCTCTCTCTCGCGAAAGAGCAGCAGCGCGACATCGCGGTGCTTCACTTTTCTGGGGGCGTCACCACCTACCAGTTCGTCCGCGGGCAGGCAACCCTGGCCGATCTGGCCGCTTGCGCGGAGTACTTTGATGGTGGGGGCACCAGCTTTGAACCCTGGATGCGCGAGGCCCTGCGTCTGGTCGATACCGCCGCCTTTGACCGGGCGGATGTGATCTGCATCAGTGATGGGCTGACAGCGCTCAGCGAGGAGATGGAGCGGGAGTGGAACCGGCGGCGCACAGAACGGGGCATGCGCGTCTTCGGCGTCCTGCTGGAGGCGAATGAGGAGGCACGCGAAGCAGGAGCAGAGGTGTTTACTCGCATGGCCGATATCTTTCTGCCGCTCAGTTCTCTGGCCGATCAGGCTGCCATTGCCGAAGTCTTTGCCATTTAATCCACAGGAGGAGACCGATGATTCATTCCGAACAAACATGCGCCCAGGATATTCGCGCGCCTGATGCACACGTCGCGGTGCTGGGCTACGCGGTCTTCTGGCGGCTCTCTGGTGTGCAGGTTCCCCATACTGCCCTGGAAGCCGCGCTGACCCAGGCAGGCTTTGCTCGCTTTGTGCCAGCGCCACCTTCGCCTCCGACGGCGCTGCGACGTGCCCTCCTCTGGTTCGCCCAGCACGCTGGCTGCGAAACGCTCCTGCTCCGCGTGGTCAGTCGCGCGCCCTGGGTGTTTGCACTGGTGCGGGAAGAACTGGATCAGCAAGGCAGCCTGACCTACCTGACACGTTTGCGCGTGCGCTATGATCCCTGGACCCGCGATATCTGCTGCACGCGTCATCCTAGAGGTCCGATCGACGCTACGACCGAGGATCAATCCACGACCGCGACGCTGCGCCCATTGTTCCAGAATGCCTGCGAAACGCACACAGGCGAAGATCTCTCACGAGTGCTACGGGCGATAATCGCCCGTCTGGGGGCGGTACGCTTGCAACGGGGCGTCTACTTTGTGCCGGTGAGCGAAAGCGCCCCGTTGCAGCGCCTGGATGCCCTGGTTGCCAGGCTTCCAGGGGCGCCCCTTCTGGCAACGCTGGCACGGCTAGATGAACGTCGCACCCGTGAGCGGCTGGTTCACGCCATCCACGCCGACCTCATGCGCGAACTCGATAGCATAGAAGCACGCCTCTGCGACATGCAGGCCACTCACCCACAGCCAGAGATGGCCCTGCTCTGCCAGCATCTGCTCAGCTTCCGGGCAGTGCAAAACAAGGCGCAGATCTACACCGAGCTCCTGGGCGCGCGGGTTCAGGAGATGAGCGCACGGCTGGCAGCTTTGCAGGAACGTGTGCAAAACCTTGTCCTGATCGATGCCAGGGACCTGCTTCCGCCGTAGACAGCTTCCCCACAACTCTTCCCTGACTCGTAAGCGCTGCAAACACTTCCCTCTCGTGTTCCAGGCTTACCCTGATCGTCTCGTTGTGCAAGCGGGAGCCATGTCATATGAACGGCTCCCGCTTTTTGTTTGAGAAAGGTTGTTCCTTCCATGACTCCCTCTTCCGCAGATGACGAGCCTCCTGCAAACACGAACAACGACTCCTCGAAAAACCCGCGTGCCGATCCACATCCGGGTTCATCCAGGAGCCAGGAGCTTCGCTCAAACGCCGCTGTGCTGCTCCCGGTGGCTCTCAGTGCCGCGGTTCCTTTACGGATTTATGAGATCTACGAACGCGGCGGTCCAACCGCCGAGGATTGGCAATGGCTCCGCGCCCAGGGGCGCACGCTGGCGGAGCGGGGTGATGTCCTGCTCTTCGGCAGTTCGCGCGCAGGCGAGGCGGCGGAGCTGTTTAATATGCTGGCGGAAGTGCTCGCCATTCTCTCCTTTCTGCCTGGCGGGGTCCCCTTTGGAAAAGAGCGGTTCGACGCGCTGAAGATTCTGACCGGTTTTCTCGGCGAAGAGAGGGCACGCCCTTACGTCACGCACATCCGTCATCAGGCTGGCTCTGGATAAGGCCACAGATTGCGACGTGTATGCCAGGGCTTCACCTCTGCTTCACACGCCCTGATGCTGCCTGATGCTCTCCTCCAGGCTGAAGAACACATACACCCTCCTGCCCTTCTTTTGAGAAAGGAGCATGTTAATGAGCTTACCCGAAAGCTATCTCCAACGCGTCCGGGATCTGCTTGGCGGGCAGGAAGCCCCGCTGATCGATGGACGGCGTCATATTCTGGCCCAGTGCCCGCGCTGTGACCGGACCTGGCTCCAGCGCGGAACAAACCCTGTGCTGCATCTGGCCCCGGAAGAAATACGTGCCTGGGCCGAACGCCTGCACGCGAACCCGGCAGATCTCCCCAGGCGCGTGTGTCGCCCCTGCCAGATCCACCGGATGGGCGGCGAATTCACCCTGGATGAATATGCCGATCCTGCCACCGGAGAAATAGGAGGCTATGGCGTCTCCTGGGAACGCGGGCTGCCGGAACCACAGCATTTTCTCGCGGGAATTGTCAACCTTGACTGGACCGAGCGCCGACAAACCCTGCCAGCGCCGTCCATTGTCACCAATGCACGGCTTTGCACAGACGTGCTGCACGCCTGTCTTCAGCTTCCGCCTCCTCGACACTTTCAGCCATATAGTGCAGACATGCTGGCCCTGCTCACGCAGACCAATCCTCCTGGGGCGCATGCTCCAGGCACCCCAGGCTGGCCCTGGCGGGGAGGGTTGTGGACAACTCCCTGCTCGGTGTTAGGCGGCGAGGGAGCCATCTCATTCGTCCAGGCGCTACCACTATCAGCACCCTTCCGCTTGCCGGAGGCGCTCGCCTTGTGGCAGCAGGTGATCCGCCATGCCCTCTCGCGCGGTATCGCTGGGGCTTAGTCCTCTCAAGAAAGGATGACATCCATGCGTTTGTGTGAGAAACTTCTGCGTTGCCCAACCATCTCTCCGGAGTGCAAGGATCTGCTGCACCAGGCCCAGCGGATTGTGGCGGACAACGTGGCCGAGTATTACTACAGTGGCACAGACCAGGAATACTGGCACATTGCCACTGATTTTCCCAACCTGGCTCCGCCCTTTGAGATCTGTTTTATCGAATGTCGTGCCCCCAAAGCGATTGTCAGTCGCGAGTTTGGCACCACACTCTGGTCGCCCTCGATGGGCTACGAATGGGGGACGCTGTGCATAGCAACGAGAAAAAGCCAGCGGCTGGAGGCCCTTGGCTCGCCAGCCGGTCGGCACCTGCTCTGGAAGGAGATGCACGAGGATCTCGCCCACCTGCTTCCCACGCTTAGGGACTGGCAAGCAGGTCGCATTGTTGCTCCTCCGAAGCTAGAAGGCGACCTGGAGCGGCTTGCCTTCGCCCCGGAGGTGCTGGAGCAAGAGGTGGAGCGCCTTCGTCAGATACTTGCCTGGATGCAGGAGGGACACTGGGACCAGGTGCAGCGAGTGCTTGAGAGCGAACCGTGGGAGTGGACGACAGACCTGTTGCTCTTTGTCACCTTCGGTCGCGGGGAACGAGACCTCCTGGGACCACTCTGGTGGACACGTCTGCGTATTCGGGAGGATGGCTCTGTCCAGGCCGATGCTCAGGAGGCAGCGCTGTGGGAGGATCAGCCGTTGGGAGTGATAAATGAGTACCTGAGTGTGCTCCGCACACAGGACGCGGCCACCTATGCCAGTACACTCCACCAGGCGCGCCTCTCGCTGGCACCGTTCCTGCACACGGCGCTGCTCACCATCAGCTTTCTCCATTGTCGCAATGTCACGCTGCAAGAAGTTCGTCCGCCCGCGAAACCCCTGACCAACAACCAGAGGCGCCGCGGCGAACAACGACGCGCTCCCCTTTCCTATCACGTCCTGGACATTCGTCCGCTGCGCGAAACCCTGCGCACCGAGGGACAGGAAGCGCGTGTGGGCACCAGGCGCGCCCTGCACATCTGTCGAGGCCATTTTGCCCACTATACCGAGCGCGGCCTGTTCGGCAAATACAAAGGCACCTTCTGGCGCCCGCAGCACGTGCGAGGCAATATGGAGCAGGGCGTGCAGTTGAAGGACTACCGAATCAACCTACCGGACCAGGAACATCTCCAGGAAGAAGGATCATCAGGGTGTTAGCCGCGTTCCTGCTCCACCGCCTGTCATTGCTTGCTCTTCACAGTTTGCTCGTTTGTTGCACTCTTCTCATGGGATTGGAGATACATCATGCACTCAACGCATCCTTTTCCTCACACCCTGCCCAGTGCCATCTTACCATCGCGACTGGCATGGCTCTGCCAGCCAAAGCAGATTGAGCACACGTTGTCGCTTCTCTTTGCATTGAACAGCTGGAAACGTGCCGGAACGCGCCTGCTCTTTGACGACCGCCAGGGATTGCAAAAGGTGCAGTTCCTGGTCCTTGCCCAGATGTACTGGCTGGAAAGCGTCCAGGCGGTCGCCTACCTGGATGGCACCGAGCAGTTTCCCAGCGCGCTCCTGCTCGGTAGTGCAGCCGAAAACGCAGCCAGGAGCCTTCTTATCCATCTGAGAAGTCTGAATGCTCCTGCGAACTGGCCATCCTTCTCCCCACAGAGAGATCTCGTCTATCAACACTTCATTCGCCCCTGGTATCGGCGCATCACCGGACGCTCCTTCTCCTCTGTGACCGAGGCGGCCTGCGCCCTAGAGCTGCCAGAGATCCGCGATTTTCTTCAGGAGCGGCTGCACAAGCTTATCACGCGGGCGAAACAAATCCGCCAGCCTATGCCCTTACGCGCTCTGAGTAGGCTCTGTATCGCGCCGGTGGACTTGCTCCCCATCAAGGAAAATCGCATGTATTTTCTGGATAGCTACGACACCTGGGACGATCTCGACGGGAGTGACCTGCGCAAGCTTGACCCCGAGGGCGAGAGCCAGATCGTTTTGCGCTACGTCAGCTCAACCGCCGAGTTCGTGTTTCATCTCCCTTTTCGGCAGGCCAGTCTGTTCGTGTTTCCTGAGCACTTGAGCGAGCTTCAGCAGACGCCCGGTACCAGCCAGGAATACGGCCTCTTTCTGGGCAGATGCATCGACGATGAGGCAAGCTTACAGCGCCCGGTCCAGGAGATCCTGGCAGAACTGGGCATCGGGCTGGCCAGCGTTTGCCCCCATTGCCTGGTGGACAAACAAACCTACCTGGCCCGGCCAGAGATCCGCGACTTGCTCTGGCCCACCATCGGCCACGACCCACGCGCCTGGATGGATGATCCCTGGGATGGGCTGTGTTTACCGCCCACTGCACGGTAAATCAGAAGTCCTGAACGAACCGAGAGATCACTAGCGATGAAGACAATATCAAACCTGACCAGCCTGCTGAAAACACCGTGTTTTCGGCAGGCTGGTTCTCTTGCTGAAAGAAGGAGCACTTCCATGATCAAGACTCTTGCACTCTCTTCCTCGGCGCGAGCTGTTTCTCTTTCCCATGACGCGCACGTGCGCGGCCTCCGGGCAGAGGAAAGCCTGGACGATGCCGCTGACCACTCCCAGGATGCGCTCGATGACCTTCGCCAGTACCTGGATGAAATTGGGCAATTCCCCTTGCTCTCGCCCGGCGAAGAGCAGGAGCTGGCCGCACGACTCGCAAAGTGGCGCGCCGGCAGCCAGGATGAAGCCACCATCGCGCAAGGAAAAGCGGCTCAACAACGTCTGATCGAAAGCAACCTGCGCCTGGTGGTCAGCATTGCGAAAAGGTACGCCGGGAAGCTGGAAGTAAGCGATCTGATTCAGGAGGGTACCATCGGACTCATGCGCGCTGTGGAGCGCTTTGATGGCACACGCGGTGTGAAGTTTGCCAGTTACGCCACCTGGTGGATCAGGCAGGCCATTCTCCGCGCCATCTTCTCTCAAGCGCGCGCGGTCCGCCTGCCCGTCCGTGTACAGGAGAAAATGGCGCGGCTCAGGCGTGCCAGCCAGCAGTTCGCTGGATCATCTGGCTCTTTGCCAGAAGCGCAGGAACTGGCCGAGTATCTCGCGACTACTTCCCAAACCGTTGAAGCGATCAGACAGGCAGTGCAGCCGTTAGCCAGCCTGGATTGGCCAGATGAGACAGTCGAGGGAAGAAGGACAGTGGGAGAGGGCCTGAGAGATCCCTCTCTGGAAGACCCGGCAGAGGCTGTCATTCGCCACGAGCTGATCAGTCGGCTCGCCGCAGCCTGGGAGGTGCTCTCTCCCAGGGAGCAGATGGTGGTGATCCTCCGGTATGGATTAGCAGGCGAGCGCCCGCGGAGTTTGAGGAAGATAGCCGTCCAGTTCCACCTCTCTCCCGAACGTATCCGGCAAATCGAGCACAAAGCCCTCTGCCTCTTAAGGAAAACCATCGAGGGGGAGGAAAGTGGACGCAGAGCAAAAAGAACCCACCAGACGACAAAGGAGCGCTTCACAGAGGGAGCTTTCCCCGAAACGCTTCTAGTAGGTGATGCTTGAGAAAGGACCTGCATGATGAATCCTCGTTCTCCGTACCCAGAGAGCGATCTCGCGCGTATTCGTGGGCAGTGGCATGCCAAACGGGCCATGGAAATTGCCGCAGCTGGTGGCCATAACCTGTTGCTTCACGGAGCCAGAGGCGTAGGAAAGACGCGTCTGGCCCTGGCCTTTGCATCGCTGCTCCCGCCCCTGACTCCGAACGAACAGATCGAAGTCTCTTACCGATATAGCCTGCAAGGCTTGCTCAGCCCGCAAGCCCCTCTCGTGACTGAACGTCCCTTTCGTCTGCTCACTCCCGACGCCAGTCTTTCTCAGGTGATGGGAGGAGGTGGAAAAGCCGGCTATGGAGAGGTGACGCTGGCCCATCGGGGTGTTCTCCTGCTCGATGATTTGGCTGCCTTTCAGCCCGAAGTGCTCCAGGCAGTAAGCACGGTGTTAGACCAGCGCTCGCTTCCTTTCTGGGATACGTCGAGGCAGCGGCCGCGAACGATCCCTGCACACGTGCAACTCGTGGCAAGTACGCTCCCCTGTCCCTGTGGTCTTTTTTCTGCCCCCGGCAATCACTGCACGTGTTCAGCCGAACAGCGTCTCCAGTACCGTTCCCGTGGTATTGGGGCCGCTCTGGCCTCATGTTGACCTGGCCGTAGGGGTGTTTCACCAGGAGGAACGTGTGGAGCAAATGACCGCGCCAGAAGAATCTTCTCTCCAGGTTCGCGAACGCGTGCAAGCAGCACGGGCCATCCAATGGCAGCGATTTGCGGAAACAGCGCTGGCGTCGAATGCCGAGATGGGGCAGGCGGAAGTGGAACAGTCTTGTGCGCTGGAGCGGACGGGCCAGCTGCTGCTGAACGACGCGATCAGGCACCTCTTGCTTTCTTCAAACGAGGTGCGGAAACTGCTCACCGTTGCGCGAACGATTGCCGACCTGGACGGACGCCCGTCCATTGCACCTCAGCACCTGGCGGAGGCACTCCTGTATCGTGGCCAACCCTCCTGGTAGAGGCACAGAACTTTCGTCCTCTTCAGCATTATTGTTCTTCCGACAAGGCGTACGCGAAATGGCTTTTCCTGGACCGCGCACGCCTTGCTGTTTTTTCGCCCGATAAAGCAACGAAAGGAGAAGCAAAAAGATGAGTCATTTCTTTACCGTGGTCATTGTTCCTGGAGACACGCTGGCAGAGCAGATCGAAGAACTGGTCGCTCGCTTGCTGGCACCATACAATGAGAATCTGCGGGTTGATCCCTCTAAGGTTTACCTGGATGACCAGGAGAGGGAGTGTATGGCCAGCTACTACCACGTTGCTCCTCACAACCTCGCTGAGTTGGCCCGGCATCTGGAGGACTGGGCTGGGCAGAGTGGCGGTGTAGATGAGCGTGGGTTGTATCGCTGGTGTACGTATAACCCCCAGGCAAAGTGGGACTGGTGGGTCATCGGTGGTCGCTGGAATGGAGCGATCCGCGCTGCGCCCCGACACGACGAAACAGGCTTCAACTTCGGAGAGGAGTATCACCAGTTGACCGAAAATATGCTTCCGGCGAACCAGCTCGATCATACACTGACGTGCTTCGCTGTGGTGACTCCTGACGGCATATGGCACGAACAGGGCAAGATGGGCTGGTGGGCTGTCGTGACAGATGAAAAAGACGATGCTGAGTGGGACAAGGAACTGATTAGCATCCTTCAGAACCACCAGGATGGCATGCTGGTTGGCGTCGATTGTCACATCTAGCTGGAAAGGACAAAAGACCATGCGCTTCAATGCCGATGGCATTCTCGCGGAAAAGCCCCTGGGCATTTGCCCATCCTGTGGAGAGGCAGTCTATGCTTCAGAGGAACAGAATGGCTGGTCCGGGCGGGTCATCTGGATATGTGCCAGCGATCTTGACCCCCGGCACGTCTGCTATCAAGCCAACCAGGTGACGCCAGAGGAGATGGCCAGGGCCTTCAATCCCTCCCATTGCCCACAAGAATATGGACGGCCGTGTTCCCTCGACCATTTTCCTCTTCATGGTCCATGCCGGTAGCAAGAGAGCAAGCACCCCTACCCGCTTCTTTATCACCTCTTTCGCTAGCTCCACCAAGAATAACGTATCGCCAGCGCAACATTCCATGCACTAACTGATAATCGCCACGGGCGATTACATGAGCATCAAAAACACAGAAATCGGCTGCTTCTAACTTTTGTGTTCTTGATCAAAGAAAAAAGGAAAGGGCGGTCAAAAGGTGGCGGTGCGACGAGCAACCGACGTCTGCCTTTGCCGCTCTCCCATGTCTCCTTCAGGAGAACATAGGGCACAACTGGAGGCATGGGAGAGCGGCAAAGGTAGTTCTTTTTTTATTTCCATTGGTGCCAACTCCTGGCAGAATCTCTCGTGCGCTGCAAAAAACCGCATCCTTGCATGAGAGGGATGGTGTTGTCCCGCTTTGAGGGAGCTTGAGCACGGAGGGTGCGGAAGATCCGTGTTCCAGGGCCAAGACCAATTTTGCTTCAGGAAAAGATGGGCACCAACCGCCGTAATTAGGCAGTTCGACCATTGTCTTATTAGCCCATTTTTCCGGATTTCCCTTAAAGGACGCAGAGATCAGATATCCGGGTGAGGTTCATAGTTTTGCGAACGCCCTTTGAAGCTCAGCCCCACGCGGAGAAACAGGTCTCCGCCCCCAACGATACGGTGCCTCTGTCCGCCCTTTGGGAGGAGCAGGGGGGGCGACGGGACCGGATGAACTGCTGACAGGAGATGGAACGGGTTCGTTCCGAGGAGGCTTGCAGAGGACGAGGGGAAGCAAGAGACGCCTGAGCCGTTGGATGGCCTGTTCCAGGCGGACCTGCCGGTGTCGTTCTCGCTCCTGCTTGCGGTGTTGGGACGCCTGCTTCATCCGGCCCTGCCAGGTCTCGTTCCAGCGATCGTTGCAGACGGCATGGCGCAAGGCCAGCAGGGGATTGACGTTCTCGCGTTTCCAATGCATGCCTGCGCCCTTGAGTCGAGCCTCGACCACGAGTTTGTTGGCGCTTTCGACCATGCCGGAGCCAATCGGCCATCCGGCTGCTTGGAAGAGCGGGTATTGCATCTGGGAGTGCCGCTGGAGCAGATACTGCCAGGTGGCCCGCACCTCAGGGGTCGGGCACCGCCTTGCCAGGCGCGCGAGGTGGAGCAACACCCGCTCTGGCCCGTCGTGTTTGAGGCGGTGCAGCACGCCGTCCAGCCCACGTGATGCGCAATGAGATCGATGTTTGTGAACAGGAGGGATGAGCAGGGAACCAGAGAGGGGAGATTGAGCGTATTCATCTCAGAAGAATGCAGCCGTTCCCGAGAGGAGAAACCCCTCTGGGCGATGGAGAACAAGGAGGAGAAACCACATGTGGCGAAGAAAAGCGACAGCTTCAGCCTTTCGGTGTTCGTTTTGTGGCAAAACGAAGGACCAGGTCACACACTTGGTGGCGGGACCTCATGGGGTGTACATTTGCGAAGCCTGCGTGCAGTGTTGTCAACAGGTCATCGACAAAGAGCGAGAGAAGCAGCCCGTTTCCCCGCGTTGAGAACCGTTCGTGCTGGGGGGCGCTCTACGCCACAGTCAGGCCCAGCCACGTGGCAAAGCCCTCCGGGATGCCGAACAGCTTGAGCGTCAGCTGACCAGCCGGGTCGGGACGCGCGTTGCGGGCAAGCCGTTCCTCCCAGGACAAGCGGTAATGAGCGCGCTCAGCCCGAGAGAGGATCGGAGGGGAAGCGGGTACAGTGGGAGGAAGAGCTGACCCCATCTGGATGTCCAGGCGCTGACGGTGCAGGCGCAGACACGCGTGTCGCTGGTGTCGCCGATGCCAGTCCCGCCAGAGGAGTGGAGCCGATCCCACCGGCAAGGGATGGAGCAGGACGCTGACCTGGCGCGGTTTGCCTGTGTTGCTCCCGCTCCACTGACATTGCTCCCGTAACGGACACGGACGGCAAGCGCGAACGCTAGCGGCATAGACGACCCGGAGACTGCCATCACGTTCGTGACGGTGCTCATGCGGGACCAGGATGTTGCCTGCGGGGCATCGCAGGGTCCCATCGGGTTGGAGAGGAAAGTCGGCTCCGGTGAAGCGGCCAGCTTTCCAGGACGTCGCGGTGGCAGGGGGAGCATACCCCGAAGAGGGTGCAGGGGAGGCGGCAGGTATGGGCTTCTGGACGTTCTGCTCCGGGAGGGCAGGAGCAAACTCGGTGGTGCGCATTGGTTCGGGATGCAGCTGGTGCCCCAATTCAAGTCTCAGGTTCCACGTCCACTGAGCGACGATCGGCCAGGCTTCTTGTCCCCAGGCTGAGTGGCTGCACCAGCGGTCGGGCTCTTGTTCAAGGTCTTCGTCTTCCAGAGCCGTTTCACAGGCACCGCGATGCAGATAGAGGAACACCACATCGGAGGCAGTAAAGGCGCTCTGGGGCAGATTGGTCAAGAAGAGTTCATAGACGACTCCGTTGCAAATGAGTCCGACCTTGCGTTTCTTTTTCTTCGTTGCCGAGGCTGGGTGAGTGGACACAATGATGCGAACGATCGGCCCGTCTGGCTCCAGGCGCTGATCTGGGCAGTCGTAGAGCGCGCGGCAGACTCCGCTTTCTGGGCTGCTCAAGTGCTGATCGGCGGGCAAGTGCCAGCGAGCCTGGATGTCAGCACGATCGAGAAGCTTGTAGTCTTTGCCACGGGTGACAGACGCGCAGTCAGCTCCATCGGAGATGACCGCCCCGCTGCCATAGTGCCCATCCAGGCGGAGGAGTATGCGCTCCCCAGGAAAATGGTGGGCTTTCACGTACGCCTGGATGGCCGTTTTTGCTCGACGCAGCTCTTCCCGATACTGTCCATTCCCGGGATTGCCAAAGCTGGCCACCCACTGATCGGTGTGCATCTGCCAAACGGTGGTCCTGGTGCGAACTACCTCCCCGCGTTTGCGTCCCGTGGAACCAGGCGCACCGAGGGGACGCAAGCGCCGCTGGGGAGCAGGCCGATCCGGCGTCTGAGGGAGCGCCCGTTGCCGTGCCGCTTCGCGCGTTCCATCCACATCGAAGACGAGCCAGCGGTTTCCCTGCCGATCCCACAGTCCGGCGTCTTGCTCTTCGGGGGAGAGACGGCGGGCGAGCAAATCTTCCAGAAAGAGGGTCCGCAGGGCCTCCACCGGTTCAGCAGGCAACGCGGCTAAAAACCGGCTGAGCGTTGAGGCTGCAGGCAAGCTTGTACGTCCGAACAAGGCCATGAAGGGGGAGGCAAACGGACGCAGCGTCTCGTAGAAGTCTTGCAGCGTTCGCTCGCCACTGATGGCATAGCCGAAGAGGACCACCAGAAAATCGATGATCTCATAGCGTCCGAACCGTCGTCGGGCAAAACGCACCCGCTCGCAGATCTTGGTCAGGATTCCTTGCTTCTGAAGATGGCAAGCCACCAAGGCGACTTCGCCCAGCCACGACGGAGTCGCACACTGCACGTCTGAAGCGGTTTGAATGTGGATTGATCCATCAGCGATACTCCTCATTGTTGCCTCCTTGAGGGGAATGTTCGTTCTTCACCTTCAAAGAGGCATATCTCTGGGCTTATTCGCTACAAGGGGCGTATCTCATTGCGCATGTCGTGGGAAATACAAACGCTGGTGCGTTTAGATGGCCAATATGGGACAGGAGCCGTGCTTGCGGATCCGGCAGGATTGGCGTATGTCACCCGTGGCAAAGACTATCGCCTGCTCGATCGCGTCGAGGTCCAAACGCGCCTGCATCTGCCTCCAGATCAGCAGATCGAGCATCCGGAAAGTGGCATGGTGCGGGCG
>Ga0209061_1002132_pt1 | contig 26902 bp, 29 predicted proteins | sample Coa_R1_10_FD_187157 | JGI IMG/M metagenome (GOLD analysis project Ga0209061, IMG submission 187157) | Surface soil microbial communities from Centralia Pennsylvania, which are recovering from an underground coalmine fire - Coalmine... | ecosystem: Environmental > Terrestrial > Soil >... | reverse complement strand
GCAGGGGGTTCACCCCTGCCGGGGTGCGGGGTGTCCCCGCTTGCTTCCCCTCCCGTCCTGACGGGCCGTAGGCCCGCTGCAAGAATTATGAGTGGATGGCAGTTTTTTACCGCTTGACGTGAACGGTAAATTTGCGTACTATGGGGATGAACGGAAGGGAGTGTATATGCGACTAGATTTTCAGGTGGAGAGTCGAAGTTATGACCAGATGGTGCGTGGCACATGGCGAGGGTATCAACTGGACGCGAAAACGCAACTCAGTGATGAGCCGGTAGCGGAGGCGGCAAATGATTGCTTGCGATTGTGGCTGCCTGCCGGGACCCTCATGAACTGGTCGACCGGGACGCGCCCGCTGCGCTATAATTGTTTGCAGTTTTACTGGCCCAGGCGCTGGTATACGTTTAGCGCCATGTATGATGGACGCACATTAGTGCATACCTATGTGTTTATTGTCCAGCCTGCCGCCATTGAGCTAGAGAGGCTTTCCTATGTTGACCTCGATCTGCGCATGCTGGTACAGCCGGATTTATCATACGAAGTGCTGACGCAGGCTGAGTTTGAGCAACTGGCCGACACATTGAACTACGACGAGGAGACGCGCATCGGGGCGTTAATGGCAATGGAAACGCTGACCAACGCCATCCAGCTAGGTGTGGGCCTCTTCGCGACTATTCCGCACACTTTGCGCCAGGCAGATTTTCATCTTCAGTCCTGTAAAAAGTAGGAGCCGGTTGATCGGGCCATCGCCGGTTGCCCGGTTCCTGGGTGGCCACTCTATATAGATAAGGAGGCTTGCGATGCCCAGGCGCATTGACCATGTTGCCATCATTGTGCGTAACATCGAACAGGCGCTCGTCTTTTACCGTGATACGCTGGGCATTATCCCTGGCGAAATCAAGGAAGTGCCGGCGGAGCAGGTGCGCATCGCATTTCTCCCCATGGGCGGCCCTGGTGGTAGTGAAATCGAATTGATCGAGCCAACGACACCCGATTCAAGCCTGTCAAGGTTCCTGGAGAAGCGTGGGGAGGGTCTGCATCATATCTGCCTGGAGGTGGAGGATATCGACGCGGCACTGGCCGAAATGCAGGAGAAAGGCGCGCCGGTGCTGGATAAGCAACCACGCATCGCCGCCGAGGGACGGGCTATCTTTATTCATCCCAAGGCGGCAAATGGGGTGTTGCTGGAGTTGATTGAGAAACCGTCTTAATATCTCTTATTTGTTATGGGTACGGAAGAATGTCAACAACAACTTACCAATGCTCTATTGCGGGTCACGCTGCCCGCAGGGATCACTATTCGCCCGTGGGACGAAGCTGACTTTCCCGCTATTCAGCGGCTCAGTCTTGCCGAAGGCTGGACATCGCCCACTCAAAGGCCTGCCGACTCGCTGTTCGCCTGGCAGCATTCCTGGCCCGCCCTGGTGGCCATCGAGGATGAATAGGTCGTCGGCTTTGTGCGCGGGCTGACGGATGGTGCGATCACCATGTATATCGCCGAAATAACAGTAGACGCTCAGCTACGCGGTCGTGGGCTACTTGATGCCTGCCACGCGCTCTACCCAACTGCGCGACTCGACCTTCTCGCTACAGATGAGGCCCGCTCTTTCTACAAGGCATGTGGCTTCCGGGTAATCCATAACGGAATGCGGAAGAGCTACGCCTGGCCAGCCAGTTTTCGCGCGTGACTTCGTGTATCGAAAGTTCTTCCATACATTTCTCCGCGTTACAACGGAATATTCCCATGTTTCTTTGGCGGATTCGAGTCTCGTTTGTTCTTCAGCATCTCCAGCGCCGTAATCAGCTTTATGCGTGTGTAGCGCGGCTCAATCACCTCGTCGATGTAGCCACGGCTGGCGGCAATGTAGGGATTGTTGAACTTCTCGGTGTATTCGGCGATCAGTTCCTTGCGACGCTGTTCGGGGTCCTCGGCCCGATCAATCTCATCCTTAAACAGGATGTTGACCGCGCCCTCCGCGCCCATGACGGCGATTTCCGCTGTGGGCCAGGCGTAGTTGATGTCGCCACGCACGTGCTTACTGTTCATCACATCGTAGGCGCCGCCGTAAGCCTTGCGCGTAATCACGGTGATCTTGGGTACGGTTGCCTCGCAGTAGGCATAGAGCAGTTTCGCGCCATGCCGGATGATGCCATTATGCTCCTGGCTCACACCGGGCAGGAAGCCCGGCACATCCACGAAGGTGATGATGGGAATGTTGAAGCAGTCGCAGAAACGCACGAAACGCGCCGCCTTATCCGACGAATTGATATCCAGCACGCCCGCCAGTGAACCAGGCTGCTGTGCCACGATGCCAATCGAGCGACCATTCAAACGTGCGAAGCCAATCACGATATTGGTCGCAAAGTACTCCTGCACCTCGAAGAAATCGCCATCATCGACGATATGGCGAATGACGGTCTTTATATCGTAGGGCTTGTTTGGATTGTCGGGAATAATGCTGTCCAACGCTTCCTCGGCGCGCGTGGGCGAGTCGGTGGGAATGATGCGTGGTGGGTCTTCCAGGTTGTTCGAGGGAATGTAGCTCATCAACTGGCGAATCAGACGAATGCAATCAGGTTCGGTGGGACACGAGAAATGAGCGACCCCGCTGGTGCTGTTGTGCACCATCGCGCCGCCCAGCTCCTCGAAGGTCACATCCTCGTGCGTGACCGTTTTCAGCACATTGGGGCCGGTCACAAACATATAACTTGTCTGCTCAACCATGAAAATAAAGTCAGTGATGGCGGGCGAGTAGACCGCGCCGCCCGCGCAGGGCCCCATGATGGCCGAAATCTGAGGCACGACGCCTGAGGCCAGCGTATTGCGTAAGAAAATATCGGCGTAGGCGCCCAGGCTGACAACACCCTCCTGGATGCGCGCGCCGCCGGAGTCGTTCAAACCAATCACCGGAGCGCCGTTTTTCATCGCCATATCCATGATCTTGCAGATCTTTTCGGCATGCGCCTCGGAAAGCGAGCCGCCAAAGACCGTGAAATCCTGCGAGAAGACGTAGACCAGGCGTCCATCGATCTGGCCGTAGCCTGTGACGACGCCATCACCCAGGATTTTCTGCTCGTCTAGCCCAAAGTCGGTGGAGCGATGCGTGACGAACATATCCAGTTCGTTAAAAGTGCCTGGATCAAGCAAGAGGTCAAGCCGCTCGCGTGCGGTGAGTTTACCCTTTTTGTGCTGTGCTTCGATGCGTTTTTTGCCGCCCCCAAGCATGGCCTGTTCTTTCAAGCGCCGCAGCTCTAAAATTTTGTCGTGTGTGCCTTTCAACTCAGAGGATTCCTGGGGAGTACGTTCACTTGTGGTCATATACTTATTATCTCCATACGTAAAAATGCTGCTGTGGGTCTGTATGGAGTATAGCATGTAGAATGGGAGCGTGTCTAACTCTTTTTACCGAGGTACCGAGGTACCGACGTGAAAATGCTACGTGAGATAGGCAGAGGATATTGTTTGAAGAGTTACCAACTCGTTTTTTGTGTCCATGCCGGCTTGCGCTTGTCTAAGTGGTCCATTGACGAGGAAGATGTGCAGACCGTCGTAGATACAGGTGAAGTAATAGAAAAGTATCCCAACGCTCTACCGCTGCCTTAGTACTGGCCAGTCCACCTCATCAAATCCGTAAATAACTCTATCCGCTCGCGATAAATCTTGCTCGTCGTTGAAGCCGTTACGAAAACCGATGCAGAACATCCCGGCGTTTTTAGCTGAGAGCACCCCATTTTTTGAGTCTTCGATGGCGACGCACCTCTCAGGGCGAATGCCCAATCGCTTTGCGGTGAGCAGGTAGATTGCCGGAGATGGCTTTCCCTCGCCATTCAGTTCATCGGCACTTACCACTACTTTGAAACATTCCCGCAAATGGAACCTTTGCAGCACGATATCTATCCAGGTTCTTGGAGAAGAGGAGGCTAGAGCGACCGGAATGTTGTGTTCATATAGCCTTGTAAGTAATTCTGGGAATCCCGCAATCAGGGACACTTTCTGGCCGTAAATCTCATTGGCCATTTCCAGGTAGAGTTCCAAGAATTCCGCCTTTGTTTTTTGCAACTGGTAGGTATCAACCAGCATTTTGTAGACGTCGTGTAAGGCGAGACCGATAATCTTATCCTGGTCGTCGATGTTCCATGCAGGCACAAGCGATTGTAAGAAAAAACCCTCGCTGGTTTTCCAATGAACTTCACTGTCTACAATGACGCCATCCATGTCAAAAATGACTGCATCCATGAAAAAAGCCTCTCTTCTTACGGGATGTAAGTTTAGCCTGCCAAGGCCAGCTCACCCATACACGGCGAGCAGAAAAATCTCCCCCTCTTCAATGGTAGCAGGCAACCTATCAGGAATGCAAGGTACGAACTATCCTTCTTTCAAATGAAGCGTCCTATGCGCGAGTTGCTGCACGATAGGCGCAACCTCCTCAAGGCTACGCCCGGGACCGGCAAGGGTATCAAAGCTCTCGAAGCTGAGAAGGGTGTAGAGGATATTGACTACCTCGTCCGATTTCTCTGAGGTTGGTTGCCCATATTTTTCGGTGAGTCGCCCCATGATGACGCGCAGGCCCTGCCTTCGCCGCTCATCGCGTGCTCTCACCACCTGCTCGAAGTCCGGGTCGAGCGCCGCCAACGCGCGAAGTCGACGAGTTACGAGCCGGTCCGAGTTCCAGAAACGACTGAAGACGGCAATATATTCATCCAGGGCCTCGAGTGGTTCGGAGCGACGAAAGGCGTTAGGCAGTTGGTCCATGCCCCCTTGCAGAGCAAGGTAATCGCTCAAAGCTTCGAGTAGCCCGACTTTGGAGCCAAACTGGTGATAGACGGTCATGCGGGCAACATCCGCCTTGCGCGCCACAGCGTCGATACTGAAACCAGCAAAGCCCTCGCTCTCTAAGAGCAACTCGCGTGCCGCTGTCAGAATACGGGTTCGTGTTTGTTCAGCAATCGCCTGACGCTGGCCCATACGATATGGACGAGGACTCATAATTGACTTGACATCTCCCAAATTTCATTATATGATCTGTCTACTAAATTAAATTTGGATAGGCAGGCTACATAATAGAATATTTTGGCGTTTTTGTAAAGGGAGGAGAGTCGGAGCACTCTATGCCACAACCATGCCGCTCAGAGTGGGAGGCGACAATCCTCCTCTTCCGGTGTTGTATCGCGGAAGAGGAAGAGGAAGAGGAAGGGGAAGCCAGAATTAGCGGCTTCTTATGTGTCTCCAATAGTAGAAATTATTTGGGCGCCATGCGGATCGCTCCATCGAAACGCCATTTATGGAACCACCGTTAATCTAACACGGATGCGGGAGATTACGCAAGATTTGGTCGGCCTATTTGGTCTAACGCTTCCAGTCACATTGAAGAATTCATCGCCACAAATTGCGCCACGCACCACGAAATAGCGAGTACCTGGGGGTAATTCTCTCATGTGACTATGTTTCTTGAATCACATGATCCGTTTGCACGATCGTTCTTCTCATTGTGGTATCTCGGCAAGACGAACACGCCGAAAGACCGACCACAGAGTCAGATCATAGGCAGCTTTCAAGGTTCCAGATAGGATGAACGGCAACCCAATGATGAGCAAGGGGCCTTGGAGAAGGAGACCGGAGAAAACTGGACTGGTGGAAGCGCCTATGCTACGGGCCAAAGAGGTTACACTTGCCGCCGATGTGCGTTCTTCTGGGGCAACCAACGCCATCGTATAGGCTTGCCGCGTCGGAACGTCCATTTGTGAGAGCGCCTGGCGCAGCAATAAGAGTGTTGCCGCGAAGGGGAATGTTGGGGCAAAGGCCACCAGGGTCAAGAGGATATTGGAGGGCAGATGGGTAAACACCATCGTGTTGAGCAAGCCGAAGCGTTTGGCAAGGGGTACGGCAGCCAGGAATGAAAGTGCCGAAAGGAGATTTGCCCCAAAGAACAGAGCGGAGAGCGTGGTGAGCGAAACACCAAAGCGCAAGTGAAAAAAGAGTACTGTCAGACTCTGCACCACCAATCCGCCGGCCAGCGCATCCACGCTAAAAAGCGCCGTCAGTCGCCACACAATACCCCGTGAATGACTAAATTGCGGGACAAGTCGCTGCCATACCCGTTGTGTCTGTAAAGAGCTTTGTCGTGGTGTCTCGACATCAGAGGAGAGTCGAAGCGACAGCCCTGTCACAATGAGTGCGAGTAGTGAATACGCCCCGAACATGAGACGTATACCCAGGGCTTGGGACAGGCCAACACGCATCAGCAGGTCTGGCACTCCCGCCGCCAGCGCTCCTACTGCCACACTCAGCGAAGCGACCAGATTATAGCGGGCGAAGAGCGCTGTCCGGCGCTCAGGCAACGTCACCTGCGCAATCATTGCCTGGTCGATGGGCAGAAAGGGAGCCGTCTCAGAGGCTGAGGTGCCAAGCGTCCCGAAGAACGCGGCAATCAGCAGCAAGGGATAACTTACCGTTAGCCCAAAAACTGTCCCTGTCCCGGCCATGAGCAGGGAAAGCAGTGCAAGTATGCGCCGCCGTCCCCAGGTATCGGCCACCAGACCGATCACATAGGTTCCCACCATGTCACCGCTCAGTGACACAGTAATCAGGATACCAATAGCTACCGGTGAGAACCCTTCATCGGTGAGGGCCACTCCTAAGAGTATGGCCAAGAGTCCATAGGCCAGCGAGCGCAATCCGCGCATCACCAGGATGAGGCGGGTATTTACTCGTTGGCCTTGTTCACTTGGCGTGAATATCACTGCGTGGGCCTACTCTGTTGTCCGGTGCGATCATACGGATTGACACTCCCGGCCTTTGCCTGCGATGAATCAACTTTGAACGCGCCATCGGGTTTGCCCTGACGCACCATCTCCTGACAGTAGGCATACAGAGCATCATATACGATCCATTCAGCAGCGTTCTGCTCGTGGTCATCCTTGAAGCCCAGGTGCCGGAAGCCCTCCGCTATTGCTTCCAATCCCTCTCCTTCCGGTTGATGCCAGAGCGTATTGTCCGTATCCGCGCCGTTGACAATTTTGCCAAGCAGTACTAACGCCGGGTCGCTCGTCAAGTTGTACTTCTTCAGAATGGCCTCAAACGAACACTCCTTACTGTGATGTCCTAGTTCCACGTTTTTCACATCATAGGGAATGGCTCCCTCTCGTTCGGCCACGTCCATCACCTGATCCGTAGGGACGAAGAGGAACTCGGCATCCTTGTCAACAAACTTTTTGATGAGCCAGGGGCAGGCCACACGGTCTACCTTGACATGCTCGCGGGTAATCCATTTCATGAAACGGTTCTCCTTCTTTGCTACTCAAAACGATGCAAATACAATTGGACGAACAATGATAACATGCTACTTCACCTCGCTTTCTTCAAACACCTCAACACGGCAACTTGGCAGGAAGGCATAGAGTCGTTGTCGCTGTGCATCAAAAGCTGTGGTGTGTGCGCCCTGTTCAGTGGGAAGGTGCTGCTCGACGGTCATTGTTTGTGTGTTGACGACATCAATTACCCCAGGTTGCTGGATAGCAACGTAGAGACGATTGCGCAGATGATTATGCCAGATAGCATCAGGCGCACCGGCAATCGGCACCTGTGCGAGTTCGCGGCCATTTGCTACGTCGAGCTTGACGACAGCACCCCCATCACACGCGACGAATGCTTGCTGGCCTACCTGGCCAATATCCAATCCATGTGGCCCCATGCTCGAAATCGGAATGGTGCCGACTAAAGCAAATGTCTCAGGGGAGAGTACACTTATGCAGGCCGGTTCTCGAATGTTGACGAGAAAGCGATCCTCTGCGGGGTTGTATACAGTCCATCGTGGCCTTCCCTGAAGTTGCACTGTCGCAACAATTTGACCTGTGGAGGGATCAACGAGCCTGGCCTTGTTATCCTGGACATCAGCTACTAAGACATGTTTGCGTCGGTGATCCCAAGCAAGGCCGTTTGGTCGATAGCCTGCCGATACTTCTCTCAGCACTTTCAGGGAGACAGCATCAATGATGAGGAACTTTCCTTCAGCGCGTGCTGCCGCAAAGACGAGATGTTCCTCTTGGGCGCAGAGTACCCCACTTGCTTCAGGGCATCCTGGCACCGTTGCAATATGGTGGAAACGTTCACCATCGACAACCTCCACTGTGCCTGCTGCTGTATTGGCGATGAAAACGTACCCATTTGGCAGATAGACATCACCGTGGTCGAAATCACCTGCGGGACGGGATGGCAAATCGATGTAGTGGCGCAGTGCTAATTCTGTTTGTACCATTTCCTTCCTTTCACATGCTAATCACTCTTCCCCAGGAAGAGACGAGGGGATTGCGCAGGCATCTACGTTCACCTAGGCTGGTTCACTCGCAAGCTGTGCATAGAGTGCTTCATAGACGAGTTTTCCCCGTGCCAAAGCGGTTGTATCATCCGGGCTGGTCAATCGAATACCCCGGCAAATAAGATCAAGGCCGGGAGCAGCAGGTTCTACCGGTACCTCTTGCACCACATCGGCTTCATCGACGATTCGGGCAATCCGATGTAGGACTGTATCTTTCAAATCGTACTCCCGCATCATCGTGTAGAACGTACAATGCCCTCGGTGATGAGACAAGCGCACACCGGGAATATCAAACGGTTCTGCTCCTTCTGGAAGAGGCTGGTAGCCCACAGGCACGAAGAGAAAATCGGCATCTGGGTCAATATATTTCGTGATGAGCCAGGCACAGGCTATGCGATCCACGCCCACCTGCTCCCAAGTTACCCATTTCACAACTCAAATCCTCCTCTTGTTGCAAGTAACCGATCACGGACGTGTTTCCCTAATGCAGATTGAAAATAGTCTTGTGTTTGCACCTGTTGGTACTTTCGTGACAGCGCCACAAGGTCAGCATGTTCCTGCTCCATTTCGGCCAAAATCTCCTGATAGGCCGTCTCGACCTTAGAAAGAAACTGTTGTATGAGCGCTTCAGCCTGTCCATTGAGGAGCAGGTGAGACTCCCAGAGGTAGGCTTCCCCTCCAAGCTCGATAATCTCCACAGCTAACCACTGAAACTGCTCTCGCGTCCAGGCAGTTGACGGCAATACCCATACGCTATCATGCAGGAGCAATGCTCCTAGCCATTTCATTTTCCGCCAGACATAGGCACGTCCGGCTGTTGGTTCGCGTGGAATTTTATACACAAGCACCACCCAGGAAGGCGGTTGCACCCTTTCCACAAGCGTACCTCCTACCAATGGATCAGTGAAAACCTTCCACGCTGCATATATCCGATTAGTGCTACCGGGCCACCAAATCCCAATGTGCCGAGCTTCAAAAAATTGAGGACACGTTGTCGAAGTGTATCGCGGGCCACTTCTTGGGTCTGAAACGTTGGTATCTGTATCGTACTCATGTTCTGCTCTTCCCAAATTATTCAGCGCGACTAAGTAGAATGGCTATTGTTATAGGGAATGATAACCATGGTTATATTATGCCTGAAACGTAAAGAAAAAACAAGGATAACCACCCAGGAAAGGAAACCGACCCTTTCCTGGGTGGTTATCCTTGATACCCTTAGTTATAGCCATTTACAGGGTTTCACAAGCTTAGGACTTTGAGCATCTCAAAGTCAATGTGGCTGCATGCGTAACCCGCCGTCCAGCCTTACGACCTCCCCGTTCAACATCTCATTCTCAATAATATGCTTCGCCAGCGCAGCGTATTCGCTGGGGCGGCCCAGGCGCGGCGGGAAAGGCACCTGCTGGCCAAGCGAGATGCGCGCCGGCTCCGGCAGACTGCCCAGCAGCGGCGTATCGAAAATGCCGGGAGCAATGGTCATCACACGAATACCGTTGCGGGCCAGATCTCGTGCTATCGGCAGCGTCATACCGACGATGCCGCCCTTGGAAGCCGAGTAGGCCGCCTGCCCGATCTGACCATCAAATGCCGCGACCGAAGCCGTATTGATGATCACGCCGCGCTCGCCACCGTCGTTGGGTGTATTTTCCGCCATCGCCGCTGCCGCCAATCGGATCGCATTGAACGGGCCAATCAGGTTGATGTTGATTACCCGAGTGAAAGACGAGAGGCTGGCAGGCCCATTCTTGCCCAGCACCCGTTCGGCAATGCCGATGCCCGCGCAGTTGATCAGCACATGCAGGCCACCAAATTTTTCGACCGCGGCCCGCACTGCCGCCTGCATCGATTCCTCTTCCGTCACGTTTGTCTGTACAAATAGGGTTGAGTTGCCTAGCTCGTTTGCCAGCGCCGTACCCGTTTCGCTATTCAGGTCCGCGATCACTACTTTCGCCCCTGATTGTGTCAGGAGTCGCACACAGGCCGCACCCAGGCCCGATGCGCCACCGGTCACTAAAACGCCTTTGTTCTCTACTTCCATGTTGTCTTGTACCTTTCTCTTGTGAAATAGAATCTTATCCTGAGGCCCTGGATATTTTCTCTTACAGGGGACAGCATCATCTTTTGCGCTGCTTCTACTACGTATCAGCGGCAATATCTCAAAGCTGGATATATAGGCTATCGTTCTTATACCTTTTATACCACACGTTCACAGCAATGCCAACTCATGAATTGGCTATGACCCGTTGACATACTGTCCAGCTATATGCGATGATGCCCATGTAAAAACTCTTGCATATTTTGAAGAGTTCGGCGTCATACTCTTGAAAAGGATGAATACGTGAATAACCAGAATTTTGAAGGCGAATTGGGTAGGCGACTTTTGCGCCTGGAACAGAAGGTAGATTTTCTGCTCAACGAACTTGGTCTTGCAGAGAAGGAAGCTGCCGCCGCTGCCGACATGCCACGCATAGACCCGGCTCTGGCCGAAGTGGTGGCATTGGTCCAGCAGAACAAGAAGATTCAGGCGATTAAGCTGTACCGCCAGATAACAGGTGTTAGCCTGGAAGAGGCTAAACGCGCGATAGATAACATGGCGTATTAGGTATTAGCCGGAAATCTTGACGTTCGCCGCGAAATCTGTCATACTATAATGCAATACATCAGTTGCGCAAGCAAAAGCAATGATGGGGAAAAGTAGGCTGCTGAATATAACGCAGAGAGAAAGGGTCGTCGGCTGCAAGCCCTTTCGTATAGTCGCCGGTTGAAGTTCGCCCCAGAGCTGGCTGTTGAGCAGGTATGCTGACCTGGGTAGACAGTGCCGGGTTGTCCCCGTTACCGGACAGGCCGAGAGGAACTCGCGCAGCAATCAATCTCGCGCTTCGCATAGTAATGCATGGCGCGTGAGAACAGAACTGCATGGGTTCAATACGGGTGGTACCGCGGAGTATTTATGCTGACAACTTCGTCCCTGTTGACGAATGTTTGTCAGCTTTTTTGATTCTAAAGGGTTGTTCTTACAGTACATCCCCTATTCGATTGTAAAAAAAATCGGGTGTTCAGGTGTCACAAAAGGAAGATGAGAGGTTCAAATGAGCAGTCTATTACAGCAGGATTTATTGCAACAATTAGAGCAGCTACGACGAGATGCTGAAACAGCCCTGGCTCAGGCCAACAACAGCGAGGCCATTCGCGCCTGGCATGGCGAATATCTGGGGCGCAAGGGTCAGCTTACTGCTATCCTGCGCAACCTGGGCAGTCTGAGCGCCGAGGAGCGCCCGGTGGTGGGCAAGGTCGCGAACGAAGTGAAGGTAGCCCTCGAACAGGCCTTGCAGGAGCGCCAGGCAGCAATCGAGCAGGCCGAGATGATGGCCGCTCGCAGCGCCGAAACGGTAGACGTAACGCTGCCCGGTCGTCCTCAGACGTTGGGAAAACTGCATCCAACCACGATGACGCTGCGCGAGATTTACACCATCTTCACCTCGATGGGCTTCCAGATTTACGATAGCCCCGAGGTGGAAACCGATGAGTACAATTTCCAGTTTCTGAATATGCCACCGGGACATCCGGCCAGGGATATGTGGGATACCTTCTACACTACGACCGACGACCTGATCCTGCGCACGCATACCAGCCCAGGCCAGATTCATGCCATGCGTGAGTATGCCCCGGAGCCAATCCGCATCATTCTGCCCGGCAAAGTGTATCGCTATGAGCAGGTCACGGCGCGTTCGGAATCGATGTTCTTCCAGGTGGAAGGCCTGGCCGTGGGCAAGCGCATCACCTTCAGTGACCTCAAGAGCGTTATCACCACTTTCGCCAACCAGATGTATGGTGAGGGACGCAAGATGCGCTTCCGCAAGAGCTACTTCCCGTTCACGGAGCCGAGCGTGGAAGCGGATATCGACTGCGTGCTGTGCGGCGGCAAGGGCTGCGCCATTTGTAAGTATACCGGCTGGCTCGAGATTATGGGCGCAGGCATGGTGCATCCTGTCGTGCTGCAATACGGCGGCTACGACCCCAGCGAGTATAGCGGATTCGCATTCGGTATGGGGCCTGAGCGCGTCGCCTTGCAGCGATATGGCATCGAAGACATCCGGTACTTCTATGCGAACGATGTACGGTTCCTTGAGAGGGTCGGATAGATAAAGAAGTTGGAGTTAAAAAATTATGCTGGTACCCATTTCATGGTTAAAAGAATACGTTGATCTGGATATGCCGCTTAAAGAACTGGCCGACCGCATTACGCTGGCGGGGCTGGAAGTCGAGGCCATAGAGCAGGCGGGTGAGTGGTGGGACCCCGAACATATCGTTGTGGGGCGCATTCTCGCGGTGAAGGCGCATCCCAACGCCGACAGGCTGGTGCTTGTTGATGTCGATTACGGTGGTCCCGAGCCGGAGCAGGTGGTAACCGGCGCGCCTAACCTGTTCCAATATAAAGACCAGGAAAACCTGCCGGTATTGAAGGTGGCTTTCGCGCGTGCCGGGGCCGTTTTGATCGATGCCTACAGCGACGAACGCCCGCGCCCCAAAAAGAAGCTCAAGCCGTCGAAGATTCGCGGCGTCCCGTCAAATGGCATGGTCTGTTCCGAGCGCGAGCTGGGTCTGAGCGAGGAACACGAGGGCATTCTGCTTTTGCCGGAAGATGCGCCGGTTGGCAAGCCTTTGCGAGATTACCTGGGCGACGAGGTGTTCGAGATTGGCCTGACACCTGATATGGCTCGCTGCCTCAATATGATCGGCATAGCGCGCGAAGTCTCCGCCCTGACCGGCGCGAAGTTGCACCTGCCGCCCGATGGACTGTCTGCCAGCAACGGGCATGTGACAACCTCCTCAGTTGGAGAAAACACTGAAGATTATGTCGATGTGCGCATCGAGAATCCTGATCTGTGCAATCGCTACACGGCGATGATCATCAAGAATGTGCGGGTCGGCGAATCGCCCAGATGGATGCAGGACCGGCTAATCAAGGCCGGTATGCGTCCCATCAGTAATATCGTCGATATCACCAACTATGTGATGTTGGAGTGGGGCCAACCTTTGCACGCCTTCGATTATGATCTGCTTAAGCAGCGGGCCGAGCGGTCGGGGCGCGACAAACCCGAAATTATCGTCCGTACGGCCACGACCGGCGAGAAAATGACTACGCTGGATGGCGTCGAGCGCGAATTCGACGAATCCATTCTATTGATCACAGATACGCTTGGCCCGGTGGCGATTGCCGGCGTGATGGGCGGTGAGGAGACGGAGGTCAACGCTGAGACGCGCAATGTGCTGCTGGAATCGGCGACCTTCGATGGCATCAATAACCGCCGCACATCGCAGAAGCTGAAGCTGATCAGCGAGGCCAGCCAGCGTTTCACGCGCGGCATTCCCGCCACGCTCAATCCTATCGCGGCCCGCCGGGCAGCATCGTTGATGCGCGAATACGCAGGTGGCGCCGTCGTGCCTGGCATCGTGGACGATTATCCTGTGCCGCAGCACGAGCGTGTTGTCTACACAACAGAGAGCGATATCCGTCGCCTTCTCGGTATGGATGTCACCTTGCCGGAAATTGCCGCTGATTTGCAGCGGCTGGGCATTGAAAGTGAAAAACTTTCTGAACTTCCGGGCGAGTCTTCTGCGCCCGGTCAATCGGCTTTCGGTTTGAATGTGGAAGCAGGCGAACCGGTGCTACGCTGCATCGCGCCCTGGCATCGCCTGGATATCCAGGTACCGGCTGACCTGGCAGAAGAAGTTGCGCGCATGATCGGTTACGAGCATATCGCGACGACTTTGATGGGCGATGTGCTGCCACCACCGCATCGCAACCTCGCATTGGAGACCGAGGAGAAGATTCGCGATATCCTGGTCGGTTGCGGTTTACAGGAGACGATAGGCTACTCCTTAACGATACCGGAGCATCACGATATACTCAATCGCGAGCCTACCGGTACGATGGAAAAAACCGTTCCTTATATCACGCTGGTGAATCCGCTCTCCATCAATCGCAGGGTGATGCGGCGCACGCTGCTGGTAACGGCGCTGGAGAACCTGGCCTACAACTATCGCTACACCCAGCGCCAGGCCGTCTTCGAGATTGGCCGCGTCTACCTGCCGGAAGAGAGCAAGGGCATCCGTCCGAAAGAGGAGCGCCGGTTCAGCCTGCTCTTAACCGGGCCGCGACAACTGGTCAATATCCAGAATGCTTCTGAAGGTACGCGAGATTTTGATTTCTTCGACCTGAAAGGCATCGTAGAGACCCTGCTACGCCGGCTCGGCTTCAGTGATAGCGAATTCGAGTTCGTTGTACAGCCGGATCGCCGTATTTTCACGCGGGTAAGCGCGGACCTGAAAATTCGTGGTGAGCCGGTGGGCATCCTGGGCGAACTACATCCCGAGGTGCAGCTTGGCTTCGATGTACCCGGCAATGCGCGCGTCTACCTCGCCGAGATACGCATTGACCCATTGATCCAGCCCGGCTGGCGCATTCATCGCATGGAGCCGATCAGCAATTATCCGCCGGTTGTGGAGGACCTGGCCTTCGTGGTTGCTGAAGAGGTGACCGCTGCGCAGGTGCTAGAAGCCATACGCAAAGCGGGTGGTTCGCTGCTCACCAATATAGAACTCTTCGATGTCTATCGCGGCCAGCCCATTCCTGCCGGCCAGAAATCGCTGGCCTACAGGCTCACCTATGAGAATCCGGAAGCTCCCTTGAAGGAATCGCAGGTGGTAGCGATACGCAACCGCATTATCCAGCGGGTGAAGGATGCCGTGGGTGGCGTGTTGAGGGAATAGACGAGATGGTTAGCGTATGTGAAGCCTCCCCTTGTGAGATCTTTGACCTGTCTCTACAAGGGGAGGCTTCTTAATAAGCGATATCAGTACACAACAATCTGTGTATTGTAGTCGGTGTGGGCATAGAGCCAGGCGGCGTCGTTTTCCTGCATATTGATGCAGCCGTGGCTGCCATTGCCGGCAAATGATTCATCGCCGCCGACATCGTAGTGCGGGAACTGCGTGCCGGGGCCAAAGTTCACGCGCCACCATGCATCATGGATGAAGTACCCATCCCAGTGATAGTTGATAGCGTAGTTAATCGGTGTTGGCGGGTACCAGTATGGCGAACCTGGCGGATCGGATGAGGTGAACTCGGTCGGTGACGCGCGATTCAAAACTGTCCAGTGCCCTGGCAAGGAGGGCAATTCAACGCGCCCGGTGGTTACGTGGAACGCTCGCACCAGCTTGCCATTCTGGTAAAGGCGCAGCGCCTGCTCCACCATCGAGACGACGATGACCTGTCCCGAAAGGTGATAGTATTGCATCAGTTCCTGGTCGGTCTGGTGTGGCTGGTTATACGGCGTCTTATCGGCATAATCCTGCTCCATCATTTGCAGGCTGAAGATCTCATCGTGTTCATCGTTCAGCACGCCCTGGAAATCTGATGGAGTATATGCCCAGGAGAGTTCCAGTTGCAGCCAGTAGCCAATGCCATTCATGGTATAGCCAGAATCAAGGATATAGTTATTGCCATCAAATGTGTCATGGTACAGGTGAGCGTTGCCCCAGGCCATCGCTTCGTTATTGAGCTGACCGATCAGGGCAGTGGCTTCCCCCGTTACCAGCTGGTCGTGCATCGAGGCTATATCGCTATTCACGCGATTCGCGACCGTGAGGTATTGCGCAAGCGTTTTGACGGATTGCATCGCCGTTTTGTCGGTATTGTAAAGCTGCTGGTACTGAGTAGGATCGATACCGTATGACTTCAGCAGTTTGATCTGTTGTTGGAACTGTCGCAGCTTGGCGGCCTCGACATAAGGGAGTGCGCTCATTGAATGAGCCAACGCCTCCGTATATTGAGCGTTGATCAGGTTTTCCAACTGCTGGAATGCTGAGGTGGTCGTCGCGCTGTTGAGGGAAGCCAGGTCGCTGTTTTCCTGTACCTGCAGTACGGAGACATCCAGTTGCGCTGACTGCATCTGAGTGATCGTCTCAGCAAAAGAGGTGAACTGCTCATAAGCCAGTCCCAACTGGCCTAGCGCCTGTGCTTTCTGTTGCGCGTCGTCGCGAACGGCGGCAAAGTCTTTGGGGTACTTGGCCTGCGAGAACAGCAATTGATCCTGTTGATAAGCATTGTTAAAGAACTGGAGATTGCCAATCTTTTGTGTTTGCCGGCGGCTCAGCATTTGCTGGAAGCCTTGCAAGTTCAGGGATGCCTGCATCTGAAACTCGCCGGTGGTGGTCGTAATGACTGTTTGTAGTTGCTGGTAGAGTGCGTTGTATTGCGCTGCCTGGTGGTTGTAAAAGTCGGTAGCGGGTTGATCATTGAACAGTGAAAAAGGAGCACCAGAGCTGCTCAATTGCTGCTCTTGACGCAGGATAGGAGCAAGGCTCTGCTGCGGTACGCCGATCTGCTGGGCGTGGGCGATCAGCTGATCCAACCGGGATTTACCCTGGCTGGCCTGTTGCTGGGATTGAGCGCTGCCCCCACAAGCGCTCGTGATGATCATCACGAGAAAGAGGGATAGCACGCATGCCAGGCTGGTGAGCCTGCCGGCGCGCCGGGGAAAGAATCTCGACCATATTTTCATATATTCTGTAAGCCCTGCCTTTCACTTCATGAAAAGAGTCCTCTGCTAGATATAGCGTTGTTCGGCTCCAAAAAGTGACGGCAAAGAGCATGAAATTTGTAAAATGGCCTACTTGATCCTGTACCCATACTTCAGTTTGTCTCCATCCTTCTCATTATTGAAAATCCAGCCGACGACCGCGCCAATTTGAATATCGTCGTACAGGTAAATCTCCTGGGTTACAGCGGCGGAACCTTTCCCGTAGGCATGCTGGCGGCTTCTCTCCATCTCCTGAAAGCGCCTCCGCCAGTTAGCAAAATTCCTGGGCCGCAGGTCTATCCAGCCTTTTTCGGCCCATGTGTCGATATCACTAGCAGTGACTTCAATGTCACAGTCGGTACATTCAGGAATGCGGATGTAGGGGCCGCGTATAATCCGCGTGCCATCGGGGACAAGCACTGGCAGGCCGAGCGAAACGATGGTCTGCAACATCTTTTCGTGCTGGCTTGATTGCAGCAGCGCGTATACCTGCTCGGAAATCTGCTCAGGGGTCACTGCCAGCGCTTGCCGCAAGGATTTATAGACCAGTTTGAGCAATTCGGCCTCCCATAGCAGCTTGGAGAGCTCCGGCGGCCCCAGGTGGCCCAATGCCACGCTGTGCGTATCGGTCTCTTCCTCAAGCTGCGTCAATGCTTCCAGCACGCGCGGGCGCAGGTATCCTGCTCTGTAAGTTGGATTCATCACCGCGCCATCGATAGCGGCGATCACATCGCGCCCGGTGTTGCTGCCGCGAATCTCCATTACCACTTCGTGCGCGATCTCCTCCGGCGTGACGAACTGCATCTGGCCGAGATCGGTAATGGTTTCGAACTCGCCTCTGGTGAACAGGCCATTTTCGCCGGTATCAACGACCGGGAGCATCAATGTTCCCAAGTTTTGATACTCATCCTCATCCTGGCGTAGCACGAGGCGCTTGCCCAGCGTTTCGGTATGGTACTCGAAGCGATCCTGCAACTTGCCTGATTTGTCATGACCTTTGAAGGGGCGGCAGGTTACATCTGCGTAACCAATCATCCCACCGGGCTTGATCTCTTTCACGATTGGGCCGCCGGCGGTGCGTGCCATCAGGAATAACAGCCCGGTATGCGCGAAAGCAACGGCTGACTTGGTGATCAGTTTAGCGGATGGTTTGTCCTCGCTATGCGTATAGGGAACATTCAGACCCATGCCGCCGGTGCCCGTGGTGCCAATTTTGAGATACATGCGTGTGCCGACTTCCACCATCACCTTGTGCAGTAACAACACGTGGCGGATAAGTTCGGGCATCGACTGGCTTAACAGCAATTCATAGATAAGGCGCTCGGTCCTGAGCGACTGGCTTTGCACTTGTATGATATTCTCCTGCTGAATATCCTGCAACAGGCTATCGATCTGCTTTCTCGTTTCAAGTGAGGCTGAATACACGTCTTGATAACTGATAGCGGTCGCGGTATTAATGCTATCGATAATGATATCGGGCCTGTGCTTGCGCACAAGGTTGACCAGGTGCGAGCGTTCATATGCATCTTCGAGCTTGCCGAACAGATCCGCGAAGAGCGTCTCTCTACGCGCGGCATCTTCTAGTAATTTTCCCGCTGGTAGGAAGGCGTATTCCTGGCGCACAAAAATATTGCCCTTTTCGGCGGCCCATTCGATAGATTGATCTTTGTGGGTTTCTTGCAATTCTTGCAGAGCGGGATAGACTTCGTCGCCCAGCGAGGCGATGACGATCTTACGCGGAGCTAAATGAGCCGCGACGCGGTGCGCGATTTGTTTTCCGGCCAGTCCCGCGCCGCCGAGGATGAGGAAGCATTCGTCGTTGAGCATCCATATACTCCTGAGCATGTGAAGCAGGCAGTTCATCCTGCCTGACGCTATATGGTTGTATCTTAATAGTACATTTTATGATAGTATTCTGTCCAGTTGCAAAGGCTGCCATCCACTCATAATTCTTGCAGCGGGCCTACGGCCCGTCAGGACGGGAGGGGAAGCAAGCGGGGACACCCCGCACCCCGGCAGGGGTGAAACCCCTGCACCCCGAGTTATGAGTGGATGTCAGGCAAAGGAGTTGCAATGAACCACGAAGACCACGTACGTTTGCTGCGCAAGGGTATAGGGAAGCCTGGAGGAGTATGGGCCGACCTCGGCTCCGGTGGTGGCGCTTTCACCCTGGCGCTGGCCGACTTGATCGGCGCGACGGGAGAAATCTATTCTATCGATAAAGATGCCAGCGCGCTACGACAGCAGGAAAGAACAATGCAAGCGCGCTTTCCTGCCGTGACCGTACATTATATTGCTGCCGATTTTACGCGCAAGCTCGATTTGCCCGCGCTGGATGGCATCGTCATGGCTAACTCGCTGCATTTTGTGCGTAAGAAGGAACCGGTTTTGCAACTGGTGCGGGGCTACCTGCGACCGGGAGGCAGCTTCTTGCTGGTTGAGTACAACGCCGACCGCGGCAATATGTGGGTGCCTTATCCTTTCTCTTATCCTACCTGGGAGTCGCTGGCCCGGCAAAATGGATTCAGCGACACACACCTGCTGGCGACCGTTCCCAGCCGTTTTTTTGGCGAGATTTATTCCGCTGCCAGCCTGGTATTCCCATCTTAAAAGCTTTCCCACCATGTATACACAGGTTTGCTTCTCATCGTGCTAGTTCCTGAAAGGGAGTGATTCTCTAGTAGGAAGGAGAGCATATGGCAATACCACAAACGATTTTACGCTCAGATGAACACGCGCAGCGCTTATGGCAAGAAGCGCATGACAGCGCCGTCAAGACCTATGGAGAAGGAGGTCGTGCCCATCGTGTCGCCTATGCTGCCTTAAAGCATGAATACGAGAAAAAAGGCGACAAATGGGTCAGGAAAGCGGAGAAAGGCCCGTCTGATCCCCAGGCGGCGCGCGGGCCAACCACAAAGAAAAAATCCACTGACGAACCCAAAGCGCCAACCGCGCGGGGAAAAGTAGCCAGTACAGCAAAAGAAGCCCGGCAAAAGGCAAAAGAGGCCAAAAAAGAATATGACCATTCCAGAAAGTCTTAGATCTTGATGCAGATAGGATGAGGTTCTATGCAGCTCCCGGCTTATGTACAGATTGAGCCTGTCGGCCAGTGCAATTTGCGCTGCCAGATGTGTTCGATCCAGTTCCGGCAGGATGGCCCACCCTATGGCCCGCCGGCTTTTATGGACTTCGAGGCCTTCACCCGTATGATCGACCAGTTCGTCAATGTGCGGGAATTGCACCTGCAAGGGCTGGGTGAGCCGATGATGCACCCGCGCTTTTTTGATATGGTGACATATGCCGTCGCAAAGGGTATTCGCGTTAGCACCAATTCCAACCTTACATTGTTGAATGGGAGGCGGGCGGAACTCTGTGTGACCAGTGGACTGAATTGCCTGCATGTCTCACTGGATGGGGCAACGCCTGAGACCTATGAGCGCATTCGCGCGCGCGCGCATTATGACCGCGTCACCGCCAATCTGGAGCGACTGCTGGTCGCCCGCAAACGCCTGGGAAGCGACCATCCGCGTATACACCTGGTAATGGTCATTATGCAGCAGAACCTGCATGAGTTGCCCCAGATTGTGCGACTGGCGCATGGCTGGTCGGTAGAGGAAATGTTTGTACAGCACCTTTGCCATGACTTCGGTGAAACGAGCCTGCCTTCACACTACCGGCCAATGCGAGAGTTTGTGCAGGCACAGACGCTGCTGGAGGAAGACCCGGAACGTGTCGCCTATTATTTTGGCGAAGCGCGCGCGGTGGCCCAGGAACTGGGTGTGAAGCTGCGCCTGCCGCGCACGCAGCCCCGGCAGTATGCGCCCGGCACTCCTGGTCGAGTGCGCTGCAGTTGGCCGTGGCAGGGGGCCTACATCAGCTACCAGGGCTATGCTATGCCCTGCTGCATGGTTTCAACCCCGGACCGCATCAACTTCGGCAATATGGCCGAGCAGGGGGTCGAGAAGACATGGAACAGCCCGGACTTCCAGGCTTTTCGCGATCAACTTGCCTCGGACGAACCACCGGAGATTTGCCGCTCGTGCGCGCTTTATTTGGGGACGTTTTAGGGTAAGAAACAACATGCGCATCCAAACCACCGAACCCTTGTACCTTGATGCTCCGACATTCCGCATACTGCTGGAATTGCAGGGCCCATCGTTGGGTTTATGGCGCGCGGCTGAGATAGCTGCCCTGCGCGAGCAGGTATTTGACCCTCCCGTGCTGGATGTGGGCTGTGGAGATGGGCTGGTCACTTCGATGGTGCTGTCGAAAGTCGAAATAGGGCTGGACCCGGACGAGAAAGTCCTGGAACGAGCGGCCCGGCATCGCATCTATGAACGGTTTGAAGCTGTTCCCGCCGAGGAAATGCGGCTGCCGGATGCAAGCATTGGGACAGTGCTGAGCAACTCTGTGCTTGAGCATTTGCCCTGCCTGGATGTCGTACTTGCGGAAATAGCGCGAGTGCTACGCCCGGGGGGACGCTTGATATTTACCTGTCCCACGGAAGCATTCAGCAGGTGGCTTATCCTGCCCTCTGCCCGCTATGCCACTTGGCGCAACCGCCAGCTCTGCCATCTCAACCTCTGGTCAACCAGGCGCTGGATAGAACATCTCAATGGTGCCGGGCTTGAAGTGGAGCGGGTACGCCCGTATCTCAACCATGGATGGGTAAGCCTGTGGGATGCGCTGGAGCTCGCGCAGCAGATATGGATAGCCGATAAACGGCTGGTCGGGATGATCTGGCGGCGTATTCCATCATCTTGGATGGATCGCCTCGCGCGGAAAGCTTCCCAGTTGAACCTGGCGGCTTCTCTTCCAGGCGGGGGCCGTTTGATCGTGGCACGCAAATACTAAAGGTGCTCTGTCCTGATGAATTTTCCCCTCGAATCGGGTCATCCTGTAGGGACGAGGGATATCACCCTGTACGGTTATCAAGGGCCATCAGGGGTAGGTCTTCGCAATCTCATATATTCTGGTTGGCGAGATTCACCAGCGGTGGGAACGGCGAGGGTGTTGTGGGCGCTCGCTCGATAAGCTCCTCACGCACAATACTGACATCGGAGGGCGCGCTGATACCTATCTTCACGCGCTCACCCTCGACCGCCAGGATAGATATACTGATAACCCCGTCGACGATAATACTTTCACCAACTTTACGTCGCAATACAAGCATGCCTGGCTCCTTCTCTAGAAAAGACTAACCGGAGCGTCCTCGCGCCGCGTTGCGACAAAGACACATGTCGGTCTTGGACTGCTATTTTTCAACATAACTGTATAAATTGTTTAACAGCGCGTAGAGGAGACTCGCATCCCTTAGACGCGCCGATTCTGTGAGACAGGTACTATTTACTTGAGCATTTTCTGCGCGATTGCTTTGCTATCTATAGAATACGTGCCGGCTTCGATTTCCGTGACGAGCGCTTCTACAAGTGCCGTACGTATTTCCGGCTGGCCGCGAGCGACTCGCATCCCCCGCTCTATTGCAGGCGAAAGCACCTCACTCGCCTGAACCGGGTTTGTGGAGGAAGCGGCGAGAACAGTCTCCGCCTCCCTATTCACTCGCTCGATAGCCTGCCATACAAGGACTGTCATAGTATCTTGAGCCACCTGCAGGTCACTACCAGCTTTTTTTATGCCTGTTTTCATGAGCATTCCTCACACAAATCAATCCTATGTCTATTTGCTACCAATCACTCCACCGGTACCCATGTAACCACACTTTTTTGTATCGGCACTCGCTGGCAATTCAGTAGAGGCCAATGGCAGTGTTTTGATGATGTCGTCCGAAACTTTTCCGCCGCGAGCTTACCTCTACTTATCTATTACGTGTGCGTGTTGCACTTTTTTACTACGCGCCTTTTCCTGGCGAAGATGAAAGGCTGAGCGCAAGCGCAGGATGGCCTGCATGTGCAGCTGGCATACACGCGATTCGGATACGCCCATGATTTTACTGATCTCTTTCATCGTCAGTTCCTCCTGGTAGTATAAAGAGAGCAGTAGACGTTCGCGCGCGGGTAGCTGGTCAATGGTGGTGCTGAGTAGTTGCAGCATTTCATGCTTCTCGGCTTGTTCGACCGGATCAGGTGTTGAGTGATCTTCGATCAAATCGCCAAGCGAAAGAGCTCCCTCGTTCTCCTGCTGTGTCACTGTTCCAAGAGGAGCATCTAGAGATAAGATCATGGCGCCAGCTTCCAGTAACATCTGGCGGTAGCGATCAAGCGAGACATTCAGCGCCTGCGCTGCTTCGACTTCCGTCGCGGGCCGTCCATAACGCTGCTCCAGTTGCGCTAGCACCTGTTCGATCTGTCGCACCCGCGCTACTGCGGAACGCGGTAGCCAATTGAGCGTGCGTAACTGGTCTATGACTGCGCCACGAATGCGTGAGGTGGCAAAAGCCTCGAAGCGAATACCGCGCGTGGGGTCGTAGCGATCGATAGCGTTAATCAATCCTATCATGCCATAGCTGAGCAAATCATCCGCCTCGAGCAGGCTGGTGGAGGGAATACCCAGTCTGCCGACAACGTATCGAACCAGAGGGGCATATGCGGTGATCAGTTCTTCGCGCAATTCCGGGCGCCTGGTGGCAACAAAATCTGCCCAAAGCTCGTCTATGATCGCTGATACACTCATATATGTTTCCTTCTAGTAGGCCGATTCATCAACCATTTCAGTTGCGAAGATGCCTCTTACCTGTCCTGAGCAAGTATTTGATGAGTCGAGTGTAGCGGGATTCCAGCGCGATTAATATTGACATTGGTCGCTTGCTTGCTATACCAGAAGTCCCTTTTTTGTCTCGATGGCCAGGAAAGCAGGGGAAAGAGCTATTGTTGGCGGTCTGTCAGTCGATTGAATTGATAGAAACGAAGATAAGGCGAGAGGATATGCTATATACCCTCTCATGTTGATATTGAGGAGAAGCGCTATGAAAAACCAGACCCCCTCGTCTATGGGAGGTAAGCAGGAACATAACGAGCGAGGCAGCAACAGGCAGCACACCGGCGTCGAGAAAACTGTGGTAGGTAACAAGCAAGAGCGGTTTTTCCTGGATTATCTGTTAGAAATGGATTTCACGTGGGATGAGGCGCAAAAACTGATTCAGTTACGCGAGAATCTGTGCGAAAACAGCGAAATGCGGCAACGTATGGCGAACGATTGCCGCATGCAATTTGCTCGTTGGCTCTATGAACAAGGAGAGATCAAGGAAGCATAGAAGACCGATTTATCGGCCCCAACTCTTATATCAGCTTGACGCCCGAAATCACCAGTACCGTTGCCAGGACGGGACGCATATAGCGATCAGGGATATATTTGCTCGCACGGCTGCCAATGAGTACGCCGGGCAGTGAGCCGATCAGTAGCATTCCGGCGATTCCCCAGTTAATCGTACCAGCCGTTAGATAGCCAATTGTAGCGGCCGCCAGCAGCATGAAGGCCTGGAAAACATCCGTTCCGACCAGCTGCTTCGGCGTGAGCCTGGGGAAGAGGAAAGCGATTGAGACCATGATCAATGTGCCACTGCCTACCGAGGTCAGGCCAACCAGGAACCCCACGAACGCCCCAACCAGAATGGTCACTATTGGCCGGTAGCGCTTCTCCCAGAGATTTGGCCCGGCAGTTCCACTCTGACCATCACTCTGTACCAGCGCCGCCTGCTTCTCGCGCTCCAACCTTCTCTGCTCCAGGCGTCGCATGAGGAATGGCTTCAAGACCAGCAGCACAGCGACCAGGATCAATGTGAAACCGAGGGCGTGCAGGATGACGCCATTAATCAAACTGGCATAGTGCTTGCGAATGAACTGCACCAGCCCAACACTCAAGAGTGTAGCCGGTACGCTGCCACAGGCCAGCCAGAGCGCGACATTAAAATCCACATGCTTCTGCCGTATGTGGACAACCGATCCTACTGCTTTGGTTATAGTGGAATAGGCGACATCTGTACTCACAGCCCATACGGGTGGAATACGGAAAAAGAGAATCAACAGGGGGGCAAGCAGCGATCCCCCACCCATACCGGTAAGACCTACCAGGAAGCCGATCAGCAATCCGACGAGCGAGAAACGATAATCCAAGTGGCACCCCTTCCGTTTGAATTGAAATATGTTTCAACTGGCTCAACCGCTTGAAACCACTGTAACATATTTTATTCATAACTTCAAGTGATTTATAAAATTCTCATAAGTTATGAAATAATGGCATGAGTTTTGACGGTTATCATTCCTATATATTATCAATAACATTCAATAGAGTTATAGAAAATTTGCTTGCATCCGTACCCCCGAGCGGCGTTCTGCGCACCACATTGAGTATTGCTGCTCGCCATCCTCTCGCGTTCCTCAAAGCCAATCTTACCTTGAGTCTTTATCCAATCATCGGCACGCCGGCCCTTACGTGTGAGGCTTTCTTCTCACCAGCCATGCCTGAAGAGAAGGTACAGGCATACTTTGCCCGTATGCAAGACGAATCGTACCGCGCATTCTTAGATATGATGATTTTCAGCCTGCCACATCCAAAACGCGTAAACACCCCTATGCTCGTGCTAGGAGGAGGAAGGGATCGCATCTTTACACGTAAGGAGGTTGAGGCAACCGCACGTGCTTATGGCACGCAGGCGGAAATCTTTCCTACCATGGCGCATGACTTGATGCTGGAGGAAGGCTGGCAGGTTGTGGCAGACCGTATACAGGCGTGGTTCGAGGAGTTGGGTCTGTGAGGATGGTATATGGTATAGTTTGAACATAGTTAGTTGTTCTCCCACGCCCATAAAGGAGAGATTCATGTCCCAACTGTCCACCTCTACTTTGCCGCATAGAACGGCTCTCTTCCTCGTCGCGGTTTCCCACGCAACTAGACTGGAGGATGAGCGATGAGCGGAAATCCAGCTTTCACAGTTGAGGAATGGAGTCTGCGCGAAACAGAACTTCAACTTGACTCCCTGGCGGAGACGGAGTCAATTTTCGCTCTTTCCAACGGACATATTGGACTGCGCGGCAATCTGGATGAGGGGGAGCCGCACGGCCTTCCCGGTACCTACCTGAATTCTTTCTACGAATTGCGTCCTCTGCCTTACGCAGAGGGCGGCTATGCCTACCCGGAATCCGGGCAAACGATCATCAACGTTACTAATGGCAAGATCATTCGCCTCCTTGTCGACGATGAACCCTTTGATGTCCGGTATGGCACCGTCCGGAGTCACGAGCGAGAACTTGATTTTCGCGATGGCGTGCTGCGCCGTAACGTCTGCTGGACTTCTCCGGCGGGCCGTACCGTCAAGGTCTCCTCTACTCGCCTGGTCTCGTTCACCCAGCGGGCTATCGTGGCCATTAACTACGAGGTTGAGCCTGTTGATGCCGAGATTCGTTTCGTTGTGCAGTCGGAGCTGGTAGCCAATGAGGCTCTTCCTCCTCAGAGTAGGGATCCGCGGGTAGGAGCTGCTCTGCAGTCCGCGCTCGTGTCTGAGGAACACACAGCTCAAAACGCCGCCGGGCTTCTGCTCCATCGTACCAGGGTCAGCGGTCTACTCATGGGGGCCGTAATGGACCATCACATCGAGGGGCCACCCGGAATGCTCATCGAGTCTGGAAGCGCGGAGGATGTCGTGCGTGTGTCTATTGCGGGCCGGCTGAGGCCCGGCGAGCGCTTGCGTATCGTTAAACTGATTGCCTATGGCTGGTCGAGCCTGCGTTCGCGACCGGCCATCCATGACCAGATCGTCGCGGCGGTCACTGCTGCTCAAATGACCGGTTGGGAGGGTTTGCTTGCTGAGCAGCGGGCTTACCTGGACGATTTCTGGTCGCGGGCAGTCGTCGAGCTGGAGGGCGATGCGGAAATCCAGCAGGCGGTGCGCTTCGCCCTCTTCCATGTCCTGCAGGCAGGGGCTCGCGCTGAACGCCGGCCTATCCCGGCCAAGGGGTTGACGGGTACCGGCTATGACGGTCATGCATTTTGGGATACAGAGATCTACGTCCTGCCTGCGCTGACGCTAACCGCGCCTAACGCCGCCGCCGA
>Ga0209061_1002131_pt1 | contig 26922 bp, 22 predicted proteins | sample Coa_R1_10_FD_187157 | JGI IMG/M metagenome (GOLD analysis project Ga0209061, IMG submission 187157) | Surface soil microbial communities from Centralia Pennsylvania, which are recovering from an underground coalmine fire - Coalmine... | ecosystem: Environmental > Terrestrial > Soil >... | reverse complement strand
GAGCACCAGCGGCTCACGGCCGGATTGAACGCGCATCGCCCCGGGAAGCTAGCCCGCCGACCGGCGGCGGCCGAATGTCCGGGGGCGCGGGGCGCTTGGGCGGGAGGCTCGCTCGCCTGCTCGTAACACCCCCGCACGCCGGGGCGCGAGGGGGCGCTTGCGGCCGGGGCGCAGCGCGGCGCTTACGCCCGCCTGACGCCCAACCGCTAGGATCGCTCCTCAGTGCTAGGAAAGCTGCTCGATCTGCGCCACTCGACGCTCGGTCGCCGGGTGACCCGCTACACGGTGGGATCGATCGTCGCCGCGCTCACCAGCGCGGTCGTGTTCGCGGTGCTCTACGTGCTGGGCGTCGGCACGACCACCTGCTCGATCGTCGCGTTCGTGGCCGGGGCAATCCCCAACTGGATCCTCAACCGCCGCTGGGCCTGGCAGGTGAAGGGGAGGATCGCGATCGGGCGCGAGGTGGTGGCCTACGTCGTGGTGTCGGTGCTGACGCTGCTGGCCACCACCGAGGCGACGGCGTTCACCCAGCGGCAGGTGCAGAGCCTGCCCGCCCACCACGGCATCCGCGTGGCGCTGGTCACCGCCTCCTACCTGGCGGTGTTCGGGATCCTGTTCGTGATCCGCTTCGCGCTCTATGAGTTCTGGATCTTCTCCGGGCGCAGCCGGGTGCGGGCGGCGCTGCGGGCCCGCCGGGCCGCCCTGCGATCCCGTCGCCAGGTGTGGAGCGCCGCGCGGGCGAACCGGATGCCGTAGCGCAGGTTCCCGTCCTTCTTGGTGTGCCCGGCGTGGCTGGCCCGGTCGCGCATCGTGGTCGGCACCTCGGCCAGGCGGAAGCCGTTCAGCGCAGCGGAGATCATCAGCTCAGAGGCCTGATACTGGGGCTGTTCGAGCGTCACCGCCGCCGTCACCTCGGCCCGCATGGCCCGCACGCCGCAGGCCGGATCGGTGATCCGCGTGCCCACCAGCAGGCTGAACAGGGCGCCGAACACCAGCACCCCCAGGTGCCTGACCCGGTCGGTGGTCAGCTCGGTGCCCAGCCGGCGGCTGCCGGACACGAAGTCCGCCCGGCCGGCCAGGATCGGCTCCACCACCCGCCCGAGCTCCGCCGGCTCGTACTGCCCGTCGGCGTCGATCGTGGCGATCACCTGGGCGCCCCGGGCGCGCGCCAGCCAGTAGCCGAGCCTGAGCGCGGCCCCCTGGCCGCGGTTGACGGGCACATCGCACACCAGCGCGCCGGCGGCGGCGGCGCGGGCGGCGGTGGCGTCCTCGGCGCCGTCCACGACCACGATCACCTCCGTCTGCAGGCCGGCCGCCTGGCGCGGGATCTCGGCGATCACGGTGGCCACCGTGGGCGCCTCGTTGTAGGCCGGGACGACCACCGCCAGCGGGGCGCCGAGCCCCGGGGGATGGGCGGCCAAAAACGCCGCGGCGGGTTCGCGCTCGACCGGCTCGAGCTGCTCGAGCTCGGCCTGGGAGGGCAGACCGGTGGCGGGGGAGAGCGTCATCGGGGCAGCGCCACCGCCCCCACGCCGGCCGCCACCGCATCCAGATCGACCGCCGACCACTCCTCCCACACGCCGGCCAGGCCGTCCTCGAAGCGCCACTCCGGCGACCAGCCCAGCTCCCGGGCGTGGCGGTTGTCGACGATCACCGCCGGCATCTCTCCCGGTCGGGCCGGGCCGTGGCGCACGCTCAGCTCGGCTCCGGTGGCGGCGCGCACGGCCTCGATCACCTCGAGCACCGACAGCGAGCGGCCGGAGCCGATCACCACCGGACCGCTCCAGGACTCATCGACCAGGGCCTGGCAGACGGCCGCGGTCACGTCGAGGGCGTGGACGTAGTCGCGCACCTGGCGGCCGTCGCCGTAGATCTCGAATGTCTGGCCCAGGCGGATGGCGCGCATCAGCCGCGCGACGATGCTGTCCTTGGCCTGCATCCCCGGCCCGTAGACGTTGGTCAGCCGCAGCGCGGTGCAGCGGACGCCGTAGGCGGCGGTGTAGGCGGACATCAGCATCTCCCCGGCGGCCTTGGTGGCGCCGTAGGGGGTGAGCGGGCGCAGGCGGGCGCGCTCGGTGATCGCCGGCTCCTCCATCGGGCCGGCCACCGCGTTGGTGGAGGCGAAGGCGAGCGCCCCCACCCCGGCCGCCCGGGCCGCCTCGAGCAGCCGATGGGTGCCGGTCACGTTGGTGGTGAAGGTCAGCTCGGGATGCTCGAGCGAGCGCAGCACCGAGGTGACCGCGGCCAGGTGGGCGATCCCGTCGCAGCCGTCGGCCAGCGCCGCCGCCAGCACCTCCGGCTCGGCGATGTCACCCTGGATGAGCTCGACCGCCGGGTCGGGGTGAGGCTTGAGGTCGACCACGCGCACGTGCGCGCCGGCGGCCTGCAGGGCGGCCACCACGTGCCGGCCGATGAACCCCGAGCCCCCGGTGACCAGGATGCGGCGGCCGGCCAGCGCGGCCGGGAGGCTGGCGCTCACGTCTTGGCCAGCTCGGCCGCCGTGCGCGGCAGCTCGTTGCTGGTCGCCCGCCAGCTGACGGTCGGCATGATCGCGGCCAAATCGACGCGCTCGCGGTGGCGCTCCACCACGTCAAACAGATGGTCAATCAGCGTGGTGGACAGCAGCGTCGGCTTCAGTCCCAGCTCGACCAGCGCCGTGTGCTTGACGTTGTAGTAGTGGTCGTACTGCTCGACGCGCGGATTCTCGACGTGCTCGATCGTCACCCCACCCCCATCCGAGCCCGCCCACTTGGGGTACTCGGAGGCGATCGTCTCGGCGATCTGGCGCACGGACATCGACTCGGTCATCTGGTTGAAGACCCGGAACTCGCCCCGGTCGGCCGGGTTCTCGGCGGCGATCCGGATGCACTCCACCGTGTCCACGATGTTGATCAGGCCCCGGGTCTGCGAGCCGTTGCCGTAGACGGTCAGCGGGTGGCCGAGGACCGCCTGGATCACCATCCGGTTGAGCACCGTGCCGAACACCGCGTCGTAGTCAAACCGGGTGGCCAGCCGGGGGTCCAGCTTGGTCTGCTCGGTGTCGGCCCCGTAGACGACCCCCTGGTTGAGGTCGGTGGCGCGCAGGCCCCAGATCCGGCAGCCGAACTCGATGTTGGTCGAGTCGTGGACCTTCGAGCAGTGGTAGAAGGAGCCGGGACGCTTGGGGTAGAGCATGCGGTCGCGCCGGCCGTTGTGCTCGATCTCGATCCACCCCTCCTCGATGTCGATGTTCGGGGTGCCGTACTCGCCCATCGTCCCCAGCTTGACCAGGTGGATGTCCCGGTTGAGGTCGCCGATCGCGTACATCACGTTGAGGGTGCCGACCACGTTGTTGGTCTGCGTGTACACGGCGTGGGCCTGGTCGATCATCGAGTAGGGCGCGGCGCGCTGCTCGCCGAAGTGGACGATCGTCTCCGGCTGGAAGTCGCCGACCATCTGGTGCACGAAGGCCGCGTCGCACAGGTCGCCGACGTAGGCCCTGATCTCACGGCCGCCGACCTCCCGCCAGGCGGCGATCCGCTCCTCGAGGGTGGCGATCGGGATCAGGCTCTCGACGCCCATCTCCTCGTCATAGCCGCGGCGGGCGAAGTTGTCGTTGACCGCGACCTCGTGGCCGAGCGCGCTCAGGTGGAGGGCGGTCGGCCAGCCGAGGTATCCGTCACCGCCAAGAACCAGGATTCGCATGGGGGCACTCCAAGTGTGTCGCTAGTCGTGATGATCGATTGGCGCCGGACCGCGCGGCGCGCGCCGAGGGGCGGTGCGCCTGGGTCAGCGGGGGTCGCGCGCCGCCGTGGCGCCTGAGCATAGCCGACGGCCGCGCCCGACTTCCCATTCTCGCCCGCGTAGCGTACACATCTGCCGCTAACACAGCGCTAACAGTTGTGCCCGCGCGGCCGGGCGCGCCCGCCTGCGCGGGAGCCGGTGGCGCGTCCCCGGCACACGCCGAGCAGCCGCGGCGACCCGCGCGCCACGCGACCCGGCGACCCGCGCGCCACGCGACCCGGCGACCCGCGCACCACGCAGCCGCGGCGACCCGCGCGCCACGCGACCCGGCGACCCGCGCACCGCTGGTACCTTGGCGAGCGATCGATGCCGCACCAGACGCTCGAGGCGCCGGCGGCCGCCCCGACGGCCGCGACAGCAGCCCCCGCCCGCTCCGAGTCCGCCGGCGGCCGCCCGCTTTCGCTCCCCGCCTGGCGCTGGCTGGTCGCAGCGGCGGGGCTGGCGGGGGTGGCGCTGCTGCTCCTGCTGTGGGCCCGGACGCGGCCGGGCTATGACCCCTACGGCTGGCTGGTCTGGGGCCGGCTGACCATCCACCTGCGGCTCGACACCAACGGGGCGCCGTCATGGAAGCCGTTGCCCTTCCTGTTCACCGTCCCCTACGCCGCCTTCGGGCGCGCCGCGCTGTGGCTGTGGATGGTGACCGCGGTGGCGGTGTCGCTCAGCGGGCCGGTGTTCGCCTGGCGGATCGCCTTCCGGCTGACCGGCGCCGAGCCGCAGCGACGCTACGCCGCCTACGCGGCGGGGCTGACCGCCGCCCTGATCGTGCTCGGCCTGCAGGACGTCGTCGGCCACCTGACCTACCTGCACTACGTGCTGAGCGCCGAATCGGACACGATGATCGTCGCCCTGTGCCTGGCGGCGATCGATCGCCACCTGGCCGGCCGCCACCGGTGGGCGTTCTGGCTGTGGTGGCTGGCGGCGCTCGGACGCCCCGAGGTGTGGCCGCTGCTGGCGGCGGCGGGAGTGTGGCTGTGGCGCGCGCGGCCGGCGGCGCGCGGCTGGATCCTGGCGGCGGCGGCGCTGCTCGCCTTTTTGTGGTTCGGGATCCCCGGCCTCACCTCCAAGAGCGCCTTCACCGCCGCCAACATCGCCGAGAACTCGCCGCGGCAGGTGCGCGGAGATCGCCTGCTGGGCACCCTCGGGCGCTTCGGCGCCCTGGCCCCCACCACCGTCTGGGTGCTGGCCGCCGTGACGGTGGCGGCGGCGGCCATCCGCCGCCGGCCGGCGATCCTGCTGCTGGCCGGGGGGATCGTCGTCTGGCTGCTGGTCGAGATCGCCTTCGCCCTGCACGGCTACCCGTCGGTGCCCCGCTACATGTTCGAGCCGGGGGCGGTGGCGGCGGTGCTGGCCGGCGTGTGCGTCGGGCGGCTGATCCTCACGCTGCCCGCGCTGCTGACGGCGGCCGGGCGGAGGGTGGCGGCGGCCGGGCGCCTGGCCGCTCCCGCCACCGCACTGGCCGTGGCGCTGATCGCCGGCTCGATGCTCGGCGCCGCCCACGCCCAGTACCGGATGGAGCGCCAGGACCTCGCGCACGAGCGGTTGCGGACGGTGCTCATCTCGCGGCTGTCCGGGGTGGTGACGCGGCTCGGGCGCGCGAGGATCCTCGGCTGCGGGGTGCCCAACATCCCGATCGAGTACCAGAGCGTGCTGGCCTGGTATTTGGACATCAAGGTCGGGGAGCTGTATGTCAGCCCCCGCCACGAGCGGCTCCATCCCCGCCCGCTGGTCAACCTCTACCCCACCCGCGGCGCAGGCTGGAAGGTGTTCCCCAGCCATGTGGCCAGCAGTGGCCGCTGCGCCGGGCTGCGCCTGATCTACCGGTAGGCCCCGGCGTGATCGCCGCCGATGGGCGCCGGCAGGCGGTAGGGTGCACGCCGTGAGCGACGCGATCCGCACCCCCGACCAGCTGCTCGAAGGCCTGCCGGAGTTTCCCTTCGCGCCCGTCTACCGGCAATGGGAGGGGCTGCGGCTGGCCCATCTGGACGAGGGCGAGGGGGCGCCGGTGATGTTCCTGCACGGCGAGCCCACATGGTCGTTTCTGTGGCGCCGGGTGATCCCGCCCGTCCGCGACGCGGGATTTCGCTGCATCGCCCCCGACCTCCCCGGCTTCGGCCGCTCGGACAAGCCGGTCGACCCGGGCTGGTACACCTACGACCGCCACACGGCCAGCATCGCCGCCCTGGCCGAGGAGCTCGACCTGCGCGCCGCCACCGTCGTGGTGCACGACTGGGGTGGGCCGATCGGGCTGCGGCTGGCGGTCGAGCATCCCGAGCGGGTCTCGCGGATCGTCATCCTCGACACCGGGCTGTTCACCGGCCGCCAGAAGATGAGCGACGCCTGGATGCGCTTCCGCGACTTCGTTGAGCGCACGGAGGATCTGCCGGTCGGGCTGCTGGTGCGCCGCGCCTGCTGCCGCGACCCGGGAGACGAGGTGATCGCCGCTTACGAGGCGCCGTTCCCCAATCCGGCCGCCAAGGCCGGCGCGCGCGCGTTCCCGCTCATCTTGCCCCTCACCCCGCAGGCGCCCGGCGCCGACGCCGGGCAGCGGGTGCTGGAGGCGCTGCGCGCCGACCGCCGCCCCAAGCTGGTGCTCTGGGCCGACTCTGACCCGGTGCTGCCGCTGTCCACCGGCGAGCGCTTCGCCCAGGCGCTGGGGACCCAAGTCCACCACGTGATCGAGCGCGCCAGCCACTTCCTGCAGGAGGACGCCGGGCCACAGATCGGGCGGCTGATCGCCGACTGGCTGGTCGGGGAGCGCGAGTAGCACACCGGCTCCTGCACACGGGCGGGCGCCGGTGGCCCGGGCACGCGCATCGCCCACCGGCTCCTCCGCTCGGGCGCGCCCCCAGCAGGACGCAGCGCAGCTTCCGTTCAAACGTTCACGCGAGTGGGCGCCCTGCTCAGGAGGTCGCCTCCCTGGCCCGCAGCTCCCGCCGCAGGATCTTCCCGGTCACGGTCTTTGGCAGCTCATCCATGATCTCGACCTGGCGCGGGTACTTGTACGCCGCCATGCGCTCCTTGCAGAACGCGATCAGCCCCGCCTCATCGGCGCTCTGCCCGGGCCGCAGGCTCACGAACGCCTTGACGGTCTCGCCACGGTAGGAATCGGGGACCCCGACCACCGCCGCCTCGAGCACCGCCGGGTGCTCGTAGAGCACGTCCTCGACCTCGCGCGGCCAGACCTTGTACCCCGACACGTTGATCTGATCCTTGATGCGGTCGACGACGTAGAACCATCCCTGCTCATCCATGAAGCCGACATCGCCGGTGTGCAGCTCACCGCCCGGGATCGCGTTCTCGGTCTCCTCGGGCTTCTGCCAGTAGCCGGACACCACCTGCGGGCCACTGGTGACGAACTCCCCCACCTCGCCCGGGGGAAGGTCGTTGCCCTGCTCGTCGACCACCCTCACGATCGTGTTGAACGTCGGCACACCGACCGACAGCGCGCCCGAGCGCTTGTCCACCGGAGCTCGCCTGTTGAAGGGCACGGCGTGTGAGGGAGAGGTCGTCTCGGTGAGGCCATAGATGTTGTGGATGTAGACGCCGAACTTCCGCTCGTACTCATCCGCGGTGGAGGGCGGAATCGGGGCGCCGCCGCTCCAGATCTTCTTCAGTGAGGAGATGTCGCGGCTCTCGATGTCGGGGTGGTTCATGAGGGCGATGAACACGGTGATCGAGCCGACGGTGAATGTCGCCCGATGCCTCTCGATCAGCTCGAGCGTGACCCCCGCATCGAACCGGTACGCGAGGATCAGGGGCAGCGGCGTCAGCAGCGAAACGCCGAGGTGGCCGATCAGCCCCGTGATGTGGAACACCGGCGCAACGCCGAGCACCACATCCTCGTCCGGCTTGAGCCCGCACCAGTCACGGTACGTTTGGGAGTTGAAGACCACGTTGCCATGGGTGTTCATCGCTCCCTTTGGCGGCCCGGTCGTCCCGGACGTGTAGGTGAGGAAAGCGACGTCGTCGGGCCCGAGCCTGGGCGGGTCCAGCCGACGACCCTCGCGCTCGCGCACGAGCTCAAGCAGGTCGTGGATATCGCCGTGCCGCTGGCGCCGGGCCGAGGCCAGGATCTGCGGCACGTCGTGCAGGAACTCAAGCTCAGACGTGGTGATCACCGAGCGCACGCTCGTCTGCGGCAGCACCCTTGCCGCGACCTCGGCGTAGAGCGACTCGAGCGTGACGAGCAGGATTGCCCCCGAGTCGATGAGCAGCTCGGCGAGCTCTCGCTCCCGGTTCATCGGGTTGATCGAGACCATGATCCCGCCCGCCTTCCAGGTCGCGACCATCGTCATCATGAACTGGGGGATGTTCTGCAGGTAGACGCCGACGCGATCCCCGGGCCTCACCCCAAGGTCGCGGAGCGCAACCGCCAGCGCATCCGTGATCCGGTCAAACTCCGCCATCGAGATCGTCGCGTCGAAGTAGTGGATCAGCGGCCGCTCGGCGCCGCGAGCGAGGGCCGCCTTGAACATGTCGAGGGCGTTCTCGTGCTCGAGCTGGATGTCGGTCGGCATCCCCTCGTCGTAGAGGGCCAGCCAGGGTCGCTCGTGGTAGATGCTCACCGGGGCCCTTGCAGCGCCATCTCGACCTCCGCCCGCCCGAGCGCTAGACCCGCTCGGGCTGGCGCGACTCGCTCCCGCTCGCCTCGGCCTGGGCGCCGGCGGACCCGCTGGGGACGGGATCGCTCGGCCGGGTCGCGCCGATCGTCTGCGCGATCCGGGCCTCATAGGCGGCCCGGGCGCGCGCGTCGGCCCGGGTGACCGTATCGCCGCCCATCGCGCGGCCGATCAGATCGGCCACCCGGCGCGGGAGCACCGCCGAGAGGCGCACCACCGCGTTCATCCGCCGGGGGACGTAGACCTCATAGCGGCCGCTCTGCAGGGCCTCCACGATCGCCTCGGCCACATCCTCGGGCTCGGGCGTCCGCATCCCCCGCAGCGGCTGGATCCCCGAGTAGAGCTCGGTGTTGGTGCCCACCGGCATCACCACGGTGAAGTCGATCCCCGAGCCGGCGTACTCCAGGCGCAGCGCCTCGGTCAGTCCCACCACCGCGTGCTTGGTGGCCGTGTAGGTGGCCAGGTTGGGACTGGCCGCCTTGCCGACGATCGAGGCCAGGTTCACGAGGTGCCCCCGCCCGCGGCTGGCGAAGCGCTCGAGGGCGAGCTTGGAGCCGAGGATCACGCCGTGCAGGTTGATGTCGACCAGCCGCCTGGCCACCGCGTCGCTCTCCTGCACGAACGGGCCCACCGGCATGATGCCGGCGTTGTTGATCAGCACCTCGAGCGGCCCGAGGTGGGCCTCCGTCTGATCCAGGAAGGCGGCAAAGCTCTCCCGGTTGGTGACGTCCAGCGGCAGGGCCAGGGTGCCCGAGCCCAGCTCCCGGGCCGTCTGCTCCGCCAGGCCAGCGTCGATGTCGCCGATCGCCACCCGCGCCCCCCGGGCGATCAGCGCCGCCGCCGTGGATCGGCCGATGCCGCGCGCCGCGCCGGTGATCGCCACCACCCGGCCAGCCAGCGGTCGTGGAACCCTTGCCATATCGCCTAGCCCTCCTGATCGCGGAAAGCGCAAACGGTAGCGTCTGGCCGCGCGCCGCGAAACCATCCGCCGGCGCCCCACCGCCCGCCGCCTCAGGAGGGCACCGGCAGCCGGCGCGCGAGCGCTCGCCGGCGGCGCTGGCGCTCGTAGAACTGCCGGCAGGCTGGGCAGCCGTGCAGGTGCCGTCGCAGAGGGCCGCGCCGCAGCGCCGCCCCCTCGGCCACCCGCAGCTGACTGCGGATCTCCCGGCAGTTGGTCTCACGCGCCTGGCGCATCGCGCCCAGCGACTCGCGGGCCTGGAAGACGAGCGCCTTCACCTTGCCGGGGCGCACCCCCAGCAGCCGGGCGATCTCCTGGTGGCTCAGGTTGGCCAGCTCGGCCAGCACCAGCGCGGCCCGCTGGTCGTCCGGCAGGCGGCGCAGATCGCCCACCAGCGCGCGCAGGTCCTCACGGCGAAGCACCTCGGTGGCCGGGCCCTCGCTGATCCACTCCTCCACCTCGGCCAGCGCCCGCTGGCGCGCCGCGCGCAGCAGCGAGTAGCAGCGGTTGCGCGCGATCGTGAACAGCCAGGCGCGCAGGAGGATCGAGCGCTCGGAGGAGACGATCGCGTTGTAGGCGGCCAGGAACGTGTGCTGCGCGGCGTCGGCGGCGTCCTCGCGGTCACCCAGCAGGTGACGGCAGAAGGCCAGGATCGGCCGGTGGTAGCGCTCGTAGATGACCTCGAAGGCGAGCGGATGCCCGTCCCTGACCAGCGCCACCAGGCGCGCGTCCGTGGCCGCCCGCAACCCCCGCGCCGACAGCGCCGCCGCCCGCCCACCGCCGGACGCGGCCAGCGTCCCGCCGGTTGCCGCATCCGGCGGCAAAGCCCAGGCTTCCATGCCTCGCTCTCTACCCACGACTAAGAACCTCTTATATGAAGTTTACGTTTACTTGAGCTCGATGGCGAGCGGCGAAGGGCACAGAGCATCACTCCGGTCGATCGGAGCCGGCGGGTATCGTGCGCCCATGCCCCGGTTCAGCTACGGCGGCCAGCGGCTGGCCTACACGATCTACGGCCAGGGCCCGCCCACGGTGCTGATGCCCGGGCTCCTGCTCTCGCAGAAGATGCAGGCTCCGCTGGCCCGTTCGCTGGCCCGGCGCGGCAACCGGGTGATCACCTTCGACCCGCTCGGACACGGTGCCTCAGACCGCCCACGCCAGATGTGGCGCTACTCGATCCCGGAGTTCGCCCGCCAGGCGCTGGCCCTGCTCGACCACCTCGAGCTCGAGCAGGCGGTGGTCGGCGGCACCTCGCTGGGCGCCAACGTCTCACTGGAGCTGGCCGCCACCGCGCCCGAGCGCCTGCGCGGCCTGATCATCGAGATGCCCGCCCTGGACAACGCGATCCCGGCCTGCGCGGCGGCGTTCACGCCGCTGCTGTTCGCGCTCACCTTCGGCGAGCCGGTGATGGGCCTCCTGGCCCGGGGGGTGCGCGCCCTGCCCCGTGCGCGGGCCCCGTTCCTGCTCGAGCTGGCGCTGGACTGGGTCGCCCAGGAGCCCGGGCCGAGCGGCGCCGTGCTGCAGGGCATCCTGTTTGGGCGCACGGCGCCCGACCACCTGACCCGGCCGACGATCGAGACCCCGGCGCTGGTCATCGGCCACCGCCGAGATCCGATCCACCCGTTCTCGGACGCCGACATGCTGGCCGCCGAGCTGCCCAACGCCCGACTGATCAACGCCAACTCGATCATCGAGCTGCGCACCCACCCGCGCCGTCTGACCGAGAAGATCGCCGCCTTCGTGGCCGACTGCTGGGAGCAGGAGCCGGCGGCCGCCCGGGCCAGCGCCCGGGCGGCGCGGCGGGGCGGCCAGCGTCGGGCCGCCGGCAGGGCGGCGCGCTGAGGCGCCGGGGTGGGGCCGACGGCCGGCCGGGCGAGTGACTCCGGCTGACGCGGGGGAGGCTCAGCCGGTGAAGTGCGGCGAGCGCCGGCGCCGAACCGCCCGCGTCCGGCGCCTGCTCCGCCTGCGCGCAACCCTCTTGGTCCGCTTCTTCGCCTTCCTGGTGGTGGTGGCGTGGCTGGAGAAGCAGCCCACCAGCTGCCGGGTGACGAAGTTGTAGGTGTTGGACGCGGTGTTGGTGGTGGGGCTGCCGGTGGGGTTGCCGGCGAAGGTGAACAGCACGCAGTCGTGGGCGTCCAGCGCGGCCGAGGTGAAGTCGAGCAGCGAGCGGTCGCTCGGCTCGCCCGGGGCGCCGCACAGCACGCCGGCGTTGCAGATCTGCCCGTAGTGGTACACGTAGCCGGGATTGACGTCCCGATAGGTGAAGCTCGGCCTGGCCGCGGTCGCGTCCGTGCTCTCGGCGGTGGAGTACGTCCACCGGCCGGACAGGCTGTTGGGGTCGGTGACGCCGTTGATCGTGCGGAAGTAGCCGATCATCAGCTGGCCGGCCCGGGGGCCGCCGATCGCCGCCGGCAGCATGTGGGCGGCGGTGGCCCGGTCGATCATCATCGGCGCGCTCCAGTGCTGGCCGTGATCGGTGGAGCTCAGCACGTAGATGTTGGTCGTGGTGGGGAACGGCGTGGTGCCCACCGCGCCGGCGCCAACGGCGTACAGGTTGCCGGCGCCGTCGATCGCCAGGTCGTTGAAGATGTCGCCGAACTGGACGGTGTTCATCCCGTACCTGGCCTGGCCGTCGAACACCGTGTAGTCGGTGAACGTCTGGCAGTGGTCGTGGGAGACGGCCAGGTAGAGCTGACTGAACGTCCCGCTGGGATAGCCGTGCTGGGCGGCGTCCAGGTTCTCCTGCTGGGTGGTGGTGGCGAACAGCACGTACAGCGTCCCGTCCCTGCCCACCACCGGCCGGGCCACGAGCGTCCCGCCGGTGATGTCGGTGGGAACGTTGGCCTCGATCTGCGGGTTGGTGATCAGCGAGCCGCAGGCGTGGGTGAAGTCGTCCGCGCCGCCGTTGTCGGTCCGGAAGGCGATCGGCTGGGCGCTGACGAACTCGTGGTAGACGAGGTAGATCCGCTGGGCGTCGGTGGGATCGGCGGCCAGCCAGGGACGGTCGTCGGAGGGGCCCACCTGGCCGGCATTGACCTGGGTGCAGCCGAACGGGTCGGGGATCGGCCCCACGCCGGTCCAGGTGTTGCCGCGGTCGGTGCTCTTGCACACCTCGCTGGCGATCGCCTCCAGGTCGGCGGTGTAGAACGTGCCCTGGTCGTAGATGATGTCGTCGTCGCCGCCGCCGATGTCAGAGCCGATGAACCGCCCGGGCTGGAAGCTGGTGCCGTCGTTGCGGGAGATCCACAGGCCGATCCCGGGATGGCCGGCGATGCCGCTGGGGATCCCCTGGGGACCGGCGACGAGCACGTCCCCATAGGGGTCGGTGGCGATGCTCGGCTCGCCCCCGCTGGGCGGATTGCTCAACTGAACCGGGGTGGTGAAGCTTTTGGTGGCCGCTCCGGCGCCCGGTGCCAGCGCCAGCGTCAACGCCACCGCTCCGGCCGCGATCAGCCAGACCAACGTCTTCCTGTGCATCTGCATCCTCCCAAACCTGGATTCCTCCCGCCGCCGGCGGGCGGCGACATCGGGGGCGACTGTAGCCGGATCGTGCGGCTCATGCGTCGGTTCCCCCCGGCCCCCAGCGCCCTCCTCCGGGCCTCAGCTCTCCAGCGCCGCCGGGGCGGCCGGCGCCGGGCGCCCTTCCCCCACCAGCTCCCGGTAGAGGGCCAGGGTCAGCTCGGCCGCGGTGCGCCACGAGTAGGCGCCCTCGGCGGCCCTCCGCGCCGCCTGGGCCAGCCGGCGGCGGCGCTCGGGGTCACCGAGCAGCCCGGCCAGGGCGGCGGTCAGCGCCTCCACCTCCCCGGCCGGCACGAGCTGTGCGGCGCCGAGCTCGGCCACCTCGCTGAAGGCGCCCACGTCGCTCAGCACGATCGGCCGCGCGAACGCCAGCGCCGTGGCCAGCACGCCCGAGAAGTCAAAGCGCTCGGTGCGCAGATACGGGAGCACGACCACCTGGGCGCGGCGAAAGCAGGCGGCCAGCTCGCGGTCGGAGACGAACCGGGTCACCCACCGCACCCCGGGCGGCGAGCTCGCCAGCAGGCGGTCGATCGCCATCCGCGGCCGGCCGACGATCCACAGCTCGGCCCGCGGACCGCCCGGCGGCAGCCGCCGCCACGCCTCGAGCAAAAGCTCGATGCCCTTGTAGGGGCGCAGCAGCCCGAAGAACATCACCACCAGCGGAGGCTCGGAGGCGGGAACCGTGCCCTCGGCGGGGGATCCGGAGCGCGACGGGCTGGCGCAGCGCGAGCGGGATCTCCCGGGAGAGGGTTGGGCCAGCTCGGGCGGCAGCTCGCCCGCGGGCATGCGCGTCAGGTGCTCGAATGCCCCGTGGGGGATCACCCGCACCTTGGCCGGCTCGACCCCCAGCCGCTCGACCAGCTGGCGGCGGCCGAACCGGGAGTGGACGACCACCGCGTCGACCGACTCATACAGGCGGCGTTGCCCGCGCACCTGCAGCGGCCGGGGCTCGCGGGGAAGCAAATCGTGCGCGGTCAGCACGGTGGGGCGGCGGGGCAGCAGGTGGCGGTCCAGGGGCTGCACGGTCAGCCACTGGAAGTGGACCACCTGGGCGGCCAGCGCGTGGCGGCGGTAGGCGAGCATCGCCGGCAGGTGCTCGAGGAGCTTGGCCAGCCTCCGCCGCCGCGAGCCGGCCGGCCCCCAGGCCCGGCGGTAGAAGAACTCGCGCACCGTGTAGCCCTCGAGGGTGGCCGTGGAGCCGTAGGGGAAGGGGCCGGTGACCAGCTCGACCTCGGCCCCCGCGCGGGCCAGCGCGGCGCACAGCGCGTGGTCGTAGGGCGGCGTGTACGCCGAGGGATCGACCACCTGGACGCGCATCAGCGATCCAGCCGCCGACCGGCCAGGCGCGCCAGCCGCTGCGCCACGGCGGCATCGTGCAGCGCCATCACCCGGGCGCCGCGGTCGCGCGCCAACCGCGCCACGGCCGGAGCCAGCACCCACAGCGGCGGCTCGGAGGAATGGGCGAGCAGATCCAGCGCGGCGCGCAGCGGGTGACGCAGCAGAAGCGCCAGGAAGGCGCCCCAGCGCTCGACCACACCGTCGTCCTCCAGGTAGTCCACCGGCACCGCCCGCGCATCCGGCGCGGGCTCGAGCGGGCGCGCGAGCGCCTCCACGCGCACGCGCCCCACCCTCACCGCCAGCTCGACCAGCGGGTCGCCCCGCTGCGGAAAGCGCTCGGCGATCAGCACCACCTCGGGTGCCGCCGGTCGCGCGTGTGCGGACCCCGATGCCAGCGCGCCGCGTCCGCGCGGGCGCGGTCGCGGCCGGTTGGAGAGCAGCAGACCGGCCAGCTCCTCCAAGCCCAGGAGCACGTCCAGCCCGAGGAAGCTCCCGCGCTCCCAGCCGCCGGGCGCGGTTCGGCCGGCGGCGGGCGGGTTGGCGGCGAGCGGGCTGACGGCGAGCGGGTTCGCGGCAGGCGGGTTGGCGGCGAGCGGGTTCGCGGCGAGCCGGTTCGCGGCAGGCGGGTTCGCGGCAGGCGGGTTCGCGGCGCGCCGCGGTCGTCGGCGGGGACCGCCACGGCGCAGGCGTCGCAGCGCGCGCGCCGCCGCGGGCTCGGGGCGGAAGCCGCGATGGCGGCGGGCCAGCCAGGCCCGTCCGGCGGCGTAGCCCCGCCACTGCCGGCGCAGCTGCGAGACGGTGGCGCGGTAGCGATGCTCGACGGTGGCCTGGGGCCTCAGCTCCAGCCGCCACCCGGCCTCCTGCAGCCGCCAGCTGAAGTCGGTGTCCTCGGCGGCCCGCACGCCCTCGCAGAACCCACCCAGCTGCTCGAAGGCCTCCCGGCGCACGAGCAGGTTGGCGGCCGCCGCCCGCGGCCGGTAGGGGTGTGCGAAGTGCTCGCGCTGCCCGAGAAAGTTCCTGGCGGCGCTGTAGCGCGCGGCCAGCCCGCCGGACGGGGCGGCCGGGAGGATCTCCCCGGCCAGCGCGCCCACCCGCTCATTCACCCCGCCGGCGAAGAACGCGTCCAGCAGCCCCGGCCGCGGGACGGTGTCGGCGTCCAGGAAGAGGATCCAGGCGTTCGCCGCCGCGGCCGCCCCCGCATTGCGCGCGTGCGCGGGCGAACGCTCCCCATGGGCGCCGAGCAGCCGCACCGGGTGCGGGTGGCGGGTCCCGCCCGGCGCGGGTGCGTCCACGGCGTCCACGGCGCCGGCGGCGGCGTCGGCGGGGGGCGCACCGGTGGCGGCGGCGCGGAGCGCGCCGGCGGCAGCCTCGGCGGGGGGCGCACCGGTGGCAGCCTCGGCGGGGGGCGCACCGGTCGCGGCGTCGGCGGGAAGCACACGGGCGCCCGCGCCCGCCTCGGCGAGGAGCGACTCGCCACCCTCAGCCCACCGCCGCTCGGGCCACCCACCCTCAAGGACCACCTCACCTCCGACCAGCGCCGTCAGCTCGCCCCCGTTGTCCACCAGGATCAGCTCATCGCCGGGCGCAAGCTCAAGCGAGCGCAGCGAGCGCAGGGCCTCGCGGGCGGCGGCCGGCGGTCCGGCAAACGGCATCACCACGCTGACGGCCGGGCGTCTACCCCGCCGCTCTCGCTCAGCGCCCCGCACCTCGGCCGCCTCCTCGTCCGCGGGGTTGCGCTCGGTCCGTCGCACCTCAGCCGCCTTTGCGGACCCGGCGTCCCCCTCGGTTCCCCGCGCGCCCGCCGCCAGCCGCTGCACGATGCCTTCCTCGCCCATCCGCGGCCTCAGACCGGCTCACCGGCCGCCCGCTGCCGGGCCGCGCGCAGCAACAGCGCCCGCGCCCGATCGAGCTCCTGCGGGTGAGCGAAGCCGGTGGCCCAGAGCACAAGCGGAATGGCCAGGCACGCCGCCGCCCGGGTGAGGAAGCCGACCGCCCCGTGGGTGGGCAGCAGCAGATCGCCGACCACGGCGATCCCCCCCATCACCACCGTCAGCTGGGTCAGCCGCCGCCACTCGAACTCGACCCTGAAGGCGTGGCGGGTCAGCAGGTGCATGACCGCCAGCATGACGGCGTAGGCCCCGCACAGCGCGATCCCCGCCCCGGCGATCCCCAGCGGGCCGACCAGCACCACCAGCAGGATCACGTTGACGGCCAGCCCGGCCAGGGCGGCGGGGAAGTTGCGGGTGGTCACCTGGGCGCGCCCGGCGATGACCAGGAACACGACCCACAGCCCGTACATCGCCCAGCCGAGCGCGACCCACGGCAGGGCACGATATCCGCCGAAGTAGGCGTGGGCGGCCAGCAGCCGCAGCGCCCACCGGCCGAGCAGCGCCAGCCCGGCCACGATCCAGCCGCTGACCAGCGCGTAATAGGTGGTCACCAGCCCGTACAGGCGCGCCGCCTGCCGGTCGTCGCCCACCGAGTAGGCCAGCGGCGGCCAGGCGTACTGGAACGCCCGAACGATCAGCGCGACGGCTCCGGCGAGCTTGATCGCGATCGAGTACAGCCCGGCCAGCTGCGGGCTGCGGTCGTGGTAGACGTAGTAGCGGTCGACGATGCTGAGCGCGTACACCGAGGCCTCGGCGGGCACCGTGGGCAGCCCGAAGCGCAGCAGCCGGCCGAGCCGTTCCGCCCCCACCCCGCGCCGCGGCATCAGCCGCTTGCGCATCGTCCACCACAGGGCGAGCAGCACCAGCGTGGAGGTGGCGTAGTTGGCCAGCAGCAGACCCCGCGCCCCCTGGCCGAGCCCGACGACGAGCAGGACGGAGGCGGCGATCGTGATCAGCGTGTTGCTAACCGACGCCACCGCATACGCCCGCACCCGCTCGTCCACCCGCAGCAGCCCGTAGGCCAGCTCCAGGTTGGTGAACGCCCACAGGCCGAGGATCGCCACCCGAAAGATCGCCACGTGCCCGGCGCCCAGCACCAGGTCGGCCAGCGGCCGGGCCAGCCCGGCCAGAATCGCGGCGGCAAGCGTGGTGGTGACGAGCAGAAAGCCGATCGCCCGGCGGGCCAGCGCGTCGCGCCGGCCCTGATCGAGGTCGCTGAAGTGGAAGCGCAGGAAGGCCTCGATGATCCCCAGGCGCACGACGATGCTGAGGAAGATCACGCCGTTGCCGAGCAGCTCGACCATCCCGTAGCCGCCCGGCGGGATGTAGCGCGTGTAGACGGGAAGCAGCAGGACGGCGATGAACTTCGACACCACGTCGGCCAGCTGGTAGGCGGCGAGCGCCCGCACCAGCCGCTTGAGGTAGCCGCCCATCGCTACTGGAGCACCCGCACCTCGCTGCGCGCGGCACCGGCGGGGAGTGGCGTGAGGGTGGACGGGAAGGAGCCGCTGGCGCAGGCGGCGTTGGTCACCTGCAGGCCGATCAGGTAGCTGCCGGGTGACGCCGGCCGGCCGCCCAGCAGCCCGCTCCAGGTGGCAACCCGGGCGCCGGCCGCCAGCGCGCGGCTCGCCACCAGACGTGGCCCCCCCGGATCGCCCAGGCGGTAGATCAGCAGCCTGGCGCCCAGCTGATCGGCGCCGGTGAAGCTGATGTGCACGGGCCGCAGATGGGCGCGCGAGAGCGTGCGCGGGCGCAGGCTGCTGATTGTCGGCCGCGGCCGCCCGGTGCTGACGGTGATCGGGATCGGGCCGTTGAAGTTGGCGATCGTGACCGTGCGCTGCTGGTGGATCAGGTGGACGGCGATGTAGTAGGTGCCGTCCGGGGCGACCCGTCCGTCCGCCAGCCGCCCATCCCAGGTGAAGGTGGCCGGCACCGGCACGCGCATCGGCCGGTGGCGGGCCAGCGTGGCCACCCGGCTGCCGGACTGGTTGACCACGTAGACGTCGACCTGGTCTGAGCGGTGCAGCAGGAAGAAGGTCACGCTCGTCGTCCGGTAGCTCCGCGGGCGGCCATCGAGCGGGTCGTAGCAGGTGCCGCCGGCCACCGGGTCGATCGTGCGCGGATCGGGCTGCGGCGCACCCGCGATCAGGGGGGCGGCCACCTTCAGGTGCTGGGTGATGAAGAAGGCGGCGACGGTGGCGATCACCAGGGCGAGGAACGCCAGCGCCGGAAAGCGCCTCATACCGGCACCACGGTCGTGTTGGGAACCTCGAAGGTGTGAAACGCGCGCAGGCCGCGCGGATCCCTCAGACACAGCATCACCCGGATCGAGCCGCCGTGGCAGACGGCGAGCGCGGGCGACTGGCCGCTGGCGCGGATCTCCTCCACGCACGCGCGGACGCGGAGCTGCTGCTCGACCAGCGACTCGCCCTCGGGGAAGCGCCACTCCTCTCCCGCGCGCATCCAGGCCGCGTACAGCTCGGGCTCCTCGCGCGCCACCTCGCAAAACAGCCGTCCCTCCCAGCGTCCCCGGTTGGCCTCCCGCAGGCGGGGGTCAAGCCGCACGCCCAGACCAAGACGCGCACCCACGATCTCCGCCGTCTCCCGGGCCCGGGAGAGATCCGACGACCACAGCGCGGCGATGCCCTGGCCGACCAGGCGCTCGGCCAGCCTGGCCGCCTGCAGACGGCCATGCTCGTTGAGCGGCGTGTCCCGCCAGCCCTGAAAGCGCAGCGGCTCCCGGTTGTCGTCGGTCTCCCCGTGGCGGGCGAGGAGCACCGCCCCCCCGGCCGTCACCATGGCACCCGGGCGGATCGGCGCCGGGCGCCTGGCGATGGCACCCGCCCCGCACGGGAAGCTCCAGAGCCGGGGGACACGGGCCGCCGGCTAGCCGGCCAGGTCGGCGCCCACCGTGACGACCACGTTGGCCGGGCAGCGCGCCGAGCCGGGACAGGCGACCTGCAGCGTGCTCTGGTCGACCGGGCGCACCGCCGCCGGGCGCAGTCCGAGCGCGGCGGCGACGTGCAGCGCGTCGAGGCGGTCGGGACCAGCGGACAGGTAGGCGACCGTGGTGGTGCTCTGCGTCTGGTTGGCGGCCGTGGCCACCGTGCCCAGCCGGTAGCCCGCGCGGCTCAGCCGGGCGGCGGTCCGGTGGGCGAGTTGGTTGGTGGCGGTGCCGTTGAGCACGGCCACGGTCACCCGCCCCGGGTCGAAGGCGCCGGCCGCAGGCGCGGCGCTGCGCGCCAATGAGGTCCGGTGTCTGGCCGCGCCAACGCCCACGCCGAGCACGACCAGCACGACCGCCGCGGCGGCGGCGGCCAGCACGAGCAGGCCGACGGCCACCCACCGCGCCGGGCGCGAGCGCCGGGCCGGGTATTCGAGCGGCGGAAAGGGGCGGTTCAGGACGCTGGCCGACGGCGCCGGGGAGAAGCGGGGGCCAACACCCGGAGCGGAGCCAACACCGGGGCCGGAGCCAGCGCCAGCGCCGGGGCCAACACCGGAGCCGACGCCGGAAACAACACCGGGGCCGGCGCTGAGGCCAACACCGGCGCCAACCCCGTGGCCGACACCGTTGGTGGCCGACACGGCACCGGCCGGAGCGCCGGGAGCGGAGGCGGGTGGCGGAGCGCCGGGAGCGCCGGCGGGTGCCGGAGCGCCTGGGGCGGAGGCAGGTGGCGGAGCGCCGGGAGCGCCGCCGTTGACGGCGGAGGAGACCCCGGCCGCCAGGCTCACGGGAACCACCCGCGTGGCCGCCGCCAGCGCCGGGGCCGCCGTCCCGGCCGGCGCGAACGGAGCCAGCACCGGCGGCGCAGGGGCCGCTGCCTGCGCCGCCGCCTGCGGCGCCGCCTGCGGCGCCGGTTGGGGCGCGGCGGCCTGACCGCGACTCAGCTCCGCGATCAGCGCCTCGGCCTCCCGGAGACGCTCGGTGAGCAGCGCCGCCTCCTGGCGCAGGTTGGCCGTCTCCCGGGCATGGGCGAAGTACAGGAGCACCAGCACGGCCAGTCCGACGATCGCGGCCAGGCCGGCGTCGGCGCCCACCGAGGAGATGAAGTTATGCACCGAGAAGGCGAACGGCGTCATCGCGGAGATAGGCCAGTCTAGGGTGAGGCGCGGGCGTTGGCGTCCGGCAGCGCGGTGGGATCCGAACGCTCGCCGCCCGCTCGGGCGGTCGCCGACGCGCGCTCGCCCGCCAGCCGCGCGACGTGCCGGGCCAGCGCCGAGGCGTCGTCCTCGAGCACCAGCAGGTTGAGCTCGGCGAACGTCCGCTCCACCCACGCCGGATCGACCGGGTCGCGCTGGGCGCGCAGGATCTTCTGGACCGGCGTCGGCTGGGGCCGCTCGTAGGGGTTGAACAGCTCCTCGTGGAGCTTCTCGCCCGGCCGGGCGCCGACGATCTCGATCGCGATGTCGCGCTCGGGCTCAAGCCCGGAGAGGCGGATCATCGTCTCCGCCAGGTCGATGATCCGCACCGGCTCGCCCATCTCGAGCACGAACAGCTCCGCGTTGGAGGCGCTGAGCGAGCCGGCCCGGATGATCAGCTGCACCGCCTCGGGAATCGTCATGAAGTAGCGGCGCATGCGCGGGTCGGTGACCGTGACCGGACCGCCGGCGGCGATCTGGCGGCGGAAGATCGGCACCACCGAGCCAGAGGAGCCGAGCACGTTGCCGAATCGCACGGTGGCGTAGGTGGTGGCGGGATGGCGGCTGGCGGCCGCTTCGACCGCCCACTCGGCAAGCGCCTTGGAGGCCCCCATCACGGTGGCGGGCTTGACCGCCTTGTCGGTGGAGACGAGCACGAACGTGCCCACCCCCGCCTCGCCGGCGATGCGCGCCACCAGCTGGGTGGCCAGCGCGTTGTTGCGGATCGCCTCCACCGGGTTGAGCTCCATCATCGTCACGTGCTTGTAGGCGGCGGCGTGGAACACGACGGCCGGGCGGTGACGGGCGAACACCTCGCGCATGCGCTCCTGCTCCTTGCAGTCGGCCAGCACGGGCACGGCGATCCGCACGTGGCGCTCCTCCTCGAGCTCCCGGACGATCTCGAACAGGTTGTCCTCGGCGTGGTCGACAAGCACCAGCCAGCGGGGTCCCACGCGGGCGATCTGCCGGCACAGCTCGCGGCCGATCGAGCCGCCGGCGCCGGTGACCATCACCACCTGGTTGGCCAGGTAGGCGCCCGCCCGCTCGATCTCCATCCGCACCGGCTCGCGGCCGAGGATGTCCTCCACCTGCACCGAGCGCAGCTGGCGGGTGACCTGCAGCTGGCCGGAGCCGTCGCGCAGCAGCTCGAACATCGTCGGCATCGTGCGCACGGGAATCCCCCGCTCCCGGCAGGCCGTGACCACCCGGGCGCGCAGCGTCCCCGGCGCGGAGGGGATGGCGATCACCACCTCGTCCGGCTCGACCTCCTCCAGCACCCGGGCCAGGTCCTCGGCCGAGGTGGTGCCCAGCACCCTCAGCCCGTACTCGTCCTTGATCCCCAGCTTGCGGGGATCGTCGTCGACGAATCCGACCGGGCGCATGCGCAGCTGCGGGTTGCGGGCCAGCTCCCGAACCACCAGCCGCCCCCCCTCGCCGCCGCCCACCACCAGCACGTCGCGCGCGCCCTTGGCGGCGCGGAAGCTGTGCACGCGGCCCTCCACGACCAGGTGCACGAGGAACCGCACGCCGAGCAGGAGGGCCAGCGAGAGCAGGAAGAACAGCGCGATCACGCCCCCCGGCAGGGTCACTCCGGTGGCCGGGGCGCCCGGGCTGGGCCGCGTCTGCACCGGGTGAAACAGGGCGATCGCGCCGACGATCACCAGCGTGGCCAGGACCACGCCCTTGACCACCGCCTCGATCTCCCGCTGGGAGATGAACTTCCACAGGCGCTGATAGGCGCCGAACGCACCCAGGGCCAGCAGCGTCACCGGCACCGCCCAGCCGATGGTGTCCGCCAGCAGCTCGCCGTAGCGGTTCTTGGCGGCGCCGAAGCCATCCAGCCTCAGCCAGAAGGCCAGGTAGTAGGCGAGCGCGACCAGCACACCGTCCACCAGCAGCTGCGGCAGTGAGTGGCGGTGGAAGGGAAAGGCCGCGGATCTGATCCGCCGGCTCATGGCGCAGAGAGTCTAGTCGCCCCCGGTTTGTCCGAGCTCAGGCCCGGACGGCGGAGCGGCCGCCGCCGGGCAGCCGGGCGGCGGCGATCGCCTCCACCACCCGCCGCGCCGCTTCGGCCCCCAGCACCGGGCTCATCGGCAGCGCCAGGTTGGTGGCCGCCAGGCGCTCGGTGACCGGCAGCGGGTGGCGCGGCCGGTAGGCGGCCATCGCCGGCTGGCGGTGCAGCGGCGTCCGGTAGTAGCCGCGGCTCTCGATCCCCCGCTCGGCCAGCGCGGCGGCGAGCGCGTTCGCCTGCGGGTGGGCGATCACGTACAGATGCCAGGCCGGCAGCGCCCCCGCCGGCGCGGCGGGAAGGCGAGCATGGGCACCCAAACCCGCCTCCTGATAGGCGCGCGCGGCGGCGCGGCGGCCGGCCGCCCAGCCGTCGAGCTGCGGGAGCAGCACGCGCAGGATCGCCGCCTGGAGCTCGTCCAGCCGCGAGTTGTAGCCGACGTGGTGGAATTGCCGCTTGTCGAGCGAGCCATGGTGGCGCAGCGCCCGGGCCAGCTCCGCCACCCGCTCATCGTCGGTGGCGATCGCCCCCCCGTCACCGAAGCAGCCGAGGTTCTTGGAGGGGTAGAAGGAGATCGTCGCCGCCCGCCCCAGCGCCCCGGCAGGCCGCCCGGCCAGCGAGGCGCCGAGCGCCTGGGCGGCGTCCTCGAGCACCGGCAGCCCGAACTGCGCCAGCTCCGGCACCGGCGCCGGGCAGCCGAACAGATCGACGGCCACGATCGCGCGAGTGCGCGGACTGAGCACGGCGCGGACGGTGTCGGCGGTGAGGTTGCGGGTGTCGGGGTCGATGTCGCAGAAGGCGGGCGTCGCGCCCACCGTCGCCACCGCCTCGGCGGTGGCGTAGAAGGTGAACGCGGGCACGACCACCTCATCGCCCGGCCGCACCCCCAGCGCACGCAGCGCGATCGCGATCGCGTCGGTCCCGTTGGCCACGCCGATCACGTGGCGCACGCCCAGATAGGCGGCCAGCTCGGACTCAAAGGCGGCCACCTCGGGTCCGAGGATGTAGCGCCCGCGTGCGATCACCTCGGCCACCCGCGCCTGCACGGCGGGCAGCAGCGGGGCGAGCGGCGTGCGGGTGTCAAACAGGCTGAGCATCACGGGGGTGAGGAAAGCATCATGCGGTGAGGAAACGCTAATCGTCCCTTGGGCGACGCGAAAGCCTGGCCGCTACGCTAGTCCTCGCGGTGCCGCTTGTATTCGCCTCCCTGACCGGCCCCCTGGTCACCTTCGCCACCCGCGTGATCGGCACGCTGGGGGCCGCCGGCGTGTTCGTGATGACCACCACCACCGGGATCATCGGCGTCCCCGGCACCGAGCCGACGATGCTGTTCGCCGGCTTTGACGTCTACCAGGGGAAGCTGTCGCTGGCGGCGATCATCATCGCCGGGTCGATCGGCGACATCCTGGGGGCGACGATCGCCTACGCGATCGGCTACTGGGGGCGCGAGCTGGTGCTGCGCCACGGAGCCAAGGTGCACGTCAGCCGCAGCCGGCTGGATCGAGCCCGCCGCTGGTTTGACCGCTATGGCAGCCCGGTGGTGCTCGTCTCGCGGCTGCTGCCGGGCATCCGCGCCGTGTTCCCCTACGCGGCGGGGATCTCGGAGATGCCGTTCGGGCGCTTCTTCGCCTTCACCGTGGTCGGCTCGGTCGCCTGGATCGCCGGCCTGGCGGTGCTCGGCCGCGAGGTGGGCCACAACTGGCAGACCTGGCGCCATCACCTGGAGTACGGCGACTACGCGCTGGCGGCGATCGTGGTGCTGGCGATCGTCTACCTGGTGGCGCGGCGCGTGCAGAGCTCGCGCGCCCGCGCCGGCGCCGCCGTGGATGCGCTCTCCGAGTAGCCGCGCGGCGCGACCCCCCCGTCCCCCCGGCGGGCTGACCCTGGGCCGGGCGTTCGCGCTCGGTGCGCTGCACGGGCCGGCCGAGCTGTGGCCGATCTCCTCCTCGGCGCACGTGACGCTGGTGCCCTGGCTGCTGGGAGGGGATCCCGGGGCCGGCGCGGCGGCGCTCGGCAGGGCGTTTGAGGTGGCGCTGCACGCCGGCACCGCGGCCGGGCTCCTGCTCGGGCGCCGGGCGCGCTGGCGCGAGCTGACGGGGGCCGGGCGCCGGCGGCTGCTGGTGGCCGCCTGCGCGCCGCCGGCGCTGGCCGGATACGCGCTGGCCGAGCGGATCGAGCGCCAGCTGGCGCGGCCGGGGACGATCGCCGCCGCGCTTGCCCTCGGCGGCGTCGTGATGCTGGTGGCCGACCGCCGTCCGCAGACGCGCCGATGCCGGGAGGCCGACGGCACCGACGGGCTGTGGCTGGGGCTCGCCCAGGCGGCCGCCCTGGTCCCCGGGGTCTCGCGGGCCGGGGCCACCACCGCCGCCGCCCGCCTGCTCCGCTTCGCCCGCCGTGACGCCGGCGAGCTCTCCGAGCTGGTGGCGCTCCCGGTGCTGCTCGGCGCCGCCGCCCATCAGGCGGTCGGGCTGCGGCGGCGGGAGCTGGAGCCGCGGGCGCTCGCTCCCCTGGCGGCGGGGGCGGCGGCGTCGCTGGCCAGCACCCTGGCCTGCGGCTCGCTGGCGGAGCGAGACCGGCCGCGGCGCCTGGCGCCGTTCGCCCTCTACCGGATGCTGCTCGCCGGCCTGGTGTTCATCCGCCTGCGCCGAGCCGCCACAGCTCGCCCCCCAGCACCCGCTCCGGCGTGAGCCGCCACTCGCTGGCCAACCGCCACAGCGCAGCCGGAGCGGTGGGACCGGGCAGCCGGCACACCGCCGCCACCTCGGCGGTGGCCAGCGTGCCGAACGCGCCCAGCGCCTCCTCGATCGTCGGCGGTCCGGCCACCGGAACGGCGCCGGCGGCCCTGGCCGCCGCAGACAGGGCGTCGTAGTCGCTGTGGCCGTAGACGCCGTGGATCGTGCCCTGGCCGTCGAGGAACTCCAGCGAGGGCAGCCTGACGCGGCCGGTGCCGGGCGCGTGGTGCTGCTCGGGCACCCGCCGGGCACGGTCGAGGTCGGCGGCGAACGCCTCCAGGATGGCGTGCGAGCCCAGGTCGATCCGCAGCCGCTCGAGGTCGAGCGCAGGCACCGCCCGGGCCTCCTCGAGCAGCGCCTCGCGGTGCTCGAGCCGGCGCCGGCGGCAGAAGATCGCCTCCCGCAGGCGGCGCAGGTAGGGCCCGGCGGCCCCCTGCTCGGCCGCCGCCTTGACCGCCAAGCAGACCGGGTGCGAGCTGGCCGGGGGGTCGCTCAGCCACAGGCGGGCGTCGACCGGCATGCCGCTGCGGGCCGCCGCCTCCAGCGCCTGCAGGGCCACGTGGCGCGGATCCTCGAGCGAGATCCCGCACATCACGTACTCGAGCTCAAGCTCCGACCCGAACTCCCACAGCAGCCGGCGCAGGCTGGGCTCGAGCGCCCACGACCAAGGACAAGCCGGATCGGTGTAGTAGAGCGTGTGGACGGTGGCGATGTGGCGCAAAATAGAGGCGATTAGATGAGCACGCTGCTCGGCACGGTCCTCAGCGGCCGCTATCGCCTGGAGGCGCGGATCGGCGCGGGCGGGATGTCGACCGTCTACCGGGCGTTCGATGAGACGCTCGAGCGGCGGGTGGCGATCAAGCTGCTCAACCGCGAGGTGAGCAGCGACTCCGACGAGCTCGAGCGCTTTCGCCGCGAGGCGCGGGCGGTGGCCCAGCTGTCGCACCCGCACATCGTCGGGGTGATCGACGCCGGCGAGGACGACGGGCGGCCCTACATCGTGTTCGAGTACGTGCAGGGGGAGACGCTCAAGGAGCGCATCCGCCGCCTGGGCCGGCTGCCGATCCCGGAGGCGGTGGCCTACGCGATCGAGATCGCCCGGGCGCTGAGCGCCGCCCACGCCCGGCACATCGTCCACCGCGACGTCAAGCCGCAGAACGTGCTGCTCGACGAGGAGGGCTCGGCGAAGGTCACCGACTTCGGGATCGCCCGCACGCTGGAGGAGGAGGGGCTGACCGCCGACGGCCGGGTGATCGGGACCACCGACTACGTCTCCCCCGAGCAGGCCCAGGGCCAGCCGGTGACCGGCCGGTCGGACCTCTACTCGCTCGGCATCGTGCTCTACGAGATGCTGGTCGGGGAGGTGCCGTTCAAGGGCGAGAGCCAGGTGGCGGTGGCGATGAAGCACGTCCGCCAGCCGCTGCCCGACGTGCAGCGGGTGCGGCCGGAGGTGTCGGCCGCGCTGGCCGCGGTGCTCGACCGGGCGACCGCCAAGGACCCCACCGAGCGCTACGCCGACGCCGGCGAGCTGATCGCCGAGCTGGAGGAGGTGCTGGCGATCGAGACCGCGCGGGCCGGCGCGATCACCGGCGAGGCCACCAGCGTGCTGCGCTCGCTCCCCTCGCAGGCCCGCCGGCGGCTGCCCTTCCGCCTGCGCCACCGGGTGATCGCGGGAGCGCTCTTGGCGCTGGCGCTGGCGATCGTCGCGGCCGGCGCGCTCTTCGTCGCCACCCGCGCGCACCGTGGCACCGGCCAGCTGCCGCTCACCGCCCCCCGGCGCTCGCTGGCCCAGATCAGCCTGTGCCAGAACTGCGCCCACGGCTTCAACCCGCTCGGCAACCCCACCGACGAGGCGCCGCACGCCGAGTTCGCAATCGACAACCAGCTCGGCACCTACTGGGACACCCAGCAGTACTACGACCACCGGCTGGACAAG
>Ga0209061_1002128_pt1 | contig 26970 bp, 27 predicted proteins | sample Coa_R1_10_FD_187157 | JGI IMG/M metagenome (GOLD analysis project Ga0209061, IMG submission 187157) | Surface soil microbial communities from Centralia Pennsylvania, which are recovering from an underground coalmine fire - Coalmine... | ecosystem: Environmental > Terrestrial > Soil >... | reverse complement strand
TCGGACTTCTTCGACGCAGGGCACCTTTGGCACGATCCGTCCGGCGGATGATCCGGCGTCGATCTTGCCGACTACCTTGAAGACAGCCGCGCCAGCGCCGGCCGCCAATCCCTCTTTCGCTCCTGCACCCCCGCCGGAAACGCCACCGTCGGCCCTGCCGCCGCCGCCCAATTCAGCCGCAATGCCGACGCTGTTGCCGCTCGACCCGAAACGGTAACGTCGCACCGCTCACGTCCACTCATCGTGATCCCAGTGCCGGCGGCGTTCGTTCTCGGCTTGCAGGGCCAGGAAACTACTGACGCAAAACATGGCGAAGAAGAAGGCCAAGAACATATCGCCGAAGTTCAGATAGCGGATAGGGATAAGCGGCCGGCCATGGGAAGCCATGAGCATATGAACGGCCAGAACGCCGGAAACAACCATCGAGATTCCCAGCGAGAACGCCGTTCCGCGTTGCGGCATGGCCGCCTGACAGATTTCGCGCGCAATTTGGCCTCCATCCAACGGCCAGATCGGCAACAGATTCACCAACCCCCAAAAGAGATTGATCCATACCATGAATGCGATCACGGTTTCAACATACGGGTCCCATCTTGGAGGCAGGTACGGTCCCAGGAAGATAAAAGCCACCATGAAGATGGCTAAAAGGACAAATTCAGCGAATGGCCCGGCGAAAGACACGGCGATCCGCTGCCAACGGCGCGGCAGCTGATTGCTGCCAATCGCCAGGCCGCCCATGCCGTACAACACAATGTAGCCGTGCGTACCGAACAGCCGGCCTACGAGCACATGGCCGAATTCGTGGACGACAATCGAAACAAAGACGCAAGCCACCCACAAGACGAGAATGGGAAAGCCTCCCCCGCCGGGACGCATGGCAGCATCCCACCCCAGAACAATGTTGACAAGCCAAAACATCGGATGGACACGCACCGGCGTCCCAAACATGCGCCAGTGCAGGTCGTAAGGCGTTTCATTGGGTTCCAAAAACACAGTAACAGCCCTTTGAGAGATCGATGCAACACTCGTTGCTGATTGTCCCGGCGCAACGCTCCCTCGGCAAGGGCAAAACGCCCAACACGTCGGTGTTGCTCCGGCGGCATTTCCTGAAGGGTAAGCGAAGTGGCTTCAGCCTCAGAAATAGGTAACTCCGGCCCCCTAGATTTTACGGCGTCGCTTTGCTAAATCCAAAACATGAACGCGCGCGAGTTGATCCTGCTGAGTCCGTATCGAGTTCCGACGCACAGCACGCTTTACCTCGGCGATGAAGAAGTGGCCGCCTTCCTCAATGGTTATACGGCCCTCTGGCACCCGGCTGCTCTGAGCGGAGCATCCACGCCGCCGCATCTGGGTTCGCCCTACGATTATGAGCAGCCGACGGCGGGACACATCTACGCTGTGCCGGACAATCCGCCCTTGGTTCTGCCCGATGACTGGGACGAGCGCGTTCGCGCCGCCGGCGCGCTGGCCTTTCGCGCCACTGCGGACCGGGAGGCCACGCTGAATAATTTGCGTGAGGCGTTGCGCAGTTGGGGAGAGAAGGCCCAACCGTCGCTGCCGTTGCTCCATTTAGAAGCGGAGCATGTGGCTCCGTTTTTCGGCATCGGCTTTGGCCATCTGCACATCGGGGCACTATTTGAGGCGATGGCCCATGAAAACCTCCTGGCATCATCCGAATTTTGGCCGGAGGTGTTGGCTGCAGTGGCGGCACTCGGCAAGGCCGATCCCGAAGCACCGCGGCAGCATTTACAATCGGCCGCCGATCACCTGTTGGCAGCGCGGGAGGTTTTGTATCCGGCCACGCTGCATCTCCTCGATTTGTATTTGCTCGACGGCAAGCACCTGGGCGACTCATGGCCGCGGAGTTTTGAGCGCGGCTTACCGCTGAATCTCATCGCCTGCTCGGCCTTGCTTGAACGCCTGGCCAAAGAACAGCCGGAACGATTGGCGGTGCTGCGTGAACGGATGAGCGGCGAAAGTGCGGAGGTTTGCGGCGGATTATATCTGGAGCGTGAAGATCCGCTTTTGCCGCTCGAATCGCAAGTGTGGAACTTGCTCAAGGGCCGGCAAGTCTATCAGGAGTTGCTAGGGCAGGAAGTGCGTGTCTTTGCACGCCAGCGTTTCGGTTTCTATCCACAGCTGCCGCTGTTGTTACAGAATGCCGGCATCGGCCGCGCTCTGTTGATCGCTTTCGATGAAGGGGTGGTGCCGCCGCACCGTTCGCCGGTCATCAGCTGGCCGTCACTGGACGGCAAGTCGGTCGAGGCATTCACGCGCTCGCCGCAGGACGCCGATAGTGCCCAAACCTATTTTCATCTGACCTATCACCTGCATCAGACCATCATGCAGGACCAGGCGGCGACACTGGCGCTGCTGCATCGCCCGTCCTCCGTCGCTAACGCTTCCGGTTCGTTGGGATGTCCGTGGTATAGCGATTGGATCGAGCTGAGCCGGCTGGCTCCGGTGCTGGGCCGCTGGACGACGCTAACGAATTACTTCAACGAGGTCATGCCGGGCGATTACGCCTCTGCTGCCGAGGCCGACGAACTCCACGGCGATTATCTCGTCGAGCGCTGCCCCTCCGAAAACTATGCCTACGAAACCCAGGAGAATGTGACGCAGCCTGGTCTGGGCGGCGAGCAGCCGATCAGCATGTTTGCTCGGCACCTACGCGCCCGCCGCCGACTCGATACCGCCTGGACTCTCGCCGCGCTCCAGCACAGTCTCGGCGGCGCACCATCGGATATGGCGAATGGTCGGCGTCCATCGGCTGGCGAGGCCGACCAGCCTGCGTCAGCCGGCCGCGCGCCTCTGGAGTACCTGGCTTCCCTGGAAGATCGGTTGGAAAGCGAAGAAACACCGCCGGAAAAAGAATTAGCCGAGCTGCAGGCGCAGCTCGCGGAGAATTTGGCGCAGCGGTTGACAGCACGGGGGCAGCCGAACAATCCCGGTTTTCTCGTACTGAATCCGTGCAGTTTCAAGCGCCGCGTCGCCCTGGAACTGGAAGGAGTGCGTTCCCTGCCGTCGTTGGGAGGACCGCTCAAAGCCGGCCAGCTTGACGGTGAGACGGCGCGTGTCGTTGTCGAAGTGCCGGCACTGGGTTTCGCCTGGATTCCGCGTGAGGGACCGCCGGGCAGCACGCCAACGCGGCGCATGCGCCTGGCTGATGAGCGCATCGTTCGCAATGAATTTTTTGAGGCGGAGATTGATCCACACACAGGCGGCCTGCGCGCTTTCCGCGACCAGCGCACGCGCATCAGCCGGCTCGCTCAGCAGCTGGTGTTCAACCCCGGCAGCACCATGCGCGTTGAGCAGATTGTCACCACATCCCACGGCCCAGCCTTGGGCGAAGTTATCAGTGAGGGCGTCCTGCTCGATGCGCAGGATCAGTCCTTCGCGCGCTTCCGCCAGCGCTTCCGCGCCTGGCTGGGCCGGCCGGTCCTCGACTTGCGCATCGAGATCCTTCCCGATCAGCCGCCGCAAGGCTATCCCTGGCACGCCTACTACGCTGCGCGTTTTGCCTGGCGTGACGAGCGTGCCGTTCTGCTCCGCGGTGTCAACGGCTTGTCATCAGTTACCAGTCAATCTCGACCGGAGACGCCGGATTTTCTGGAGGTCCGTCTGGGCCGGCAGAACACCGTGATATTCCCCGGCGGTCTGCCGTTTCATCAGCGGCACGGTGGACGCATGATCGACGTGTTGCTTTTGTGCCCGGGCGAACAGACGCAGACGTTCGATCTGGCCCTCGGCCTGGATCGTGAGTATCCGATGCAGACGGCGCTGGGTCTGGCGACGCCAGCTCCTGTGGTCGCGCTGGAGCAAGGGCCGCCGCCCGTGGGCGCTGAAGGCTGGCTGTTTCACCTCGATGCACCGAACTTGTTGCTCACCAGTCTACGCCCCGCTCCTGAGGGGGCACCGGGAATCGTGGCGCGCCTTTGGGAAATCAGCGGTTTCGGTGGCCAAGCTGAATTACGTTGCTTCCGTAATCCCCAGCGTGCCCTGCTCCACGACGCACTCGGTATGCCGCAGATGCAAGCCTCGACGCAAGGTGATGCCGTCTTGCTCGACGTGGGCCGGCACGATCTGGTGCAGCTGCACATCGATTTCAGTTGAAGAGCGAACAGGCAGCGTCTGCCGGCTGGTAGAGGGGGCTCAACCAGCCGACAGACAGTCGGCTGTTCGCTCATTACACTTGAAGCGAAAACGCAAAAAACGCCGAGCGCGGCGACAATGCCCTGGAAAACGCCGTACAGGCGCACTTTTTTCCCTATTCGGGAGACTTTTCCCTGGCTGCCCAGTTGCTTGTGGGTAATGCTTGGTTGTCCCCGGCTCAGGCAGTTCTCGCAGGGAGACGCGAGCCGGCTTCGTCAAACTGAGAACAGAGGATCGGAAATGAAGCGTTTACTGATTGGGGGCCTTGTGGCCCTGGGATTGGCCGTAACAACTGCGCCGGCATGGGCGGACTGCTACTTTCAGTGCAATGTCTGCCGGAGCATGACCTTTGTACGCACCTGTAGAAATCGCTGCTGGAACTTCAGCAGCTATTGCAATCCGTTGCCTTGCGTCGGCAGTTGCGGCGCCGGCTATGTTGGCCCGGCCCCGTGGAATGCCCTGGCTGCTTACGGCCATCCTCCTGCCCCTCATCCCGCTCCGGTCGCGGCGGTCCCGGCCACTCCGGCCGCCCCGGCAGCTACCACGCCTTCGTTTAAGGCGCCTCAGCCGACACCGGCCACGAGCAACTCGACCAGCGTGCAACAGGCAGGCTACTTCTACTATGGGCAGACCCCCAATGCGGGCTACGGCTACAATGCCGGCTATGGCTATGGTTATTACGGATATGGCGCCAGCTACAGCTATGCTCAGGCACCTAATTACTGGTACTAAACTGTAGCGGCAACGACTCTCATTCCAGACCGGGGGTTAGGCGGCGCTCGCGGAAGGCATCCCGAGCGCCGCCGTTTTTTCGCGCGTGACTTTTACCACGGATTACGCGGATAACACGGATAAAAAGGATTTCATTCTCGCTCCCACGCGGAGCATGGGAACGAGATAATAATGGATTATCCTTTTTTCTTTTTATCCGTGTTATCCGCGTACTCCGTGGTAAAAGTTTGGCGCGGGAACGGTCCTTCTGCTGGACGGCGGCAGCAGCAGCGGGAATGTTTAAACGTTCGCGCCTCAGGCGTCTGTTCAGGAAGGTTGTGCCCCGCCGCTAGCCGGCCGAGGCTTCTCTATCACAGGAGGATCGATTCATGAAGAGGATATTCGGTATCGCCTTGCTGGCGTTACCGTTGGCGATCGGCTCGGTCCATGCCGAGGGCTGCTGGCCATTTAACGTGAACATGGGCGGCAGTTTCTATTTCCAGAGTAGCCGGGGGCTAGCTGCGCCGCAGGCCGGTCCGTGGTATCTGTACTGGCCGCTCGAAGCGCATTTTGTAGCACCGGCGCCGACCGGCTATCCGTATTGGCCACCGGCGCAAGCGTTGCCGCCGACAACTATCGGCGGCCCTGCCTGTCCGCCGGGGGTACCCGTCGCTCCCGCGCCGGTTGCGCCTGCTGCACCTGTGCCCGCTGTTCCGCCGCCAGTCACCACGGCGCCGTCCCCCCAAGCCACCCCGCCGCCGGTCACGACGATGCCGGCCCCGGCGACTTCCGTCCCGCAGCCAGCGACACCTGCCACGCCGCGACTGCAACTGCCGCCCTATTTGCAGCCGACAAGTTACTATCCTACCCTCTCCAGTGGACAACCGCCAAGCTACTGGTACGATCGATGATGGGCTGCGTTGCGTGGTTAGCCGGACCCCTACGGGGCGCGGCTAACCACGCAACCGCATCATGACGGATTATAGCGGATGTCTACGCTCTTTATTGTAGGAGGCGGCCTGTTCGGTTCCTTGGCTGCCGCTTATACGCGCCACAAGGGCATGGAGGCGGTTGTCTTCGACTGCAGTTGTGCAGGGGCTGCTTCGCCTGCGGCAGCAGGGCTGTTTCAGGAAAAATGGGCCGCTCGGAGGCTGCAACCGTATTACCATCATGCCCTTCCCCTGTTGGAACGTCTCTTCCCTATCCAGCACATCTCGCTGACAGGCGACGACGGCAGCACCGAAACACTGCTCTTCATCCCGCCCTCGGCCATCCTCGAACCGCAGCCGATACGTCAACTGGTCACATCCGTCGGCGATGGCTGGCTGGAAGCGGGAGGCCAACACTACGAGGGATGGGTGTATATCGCTGCCGGTATCTGGTCCGGACAGTTCCTCCCTGGACTCGAAGTCTACGGTAAGGCCGGCGCTGCTTTCCTTTTTGCCGGGGAGCGCGAAGGGCGAATTCACCAAGCCGATGCGAACCGGCAGTGTCTCGCTTTCGTCCGCGACCGCGGCACTACTTATTTCAGCGACGGCACCGCCGAGCACGTCTATACCGAGGAACACGATCGTCTCTCGTTGCGCCGGGCTGCCGAGATGGGACTGACCGAACCGATTGGGCGTTTGTGGGGCCAACGTCCCTACGTGCCGCGTGGTCCTTTCTTTCAACGAATCGCTTCGCGCACTTGGCTGGCCACGGGCGGGCGAAAAATGGGCACCATCCTCGGCGCCTCTTTCGCCCGCCAGCTGGTAGAAGACGAATTGCGCTGACTTGCCCGCTTTGCTACAATGTCTTCGTTCCCATGCTCTGCCTGGGGACGAGGAGTATGCAATCATGGGGCCGATCACCGCGAACGACAATCCGGCGATGATCGACCTGCGCAACCTGTCCCGTTGGTATGGCCGCTTCCAGGCGCTGCGCGAGGTAAGCTTTCAGCTGGCGCCCGGCCGGGTCGGTCTGCTTGGTCCCAACGGCGCCGGCAAATCGACATTGCTCAAAATCTTGCTCGGACTGCTGCCGCCCTCATCGGGCAGCGGGCGCGTCCTGGGACATGTCCTCGGCGAAGACAGCGCCGCCCTGCGCCGTACCATCGGCTATATGCCGGAGTCTGACGCTCTTGTTCCTGGCCTGCGCGGAGCCGAGTATGTCGCCTTGGCCGGCGAATTGTACGGCATGCCGCGCCGCGAGGCCCAGCGCCGCGCTCACGAAGTCCTCACCTATCTGGAGTTGGAAGAGGCCCGCTATCGCCGGCTTGAGGAATATTCCACCGGCATGAAACAGCGTCTCAAACTGGCACAGGCGCTGGTCCACGATCCGCCAATGTTGCTGCTCGATGAGCCGACCAGCGGTCTCGACCCGGCCGGCCGCGAGGCCATGCTGCGTCTGCTCTTGACCTTGGGCCGCGAACACGGCAAAGCCATGCTCTTGTCCACGCATCTGCTCGGCGATGTCGAGTGTGTTTGCGATACGGTGCTGATCTTGCATCAGGGCCGGCTGCTGTTGCAAGGCAGCGTTGCCGAATTGTGCCGCCGCCGTCACGACCGTTACCGTTTGCAAATTCAGGGCGATGCAACTACCTTCCGTGAGGAGTTACGTCTTGAAGGCGTGCGCATCCTTCACGACAATGGACGGGGCGAGCTGCGCGTGGTCGTGCCGCCAGGTTGGGCGACTCGTACCTTCTTCGCACTGGCCGACAACCATCGCCTCCTGCTGCGCGGAATACAGCCGGACGATGAGGACCTGGAAGAGTTGTTTCATCGCGTCTTGAACGAGGAGGGGCGTCATGGGCGAGAGTCGGAACCAGGCCGCGACGCCTGAGCTTTTACACTATCGACCGTGGCGCGGCGCTTTTCGTCCTCCCATCGCCAGCGTTTGGCCGATTGCGCGCGTGGCGCTGATGAGCCTGTTCCGAAAATGGATGTTTTGGGTCATTTATGTCCTTGGCTTGCTCATTTTCCTGCTGTTTTTCTTTGGCCAATATCTGCTGTCCTGGGCGCAGACACAGGCGGGGGAGACCGAGGTGCAGCTGGGCGGCTGGGGACGCACGAATCCGCGCCAGCTGATTCAGCTATTCCGCGGCCTGCTCAAGTTGGACGGCGGCCCCCAAACGTATCACAATTTCTTTTCCTATCAGGGCTACATCGTTATGATCGTCTTGGCCCTGGCCGGCTCCATCCTCATTGGCAATGATCTGCGCTTTGGCAGTCTGCCCTTTTACCTGTCTAAACCGCTGTCACGTTGGCATTACTTACTCGGCAAGGGATTGGCCGTGGCCGTGTTCATCAATTTGATGACGACGGTTCCGGCCCTTCTTCTGTACGCGCAGTGGGGCTTGCTGGAGTCATGGGATTATTTCTACGAGCGATTCGATCTTTTATTGGGTATTCTTGGCTACGGTGCGGTACTGACGGTGACCTTGACGCTACTATTGTTGGCAACGGCGACATGGCTGCGGCGGACGGTGCCGCTCATTATGACCTGGACGACACTGTTTTTCTTCTTTCGTCTGTTGGCGTCGGCGCTGGTCGATGGTCTACGCTTCAGCCCGCGTTGGCGGTTGATTGACTTGTGGAACAGTACCTCGCTGATTGGCCGCACCTGTCTGGGCGTCCCGCCACGGCCGATGGCTTTTGCAAATCAACCCCCGTGGCATGAAGCCGCCCTGATTCTGGGAGGAGTGAGCCTGCTATGCCTGATCTACTTGATTCGCCGGATTCAGGCCGTGGAGATCGTCCGCTGACCGCCGGTTTGGATTTATCGTTTCATGAAACGATAAATCCAAACCACTCTCTAACCGTCGCGGCTCCGACGGCGGCGCCGCTCTTGTTATGCCAGCGCGTCTCCAAATGGTATGGTCCAGTCATCGGGGTCAACCAGGTGACCCTGGAATTGCGTTCGGGCATCACAGGGCTGGTCGGCGCCAATGGGGCCGGCAAAAGCACGCTCCTGCGTTTGATCACAGGACACCTGCGGCCGGATCTCGGCTGCATCCAGGTGCGCGGCTGGGACGCTTGGAGCACCGAGGCGCGGCAGCACGTCGGCTATTGTCCGGAAACGGATGCTTTCTACGAGGAGATGTCGGGACGGCAGTTTGTCGAGTCGATGGCGCGGCTATGCGGCTATTCACGCCGCGAAGCCCGCAAGCGCACCGAAGCCGTCCTGGAGCGCGTCGGCATGGCCGGCCGGGCCGAACGCCGCCTGCGCGGCTATTCCAAAGGAATGCGGCAACGCATCAAACTGGCCCAGGCGCTCTTGCACGATCCCGAGCTGCTTGTCCTTGACGAACCGCTCAGCGGCATTGATCCAGTGGGCCGTTGGGAGTTTATTCGGCTATTCCGCGATTTGGCCGCTCTGGGCAAATGCTTGCTCATTTCCAGTCATGAATTGGAAGAACTGGAAAAGCTGACCGATCACATCGCCATCATGGCGCACGGCCGCATTGCCGCTGTTGGCACCGTGGCCCAGATCCGTGACCGCCTTGACAATCACCCGCTGTTGATTCGCATCGATGTCCGAGGGCATTCCCACGCAGAACATGGGAATGAGAGAGAAGCACGCCGGTTGGCAGCGGCGCTGTTGAAACTGCGCGATGTGGTCGGCGTCGAGTTGCTGGATAGTCCGCCCGATGAGTCCGTCGATCCGGTATTGGTGCGGGCGCGGAACCCGCAACGTTTCTTCCAGGAATTGACGCACCTGGTACTCGAAGAATGGTACGAAATCGCCCGCCTGGAGACGCTCGACGATTCAACACAGGCTGTGCTCGGCTATCTGCTGCGTGGCTGCTCCGCATAACAAGGAAGCACCAAGAACGCCAAGATTGGACAAGAGAGCAATCATCCATGTATCAATCGATTTTCTTCTTCTGTTTCCTCTTTTCTCTGTCTTTCCTCGGCGTTCTTGGCGTCTTGGCGGTTCGTCGTGCCGGTTTGTCCCAAACGCGGGCCTGGTGCTATCTGGTATGGCTTAGTTGGCAGCGGCAGGCGCGGGCGTCGCAGATGGTGTGGATCGCTGTCGGTTTGCTGGCGTTTGCCGTGGCGCTGGTGGCCATCTTCACGGCGATGGGCGCCTGGAGCATGCACTATTGGCGCTGGCCGTACCGCCAGGGGCCGACCTTCTTGCAATGGGCCGATGAAATTCAAATCGTCATGAGCGTGCGCGACAGCTCAGCTAGTGGACAAGGAGTGCAGGCGGCGCTGGCGGCAGCAGTGCGCGGCATCGTCGAGCATTCCGGCTTCGCTATATTCTCGCATTGGGGAGTGTTTTTGTTGTTTTTGAGCTTTTTATTGCCCTTGTTCAATTTGAGTTTTGCTACCGAGGCGCTGGGCGGCGAGCGTGAGAGCAATAGTTTGATCTGGCTTTTGAGCCGGCCTCTGCCGCGTCCGGCGATCTATCTGGGCAAATTCGTCGCCCTGTTACCGTGGACGCTGGGATTGAACCTGGGGGGCTTCGGCTTATTGTGTTTGGCGGGTGGCCAACCGGGATGGCTGGCTTTTCGGTTGTATTGGCCAGCGGTGTTGGCGGCGACGTTGGCGTTCTCGTCGCTGTTTTATCTCATGGGCGCATGGTTCCGCCGGCCGGCCGTGGCCGCCATCGTTTACGCATTCTTTCTGGAAGTAATCTTGGGCAACATGCCCGGTTATATGAAGCGCATCAGCATCGGTTTCTATACGCGCTGTATGATGTTCGATGCCGCCAGCGCTTTCGGCATTCAGCCGGAGCGGCCGGACATTTTTCTGCCCGTAGAGGGAACGACCGCCTTGGCCGTGCTGCTTGGCCTGACAATTGCTCTTTTAGGGATCGGTACTGTGATTTTTTCGCGCACGCAGTATCAAGAAATTGTGTGATGCAGGAGCCAAATCATGCACCAACCATCTCTCACGGATGAACTGCGGAAATCGCCGCTTCACGGCTTCCAGGGCGACCGCGGCGCACCGCCGCCGCCACGCTCTGGGCCGTCGGCATTGACCATTGCCGTCAGCCGCGAAGCCGGTGCGCGTGGCGGCACCATCGCCCGTCGTGTCGGACGCAAGCTCGGCTGGCAAGTCTACGATCAAGAATTACTCGAATATATGGCTCAGGAAGCCGTCGTCAGCCAAGGCGTGTTGGATACGCCACCGACCACTCCCGCCAATTGGATCGAGGCACGCCTGCAACAGTTGCTTCGCGATAAGGCGCTGAGCGAACATCCGACCATCGTGAACCTGGCCCGTGTGGTGCTAGCGCTGGCAGCGCAAGGGCAGGTAGTGCTGATCGGCCGCGGTGCCGGCTGTATCTTGCCGCGCGAAACCACGTTGGCGGTTCGCATCATTGCTCCTCTGCACGAACGCATCGCCTACATGAGTCAATGGCTGCGTCTGCCTATCGAAGAAGCGACAGAGCGCGTCCGTCTGCGCGACGAGCGCCGCCGCGAATTCGTGGCCAACAACTTCCACTGCGATCCCAACGAAGTACATAATTACGATCTGGTCCTCAATTCGAGTCTGCTGGGCGAGGACGTGTGCGCGGAATTGATAGTCCAGGCCGCCCGCGCTCGGGCCGCGCAGTTGGTCCTGTCGCCTTCGTAGCTTAGCTGCGGCGGGGAGCGGAGTGCAATCGCGCTCCGCTCCCCGCCGCAGCTAACCAGACGCCGTTGCAACCCGTCCATCTCTTCTTATAATTTAAGATGGTGACGCGGTTCCCAAACTCGGAGCGGGGGGCGTAAGCCCCTTGAGACGCGCCTGTCTCGGGGGTTTGCGCCCCCCGCTCCAAATTTTCTCCTCTTCACCCCCCGAAGAGGAGAGGTGAAATTATGTTTGAAGGCATTCAACGCAATCTCGGCGAGGCCCTGAAACGGCTGCGCGGCCGCGGACGCATCACGGAAGCCAACATCCATGATGCCATGCAGGAAGTCCGTAGGGCTTTGCTCGACGCCGACGTCAACTATACGGTCGCCAACGATTTTGTCACGCGCGTCAAAGAGCGCGCCATCGGCCAGCAAGTGCTGCGCACCCTCGACCCCAGCGAGCAGATTTTCAAGATCGTCTACGATGAGTTGGTCGCTCTCATGGGGCCAGTCGATACCAGCATCCACTTCGCCAAGGACCGGCCCACGGTCCTGATGCTCTGCGGTCTGCAGGGCCAAGGCAAAACAACCACAGCTGGCAAGCTGGCTCTGATGCTGCGCGAGCGTGGCCGCAAGCCGTTGATGGTCGCTGCCGACTTGCAGCGCCCTGCCGCCGTCGATCAACTCAAAGTCTTGGGCGAACAGATTGGCGTGCCGGTCTACAGCGAAGCGCCGCCTGCCAACCCTGTCGAAGTCTGCCGCCGCTCTCTCGACTATGCCAAGAAAAACCTCCTCGATACCATCATTCTCGACACCGCCGGCCGGCTGCATGTCGACGAAATGCCGATGGATGAGCTGCGGCAGATCGATCGACAATGCCGGCCCGATCAGGTCTATTTCGTCTGTGATGCTATGACCGGCCAGGACGCCGTCAACAGCGCCAAGGCATTCAACGAAGCGCTCGATCTGAATGGCGTCATCCTCACCAAGATGGACGGCGATGCCCGCGGCGGCGCCGCGTTGTCGATCAAGTCTGTAGCCCAGGTGCCGATCAAGTTCATCGGCGTCGGCGAAAAACTCGATCGGCTGGAAGAGTTTCGACCCGAAGGCATGGCCCAGCGCATTCTCGGCCAAGGCGACATCATGGACCTGGTGCGCCGGGTCGCCGACGTGCAGGCCAAGCTGACGGAAGAGGAGCGACTGGAGCAGCAGCGCAAGCTGGAGAAGGGAGATTTTACGCTCGACGATTTTCGCAAACAATTCGAGCAACTCAAGAAGATGGGGCCGCTGAAGGAACTGCTCGGCAGCATGCCCGGCATGAGTGAAATGATTCCCGAAGGCGAGGAGCCGGAAGCCGCCTTCAAGCGCATCCAGGGCATGATCGATTCAATGACCAAGGCGGAACGGCGCAATCCGGACATTATTGATATCAGCCGTCGCCGTCGCATCGCCGCCGGCAGTGGCACTGAACCGCACGAAATCAAGCAGTTCCTCGCTCAGTTCGAGGCGGTGCGGACGATCATGCGTAAGATGGCTACCATGAGCATCTGGGAGCGCATCAAGATGGTGACGGGCATGAGCAAAATGGGCGCGTTCCAGCCAGGAGCGAAGCTATTTGCTAAAAAAGGGGACACGGGACATCGCAAGAGTCCCAAAGAACGCGCCAAGGAGCGCAAGAATAAACGCAAGAGAAGGTAGCGTATTTTTGGCGAGGGAGTGTGTGAACGCCCTGGTGACTTCCGCCAGAGTGTTCACCCACCCCCTCGCCAAAATTCACTGATTGAAAGGGAGAACCGTGGCAGTTCGTATTCGCATGAAGCTGATGGGACGCAAGCATCGTCCTTATTATCGCATCGTGGCCATCGACGCACGCCAGCCGCGCGATGGCCGCGTCATCGAGGAGCTTGGCTCCTACGATCCGATGGTCAAAAACACCGAGGAACGTGTGAAGCTGAATCTCGAGCGCGTTGATTACTGGACTCGTGTGGGCGCACAGCCGTCGGAAAACGTGGCGGTGCTGGTCAAGAAATACCGCAAGAAGATACAAACGCAGGCGACGGCCGCTGCCCAGACGCCGCCGGCGCCGACTGCCTGATTGCCATGCGCTTCGATGTGTTGACCCTGTTTCCGGAGATTTTCCAGGGCTATCTGACGCAGAGCATCCTGAAGCTGGCGATTCAGAAAGGGCTGGTCCAGATTCACCTGTGGAACATCCGCGATTGGGCCAAGGGCAAGCACAGAAGCGTTGATGATCGTCCTTTCGGCGGCGGTCCTGGCATGGTACTGATGCCGGGGCCGGTGTTCGATGCTGTCGAAGCAGTTCGCGCACAAACTGAGGAACCAGGCTTACTGGTCCTGTTGACGCCGAGCGGCGAACGGCTGCGGCAAGCGTTGGTAAAAGAGCTAGCGCAACAACGGCGGCTCTTGTTATTGTGTGGCCGCTATGAGGGCTTTGATGAGCGTATCCGCCTGGGACTGCGGCCGCGCGAAATATCGATCGGTGACTACGTTTGTAATGGCGGCGAAGTGCCGGCCATGGTGGTGATTGATACCGTGGTGCGTTACGTGCCCGGTGTGCTGGGCGATCCACAGAGCTTGGCCGAGGAGTCGCACAACGCTCCGGGCCGGCTGGAATATCCGCAGTACACGCGGCCGCGCGTCTTTCGCGGCATGGCTGTGCCGGACGTACTACTCAGCGGCGATCATGGCGCTGTGGCTCGGTGGCGCCAGGAGCAATCGCTGCTCCGCAGCCGCCCCCTGGAAGAAAGCAAACAAACTTCCGAGATTGAAAGAAGGGAAAAGTCATGAAGAATCGCTTGATCGCTCTGGTAGAGGAGAGCGCTCTTAAAAAAGAAATACCGCACTTCGAAGTTGGCGATACGGTAGACGTACACCAACGCATTCTCGAAGGGCAGAAGGAGCGCATTCAAATTTTCAACGGCGTGGTCATCGCGCGGCGCGGCGAAGGCATGCGCGAGATGTTCACGGTTCGCCGCATTGTGCAGGGCGAGGGCGTGGAACGACAGTTCCCGCTGCACTCGCCGAAGATTGCCAAGATCGAGGTGAAGCGTACTGGCCGAGTCCGCCGGGCCAAGCTGTACTATCTGCGCGAGCGCGTCGGCAAAGCCACGCGCCTGCGCGAGCGCAAGAGCAAATCCGGCGGCAACGGCGCGGTGGGCAAAAAAGCTGCGAAGTCTGCAGAGCAGCAGGCATCGTGATCGTTCCCAAAAACTTAACCCCACAGTCACCCGAGAACACGGAGCCAAACACAGAAAAGTAAACATCGAAGAAAGAAACAAGCACGTATAAATGACCCTTGTATCGGTTTTTCTTTCCTCTTTTTCGGTGTTTTTCTCTGTGTTCTCTATGACTCTGTGGTTAGCTCTTCTCCAAGGAGGGCGTTATGAAACCGTGGTGGCGGCGTTGGTTCGGCACACGTTCCGAGCGCGCCGCCGCTCGCTTTCTGCGCCGCCTGGGCTATCGCATCCTGGCCCGCAACTATGTCTGTCCTCACGGCGAGTTGGATCTCATCGCTGTGGACGGTCGCTGCCTCGTTTTTGTCGAAGTACGCTCGACCGGTAGCGACGATACCGAGCGTCCTGCGGCTTCGGTGGATGAAGCCAAGCAACGCCGTCTGACGCGCCTGGCCCTGTATTATTTGCAAGAGCACCACTTGCTTGATTACGCCGCACGTTTCGACGTGCTAGCCCTCAGTTGGCCGAAAGGACAACGCCAACCATGCATCGTCCATTACCGTCAAGCCTTCGAGGCAGTCGGCCGTTTCCAGATGTACCACTGAAAAGAGCAAAACACCGAATCACAGAGAACACAGAGAAATACGAAATAAAATATCAGAATATAGCAGTATTCTTCGTGCTATTTTTTCTTTTTGCTTTTTCTCTATGTTCTCTGGGACTCTGTGGTTTGCTGTTCTGGGAGACCTGACGTGAAGAGCGTCGCTGAACAGTTGGAACGAATTCGCCGGGGCGTGGAGCATCTTGTGCCCGAAGCGGAGCTGGTCAAAAAACTCGAGCGTAGCGTCCAGACCGGCAAACCGCTGCGTATCAAGTACGGCATCGATCCGACCGGCAGTGATGTACACCTGGGCCATACCGTGCCGCTGCGCAAGATGCGCCTGTTTCAAGAACTGGGCCATCAGGCCGTGCTCATCATCGGCAATTACACGGCCCTGGTCGGCGATCCGAGCGGCCGCATCGAGACGCGCCCGCGCCTCACGCCGGAGCAAGTTGCCGCGAATGCCTCCGATTACCTCCGGCAGATCAGCGCCATCATCGACATCGACAAGGCAGAGAAGCACTACAACGGCGATTGGTTCAGCCGTATGACGTTCCTTGACGTGATGGCGCTGACCAGCAAAATCACCGTGCAACGCATGTTGGAGCGCGACGATTTCACCAGGCGTTTGCGCGCCGAGCCGTCGGTGCCCATCTACTTACACGAGTGCTTATATCCCTTAATGCAGGGTCAGGACAGCGTAGAAATCCATGCCGATGTGGAACTCGGCGGCAGTGAGCAGCTCTTTAATCTGATGGTTGGCCGCCGCTTGCAAGAGGACGCCGGCCAGGAACCGCAGGTTTGTCTGACCCTGCCAATCCTGATCGGCCTCGACGGCGAACAGAAGATGGGCAAGAGCCTGGGCAATTACATCGGTGTCCGCGAGCCGCCCTATGACCAATTCGCCAAGACCATGAGTATCCCCGATGGCTTGATGCACCAGTGGTTCACGTTGCTGACGGATCGCTCGCCGGAAGAGATCATCCGGCTCACCGATCCCAAGACGACGCATCCGCGCGATGCGAAATTGACTCTGGCCGCCGACATCGTTCGTTTCTATCACGGCGAAGCATCTGCGCAAGAGGCGACGGCAGAATGGATCAAACGTAACACCAAACGAGAAGACCCTTCGGAGATACCCGAAGTAGCTATATCCGCAGAGAATTTGACAGATGGCAAAATGCTGGTGGCGAAGCTCCTGGCCGCCCTGAAATTGGCGTCGAGCAACAACGAAGCGCGGCGGCTCATTCAAGGCGGCGGCGTGACCATCGGTCCCGATCGCGAAAAAGTCGCCGATGTCAACGCTACAGTGATGGTAACATCTGGCCTGATCGTCCGCGTTGGCAATCGCAAGGTGGTGCGCGTTCGCGTGGCGTGAACCATCGAGAGAGGAGAAGTAATGTCCCCCCGTTGCCGGGCGAAATATAAAAAGAACAAGCTCTTCCGCGTCGAGAGCAGGGATCTACCTTTCACTCAGGAGGTTGACTATGTGGAAAATCGCAGGAACTTTAGGCACTGTTGGCCTATTGACGCTCCTTGTCTTCGTCCGCGCCAGCGAAGACGCCAGGCTCCGCGAGCTTGTTGAGCGGGCCATTAAGGCCCACGGCGGCCCTGATGTATTGGCAAAGTACAAAGCTGGCGCTTCCAAGGAAAAGGGCAAAATCCACCTCCCCGGCCAAGCCATTGATTTCACCGGCGAAACATCGTACCAGCTGCCCGACCGCATTCGCTCCGACGCCCATTTTAAGGCGGGCGGCCAGGAGTTCACGGTCATCCAGGTCATCGATGGCAAAAAAGGATGGTTCAAGGTCGGAGACAAGACCGAGGAGATGAACAAAGAGATGCTCGACGAAGCGAGAGAGCAGATAAACGTCGCCAAAATTACCCATCTGATTTATCTGCAAGACAAGGACTACAAGCTGTCGCCCTTGGGCGAAGCGAAAGTCGGCGGCCGGCCGGCCATCGGCGTCCGCGTTGAACGCAAGGGCTATCGAGACGTGAACCTGTTCTTCGACAAGGACAAAGGCTTGCTGCTCAAGATGGAGACCCGCAGTAAAGACCTCATGCAGGGCGGCCAAGAGTACACGTCCACGACCCTGTACGACGATTATAAGAAGGTCGAGGGGATGATGGTCCCGTACAAGGTCACAATCGAGCGCGACGGCAAGCCTTATGTGGACGCAGAAGTGACCGAGGCGAAAATCGCCGAGAAGATCGACGATAACGTGTTCGAGAAACCGTAAAAAGGAGTGGCGCGTTCGTTTGGGGTGAATGATCTCCCCCCGCGGCGTTCCGGATGGTATGATTGCTCCGCTCACATGGAGTGGAGCAGGAACGTCCCCGACCCTGGGAGGAAAGCGTTATATGGCCAAGAAGACTGTTTGCCCTATCAGCCGCGCCGATTTCCGCGCCAAGGCCAAGCCCGTCAACATCACCATCGGCAACATAGCGCAGATGGCCGAAGTCAAGGAATTCTCGACCGGCTCACTCGGCTGGTATCTCAATGGCCGGACCACCATCGAGATCGATGGCCAGCACGTGCCGGTACTCATCAATGCCAGTTTGGTTATTGTCGGCAGCAAGGAATTGCCGGCCGATGCTGCGTGAGAAAACGTGTTTGTCTGTTTAGCCGGGAGCCACGGGCGAGCATGGTCGCGCTCGCCTGCGGCTCCCGGCTAAACGGCTTCATCCCGCCTTGACCATCATCGCTTCGCGGATCAATTCGCGCAGCCCGGTATCCTCGATGCGCAGCAGCGCCTGCGACATGGTGAGCCAGCAGCGTTCGCGGCGATCCTGTTCCGGCCAACGATCGGCCGTCTCGGTCACACTCATCAAGAACACGGTGACATGGCAGGTGAAACCAGCTTTTTCGTAGAGATAGGTGCCGATCGGCTCCGGCTGAAGCACACCGACCAGTCCGGCCTCTTCCCATGCTTCCTGCAAGGCGATCTCTGCTGCAGTTTTGCCCGGCTCCAGGCAGCCCTTGGGCACTACCCAGCGCTTCCCACCGCGAGAAGACACCACACAAACGCGTTCCCCGCTGATGGCCACGACGCCTGCCTGGCGAATCACGCTTGGAGAGTTTGGCATGAAGAGACCCTGCACGAACCGAAAATCCACGTCACTATGTAACCATGTTTCAAATTGCATTCCACTGTCAAGCAGAGTTTGATCTTTTTCATGCAATCTACACGAAAACTCCTTCCGTCCCTCAACAAGTTCCGCGCTGGTGAGGTTGCCGCTGCCGTGTTATAACATCATTTGGGGAGAAAATCCAGGAGAGCATTCCGCCATGCCGACCGGCAGTGAATTGGCCGAAACCATCTTGATTGTCGAAGACGAAGAGCCGGTGCGCCGGACCTTCCGCGAATGGCTCGAAAGTGCCAGACTGGACTGCCAAATCCTGACGGCTTCGGACGCCGAGTCGGCCCTCGTGCAGGCCAATCAGCACACCATCGACCTCGCCATCCTCGACTGGAACCTGGGGGCTGGAAACGACGGCCTGCGCCTGCTTGAAGACCTGACGCTGTTCCATCCGGATGTGACGGCCATCATGATTACGGGCTTCGCCCATCAGGCGACGCCGCTGCAAGCCATGCGCATGGGCGTCCGTGATTATCTCGACAAGAACCAGGACCTCAACCGCACGACGTTTCTGACGGCGGTACGTCGGCAGCTCGACCGCATTCGTCCGGCCCGCCGCGTTCGGCAGCTGCATCAGGAGTTGATCACGTTTCGTTCGACAGTGGAGAAAGTGCTGCCGCTGGTGCAAGCAGCGGCGGCCCTGCACGATCCGGTGCCGCTGCCGGCCGCTATCAGTAACCTGTTCCGCTTCTTGCTCCGCACTACCGGCGCCCGTGATGGCGTTCTGTTGATTCGCAGCTACGATGCCGAGCGCCAGCCGGCCGAGATTTACCGTGCCTACGATACCAACGGGCAGCCCCTCAATGAGCCGCTGGTTCCCTTTGCGCGTTCGTTGGCCGGTAGCGTCGTCAGTATGCAAAAACCGGAACGGATGGAGCACCTGGAGGAAGCGACTGATGTAGGCAATCTGGAGTTGCAACCGTTCGAGCGCGGCCGACGCTCGCTTTTGGCCGCTCCTCTGAACATCGCTCCCGGTTGGCAAGCGGTGCTGGAATTGTTCGACAAACAGGCGAGCGAGGGCAGTCATGCCTCTGGTGAAAGGGGCTTTACCGAATCCGACCGCCAGCTTGCGGCCGCTGCCGCCGATTTCGGCACCGAGATGCTCCGCCAAGCATTGGCCGAACGCCAGATGCATCGGGTACTCTTCGACGCTATCGAGGCAGCTCTGGGTGCCAGCGATTCGATGGCTCAGGCGTTGGATGGCAGCATGCCTCGGCCGGAAGATCCGCCGCCAGCTGCAGTCTTACAGCGGCTGCGCCAAGGCTTGGCGCGCGGGGGCAGTCATGTCCCCGATGAAAGCAGCAATGCGGTGGATGGCGATGTCACACTGCGCCTGGCCGAATCCATCCGTGTTCTCGCTGTCCGCCACGGATCGTCCGCTGTCCATCACTGCATCCGGCTGGTGGAAAGTCTGCGCCAGCTGCTCGACGAGATGATCGGGGAGATGCGCTCGTGAGCGAGCCGCCAGCCGACGATGTTTTCGCCGATCTGTTCACGCTGGTAACGCCACAGCGTTTGTTGCACCATCCGCGCGCCACCGGCGAGGGCGTCTCCGTATGCATTCTCGACAGCGGCGTCGAACGCGCATTGCTCGAAGAGAAATTCCGCCAGCGGGGCCAAATTTTGCACCCCATCGAGGGTGGCATTTTCACTGCTGCCCAGCCCGAACCGCTGCCTTACGACGGCCATCAAAGCACGCCGCACGGTACGACAGTGGCCGACATTCTCTTGACCCTGGCCCCGCGCATCCGTCTGTATTCTGCCGACGTGTTCGGTCCGCAGGGAACGTGCGAAGTCGAGGTTGTTATCCGCGCCTTGCGCTGGGCGATGGATGTATGGCACTGTAAGATCATCAATCTCTCGCTGGGCGTACCGGAGCAACGCTTGCAACAGGTACAGCGCCGCCAACAGCTTTTGCGCACCATCGAGGAAGCCTACTACAAGGACGTGCTCGTCGTCGCCGCCGCTCACAACGAACATCCGCTGATGCGCAGCTATCCTGCCGCCTTCGCGCCGCCGTTGTTGTCAGTGGACAAGGGAACGTTTACCGATCCGCTCGATTTCGCTTATCATCTCAGCGCACCGATCGAGTTTCAGGCGCATGGCCGCGGCTACCTCGGCCCCTTCGCCGCCGAGCCGGCCACCAGCTGGGCTGCCCCGCACCTCGCCGCCATCGCCGCCCGCATCCTGTCGCTAAGGCCAAGCCTGAAGCCATTCGAGATAAAAACGCTCCTATATTGGATGTTTCAAACCCGGGACAAAGAGGGATGTTTGTTTCCCTCCTCTGGCTGCGTATAATCATCCATGAAAGGGAACTGTCCTGTGGCTCAACTGGATCGAGCGCCCTCGTCATGGATGAATCTTTCATGATGCGCTACGAAGCTCCTCGGGCCACAAATCGGCTGGGAGATATGCCCTTGCCAACATAGTTCGGCGAGCGATCGAGAAAGGAGTCATGGTCTTCAGACCGAAGCAGTGCCGGGGAGTTGTTCCCTTGGATCACGAAAGTGGCGTAACGGTGGTCGATCTGTTACACTTTGTTACAGAGTGTTTGGAATCGACGTTCTATTGGTATACATTCGGAAAATCGATAAGATAGTTTAGCTGGGTATCCAAGATACTTGATGGCCGGAAGATTCTTTAAGAGCTAGCGGCCTTTTCCCTCCCCCCTTGGGGGGAGGGTTCGGGTAGGGGCACAACGCCTTGGCTTAATTGCCTTGACGCCTCCCCCCTAGCCCTCCCCCACGAGGGGAGAGGAGGTTTTGCCCGGTAGCTCTAAATCCGGCCGGAGTCAAGCCGGAATAATCAAAAGAAAGGCTGCCTCCTGGCCGCCGATTACGATTTGGTAAGTAGTGTCCCCGTAGCTCAATTGGATAGAGCGTCGGCCTCCGGAGCCGAAGGTTACAGGTTCGAATCCTGTCGGGGATACTTGCCTCGCACTGAACCTTGAGTCGGTGCGAGGCGATGCAGACCGTGACCGCTCAGTGCGAAACGTCCTGGTCTAGTTTTGTCGGGAGTTAGGGCGACCGGAAGGTCGCCTTTGTCGTTGGGTTGCTCGCCGTTTTCCGTGCAATGTTGCTGCCATTGATCGATAGTTGTGGGCCGTTGGATGAGGCTGACCAGCCCCAACACCTTCTCCAGAAATTATACGGCGACCGCACCTGCGACTCGGAACCGCACCGCGAGCAGTTACGGCAACGGCACATCGAACCGAAGTTGGCCCAGCGTAACAGCGAACACGGCAGTGGTTTGGGAGCGTTTCGCTGGGTAGCGGAGCGAACGCTGTCGTGGCTACCCGGCTTTCGCAAGCTCCTTTTGGTGACGGAGAAGACGCAAGATATGCACTTTGCGTTCTTCAACTTCGCCTTCGCTCTTATATGCGATCGATTTCTAGAAAAGTCATTTTGTTAGTGGCTCTTAGAATGGCCGTCCGACGAGAAAAGGATTACGGGGCGGAGGAATGCCCCATCAGGAATAGTACGAGTCGATGAAGTGCCTCGACCAGATTCATCGCAAACATTAGCCCAAAGCAAAAGAGCCAGAATTTCAAAGTCAATCGGTCGCCCCAATATACACTTGGAGTGACTACTTTTGTGTCCTTTTCTGAGGCGCATGGTCGAGATTTCGGCGACGCTTCGGGAGTCACAGTGAGGATTTGGGGAAGCTTGCTTTGCGCAGTCATGGGCATGAACCTCTGTTATTCAGGGCAACGCCAGATACAACTGCTCAGCTAATAGCAAGTGGCTTGCCGCCACGCGCGGGAAAAACCTCAGAATTATGCACCTACCCTTCCGCAGCATCGAACAAGCGACATTCTCGGTAAATGCCGATCGAATTGACAGAAATAGCCATGCTTCGGAATATCCCACCGCGTCTCTTCGCGTCGCCTAAGGGACCGAGATGGCCGCCACTCCTGTGCGATTGAGAACAGGACTGTGCGGAAATGTTACACCTTCGGAGGCAGTATTCTTGCTAATCACCAGAAAGATTTGTATCTGGTCTGGTATGCTTGTTGCTTCCTCTGACAAGGCCAGACCGGCAAAACGATGATCATTGAACGGTGATCATTGAATAATCTGCTCCCGCAGGTCCCAAGCCAGCAGTCCTCGACGAGCGTCTGGCGATGGCTGGGATATTTCGTTGGCTGGGCTTCCGTGACCTTAGGCATTATCGGCTTAATTTTTCACCTAGAGAGTCGTTTTTTCCGCGAAGAGACGTTGGAGAGCTTGGTTTATGCCGCTCCTTTCGCGGCACCATTAGCCTATACGGGGATCGGCCTGCTGCTCATCATGAATCGTATGGTGGATGCAGAGTCTGTCGATTGGCCTTATTGGGTAATATTCCTCGCCCTTGGCGGCTTCATCGGCAATTTCATCTTCAGTCTGACTGATCACGCTCAGAACGGCTTTTTCTATCCCTCAGAGTGGGTGCCCGTGGCCAGCAGCGCCTTCGCCGTTGGCTTCTTGCTGGTCCCCTTCCTTGTCCCGGTCAACCGCTCGTTCCTCGCCGTCTGCGCTATAGTTATGCTGGTGCAGGCAGCTGTCGGCTTACTCGGCTTTTATTACCACACGACTGCGAACCTTCACGGCCCCTCGGCAAGCCAATTCGACAACTTCGTTTATGGCGCTCCCGCAATGGCACCGTTGCTGTTCCCAGACCTCGTGCTACTAGCGTTCCTTGGATTATGGGTTTTGCATCAGCACGTGTCAGCGAACAACGCGGGGCAATCGGACGGTGCTTCTGCGCTCCCGCTTCAACAGACGGCTCCTTAACACCACAGACAATCGCAGGACCAGAGTTTTTCCTGATCACGCGGTTCGGCGGCGGCGCAGGGAGGCATCGGCTCCAAGTGCACCTGAAATTCGTAACCAGCGATCTGAAGAATGTCCCCATCATTCAGTGGATGTTCCGCAGGTTCTTCATGCGGGCTCTCTTCAAACCATTGCCCCTTTTTACGGCGACCGATGCTTGTGCCATTCACCCACGTGCCGTTGCGGCTGCCAAGGTCTTGAATGCTAACAAACGGTGCGTAGATCCGGATGCAGCAATGGCGTCGGGAGACCAAACACAAAGGATCGTCTAAAACACACGAGCAATCCTGCGACCGGCCGAGGATATAGTCGGCCCCATTTTCCAGGATGAAATTTCGGCCCTGGAATGGACCATTCAGGGCCCGCAGAATAACGCGCTCAAACATGGTTGCCCCTCTTTACGCTCGAGTCGCAACACTGAGGAGTCGCTGCCGACAGCACTGCATAGCGGCTTCGCGCGTCGTTGAGGGGCGCAAGAAAAGTTTTGCGCACCCCTACGTGCCAGCAGGCGACTACGACCGTGACGTGTCGCGTGCCTCGTCCGCTGCTGCCCCCCTGCACGCAACAGTGTCGGGATTGTTAGTTGAGCATCCATTCATTCCCTCATGCCCTGCATAATCTGTTCACATTCTAGATAAAATTATCCAATTACTCTTAGAAATGGCAGCAAATCGAGTGCCGCCTCCCGTTTGTGAAAAGGTCGGCCTGTTTCTCCCAGAAAAGAACAACCGCTGCCCTGCTCCGAGTTACCCAAGCAGCAGTACCGGCTCGCAAATCATGTGCTGGATCGCACAGTGGTGATGTGCTACTGGAGCCATGCCGCACACCGGACGCAGGGACCACAGCGTCTACCACTGGAAGCAGATCAGGGTCTAGATCAAGGCCCACTGGGCATCCGTGAGATCGCTGGGATAGGTTTGCGTCTTGCTCATGCCTGTATAATATGGCCGGGATCAATTCGCAAACATGCTCTCACTTCATGCTGCGATGCCTTCATCCAAAAACGTAGTTTGTTTTCAGACACACTATTACAGAGACGATTCTCGCGTTCGCCGCGCCAATTCTTCGTCTACTTTTCCCCGGTAGTAGCGGCGCGTGATTGGATACTGATTCAGTCCCAGCGGCTCTTGCAGCCAATCATGCGTTTGCTCCGGAAGAATAAGGAGATCGCGTTCCCACACCTGTTTCACGATGAACTGACTGGCGGAATCCCCGAACCGCCGCAACGGATAGCGACTCCGGCTGAAGAGAGGATCTTGGTCAGTGAAAGCATGAATGCAATCACAGCCGTTGCCATTGCGGGCCGATTCGCCAATATCATCGATGGCCTGATAGCCAATAACGCCGCTGTCCAGAAACGCCTTCTGAACCAGGGTTCGATAGTAGAGGCGCGGGCGGCATTCGTAGGGCCCCCACTCCGAAATCTGTTCCTGGTTTTTCAGCACGATTTGAAGCGTTTCCGCGAGGGACCAATTGACGCCTTTCTCAACCTGGAATTTCAGGGGATGCACCTCCGTGGTGATCGGCAACCAACTGATGGTGTGATACTCGATCTCCGGCCCCGGAACTCCGCCGTGCTGCTGGGCACGAACGAGAACAACCCAGGTGTGGGTGCGGCGTGCGACCTTGGGCTTGCTTTGGGAACCAAAGACAAGGATGTAGAATTTCTCGTCTGGCCGAGGCTCCCACATTCCCCTCGTATCCATTGTGGCGGCCGGTGTGGGCGGCCGAACGGCGAACCGCGCGCAGCTGCCCAGCCCGAGCGCGGTCAGACTCGTCAGCCATTCGCGGCGATTCATCCTTGGAATCTCCAGCTTTCTTGCAGAGGGAGTGATTAAGCCCCTGCGTAGTCCTCCCGAAGCTACAGTCATCTCAAGGAACGAGCGCTACGATTCTTGCCAGTCGTTATCGATTTCAGGACGAGAGGCGCTTTCTGCAAATAAAGAACAATTCATGTAATCTGCAAACGAAGAACAATCCATGTAATAGGTATCGCCCAACACTGTATGTCTGGTTCAGAGAATATAAACAGAAATCGATCAGAGCCGATGCCCCAAACAGGATGTTAACTTGGCTGGTGAGACAGAATAGATAACTTGAATGTTTTAATAAAAATGACAAAAATGTGATGAGTTTACATTTCAGGTTCCGAGTGATGCAGATTATCCAAACAGCACGACTTGCTTCTCTCGTTTCAACTTCGCTTTCCATAAAACCGATATAACTTGCAAGATGCGAAAACTGAGCCAGGAGACTCCTTAGAGCGTGTTTGCAAATTGACCTCCGCCGTATTATGCAGACATGAGCAAGACGCAAACCTATCCCAGCGATCTCACGGATGCCCAGTGGGCTCTGATTCAGCCCTTGTTACCGAAACCCCACAAACGTGGCCGACGCCGCAGCCTGGATTACCGCCGTGTTCTCGACGCCATCTTCTACCTGCAACGCACCGGCTGTCAATGGCGGCAACTACCCCACGACTTCCCGCCCTGGGGTACGGTGGCGTCCTATTTCTGCCGCTGGCGTCAGGACGGCCTGTGGCTGCGTATCCACCACACGCTGCATGCGGCGGTTCGACGCCAAGCCGGCAAGAAACCTACGCCGACTGCGGCCATCCTCGACAGCCAGTCGGTCAAGACTTCCGAGGGCGGCAGCGAACGGGGCTACGATGGCGGTAAGAAAGTCAGCGGTCGCAAGCGGCACCTCTTGGTCGATGTCTTGGACATGGTGATCGCCTGCGTGGTCCATGCGGCCGATATCCAGGATGAGGACGGCTGTGAGGCCGTGTTGGACCAAGCCAAGGAACGCTTCCCGCGTTTGAAGAAGATTTGGGCGGATAGCCGCTATGTCTGCAAGCAGACGCCCCGGTGTGTCTGGATCATCTATGGCTGGGTGCTGGAGATTGTGAGCCGGGTGAAGGGGGCAGTAGGTTTCACGGTGTTGCCCAAGCGTTGGGTGGTGGAGCGGACGTTCGGTTGGTTCTGCGGGTATCGCCGGCTGAGCAAGGACTATGAGCGGAACCCGCGTGTGAGCGAGACGATGGTATATGTGGCGATGATTCATCTAATGCTCCGGCGGCTACGACCCGCATGAACTATAAGGAAAACCCCATTTGCAAACACGCTCTAACTGATGTTCGCTGGCCAGAAGCAGATGTGATATGCCACGTTCCCTCACTGTCGGGGGATTGGGCTAGTGTACGGCCTGAAGACAATGCCAAGGCCACTAATAAAACAGACAATTGGCGAGTTCGTCTGAAACGCCGCAGCGAGATGATAATGATTAGCAGAACGATACTCGCAATCGCGCCAATGAGGTAGAGTCGCCGCCTCCGGGAATGTTCGGGAGAACCTCGAAGCTCGTCTTTCGGGGAGTAACTCAGCCCATGTGACTGCATGAACTGGCGAGTTGCCTCCTGTTCATTAATAATTCCATTCGAGACCACATAAATCTTTTTATTCACTTCGTCGGTCAGTCTGGTTCCAACTGGAAATACGATATCGAACCTTGAAGGATCATGCGGAAGCCTTATCTCAAATTTTTCTAAAATAAACTGGTTTGCATTCTTTCCGGTTAGCGTGGAAGAAACGATCATCGTGGGAAGCATCACTTCAATCCCATGGGAGCTTACCTTGGACCAAGTAATGTCGTACCGCATCCAAGCCTTGCCTATCGAATCCTTGACAATTGCATCGTTGTTCGCCACGAACGAAACTTGCGTGATCCCCTTCAGAGCGAAGTCATAGATGATACGGCAATCGGACCCGATTGCAACGCGTTCATCAGGAGGCGATGTTACTATCTCTGCTTTCG
>Ga0209061_1002127_pt1 | contig 26980 bp, 26 predicted proteins | sample Coa_R1_10_FD_187157 | JGI IMG/M metagenome (GOLD analysis project Ga0209061, IMG submission 187157) | Surface soil microbial communities from Centralia Pennsylvania, which are recovering from an underground coalmine fire - Coalmine... | ecosystem: Environmental > Terrestrial > Soil >... | reverse complement strand
GCCGCTGGCGGTGGTGGCGAGCGTGTCAGGAGAGCAGGAGGCCCCGGCCGCGATCGAGCCGCTGGTCGAGGCGGGGCTTGCCGGGTGGGCACCGGGTGAATCGCTGGCCCCGGCCGGCATCAGGTACCCGATCTACCGTGACGCCGTGTACCAGCTCCTGCCGGAGGCCCGGCGGCGTGCTCTGCACGCCGCCGCCGCGCGCCACGTCAGCGGCATCACCGCATGGTGGCACAGGGCCGCCGCCGCCGGGCACCCGGATGCCGGCCTTGCCGCCGCCCTCGAAGAGGAAGCGGAACGGTACGGCCTGGCCGGCGAAGCCGAGCCGGCGGGCATGCTGCTGCTGTGGTCGTCAGGGTGCACGGCGGACCGGGCAAGCAGGGAACGTCGGCTGCTGCTCGCGGCAGAGCGGTTCCTCGACTGCGGCAAGGTAAGTCTGATGGCCAGCCTCCAGCCGCATCTGGCCGCGTGCCCGCCCTCCGCCGTCCGCAGCCTGGCCCTGGGCCGCCTCGCCGAGCACGCCGGCCGGCGCTCCCAGGCGCTTGCGCTGTTTTCCGAGGCCCGGCGTCTCGCCGAGGCTAGCGACGCGCCTTACCTGCTGAGGAGTTACGCAGACCTGGGGCTCAGCATGATCCACGCGGAGCGGGGCGACGCCAGAGCCGAACGCCAGGCGGCGAGCAGGCTCCTCGCGGCGCGTCACGTCCCCGCGCCGGTCAGGCAGTGGGCTCAGTATTTCCTCGCTGACGCGGCAGGACGCGAAGCTGGCGGCCCTGCGGCGGCGCTTCGCCTTCTTGCGGAGATCACGGCCGTGCCGCCCGGCGCGGCAGAGCCTCCGCGAGACAGCAGCGTGCTGCTGTGGGCAAGGGGCATGTGGCGCGCGCTGGCCGGCCAGCTCACCGCGGCCAGCGACGATATCGCCATGATGCTGCGGTCAGCCGACGAGGCCACGATCAGGTCGATCGGCCCGCTCGCACAGTCCTACCTCGCCTTCGCCCAGTTCCGGCTCGGCAAATGGCGCGCCGCCGCCGTCACCGCGGGCAGGGCCGTCGCTGCGGCCCAGGCGGCAACGACCGCGTGGCTGCGGGTACCCGCCCACGCGATAGCCTCCTGCGTCGCCGCGGTGCAGGGCGAATGGCAGCAGGCCAGGGGTCACGCGGAGACCGCGGAACGCTGGCAGCACCGGGCCGGCCCAGACACGTTCGCCGCGTTCCCCGCGGTCGCCGCGGCCACGATCGCCCAGGCGCGTTCGGACTACCCGGCGATGGTCACCGCGCTGTATCCCCTCGTGCGGCGGCCCGGGCCTGTCGTGCATCAGCAGGCGTGGTGGCGGCCATTGCACGTGGAAGCGCTGATCGGCGCGGGACAGCTCGCCGCCGCCCGGCAGGCGCTCGCCGAACTGCGCGAGTTCGCCGCGGCCAGCGGTCAGCTCGGGACCGCCATCGCCTGGCTGGAGGCCTGGCTCACGGCCAGCGACGGGGAGGTGGCAGTCGCGGCCGCCCGGTTCGAGGAGGCGGCGTGCCGTCCCGCGGCCCCCGACGACATCCCGTTCCACCGCGCCCGGCTGGCGCACGAGCACGGCAGGTTCCTGCTGTCACTGCGCCAGCGGCGGTCGGCGATCCGGTGGCTGCGCGAGGCACACCGGCAGTACGCGCTGCTCGGTGCCCGGCCCTACCTGGAACGATGCGAGGCCGACCTGTCCGGCTGCGGCGTCGGCATGGGCATGGGAGAGCCCTCCGCTGGATCCGCGAGACCCGCGGGCCGTGCGGAGCCCGCAGGCTGGCAGCCGCTGGCCGTGCTGAGCGCGCGTGAGCGCAGGATCGTCTACCTGGTCGCCAGCGGCCTGACCAACCGGGAGGTCGGCAGCGAGCTGTACGTGAGCGCCAAGACCGTCGAATACCACCTCGGGAACATCTTCGCCAAGCTCGGCATCACCTCGCGCCGTCAGCTCCGGTCCCTGGCTCAGGGGCCGGGACCCGCCGGGCTCCCCGACGCGCCGGGGACCTCCGGGCACCTGGCCAGGCCCGGCCGTGGCGCAGGCCTCGCCGTCCAGGCTGACTGCGGGTAGTGCAGCGACCTGCGCGCGGGGCTACGGCGCGCCATCAGGAGGCCGTCACGGTTTCGTTGGTGGTGATGAACTCGGCGGTGCCTTCCTTGACGCCGACGGGGTCGGGTACCGGTCCCGCGGTCGTGGGCTGGCTGGCCGGGGTCTCCACAGTGAACAGGGCGGGGAACCGCTGGCCCTTGATCAGGATCGGCTTGCCGCGCGATGTCCGGGCCGTCATGTTCGGCGGCAGCAGGGTGAGCGTGAGCGTGCCGGTACCAGGGATGGTGTACGGCGGCGCTGTGTAGGGGAGCGGTTCCTTGAGCTCGTCAGGCAGTTCGTCGCCCAGCAGGCAGATCGGCATGCCCTGGACGAGGACGTTCGCGCCCGAGCCTTCGAGCGGCATCGGGGCCTCCAGCATGGGCACGACCGCTGGCGGCGGGATCGTGACCTTGACCAGGTCACCGGTCCTGATGATGAAATCACCCATCGCAGTGTTCGTGCCCCCCGCGTTCCTCGTGCCCTTCCCGTCCTCCCCGCCACCCGGCGCGCTGCCGCGCGCCGGGCGGTTCCCGCCTGCCAGCACCGGGCGGCTCTGTCATGCCGGTCATGACGGCAGCGGCAGCGCGAAGAGCTCGATGTCGCTGATGGCGACGTTGGAGCTGGAAAGGCCCGGGTAGACCGAGCCGACCTGGATCTGGACGCTGGTGACCAGGGCGGCGCCCCGGATCGTGAGCGTCTGCGCCTTTGGGGTGTCCTTCGGCACGACTGTGTCCGATTCGTCGTTGGAGAAGATCAGGTTCAGCGTGGCCGGCCTGCTGTCGGCGGTGTAGTTGCTGCTTGTGCCCGACATGAGGATCATCCGTTCCAGCGTCACCTTGTGGCCGAAGTACAGGGTCAGGACCGGGACGTGCCCTTCGGACCAGGGTGCCAGCCAGTAGGTGTTGGTGAACCCGTCAACCGCGCCGGTGCCCGGGTGGCCGGTGACCTGGAGGTTGGCGGTGACCTTGACGGGGTGCACGGGGACGAGCGTCCGGCTGCTCGCGACGCTGCCGGCCTTCTGCTTGACCGAGGTGAACTCGCCGTTGATCAGGTTCCGGAACGGCGGATACGCGCCGTAGAGGATCGCCGCGCAGGCGAGGGCTATCCCGGCGCCCAGCCGCGTGATGCGGTAGAGCCGCCGGAAGCCCTGCCGGATGTCCGGGCCGGCCCTGCGTACGCTGACCCCCGTGCTGCCCGGCCGGCGCTGATCGCTGATCGCGACGGTTTTCGGCCCGCGCCTGGGCAGCAGCTTGCGCCACCACGGGGTCTTGACGATCTCGGCGGTGAGCAGCGGCTTGCCGCACCGGCTGCAGAACTTCCTGGCGGGCGCGTTGCCCTCGCCGCACTCGCCGCATATCAGGTCGCCGGGCCGCAGCCGCCGGGTGGGCTTCGTCTTGGTCACCGCGATCCGCCGTGCCCTGGCCGCCTGCGGCGCCATCTCCGCCGGCTCCCCGGGTTCCGGCTGCCGCGTGCCCGGTCCGCCGGCCCCGGCGCCGGGCATGCCGGGGAGCTGGAGGCCAGGACGGGCCGCGGGAGGCGTCGGCGGCTGAGGCGGGGGAGACGTCACCACAGGTGCTGCCAGGCCCGCCAGCGAGCTGGGTGGCCGTGCCGGCGGGACTGGCGGTGATGGCAGCGGCGCGGGGGGCACTGTGAGCCCTGCCGGCGGAGCGGGCGGCGGTGTCAGTCCTGCCGGAGGGCCGGGCGGGGGCGGAGGAGGAGGCGGCGCCGTCGGGGGAGGCGGGGCGATCGACGGCGGGGCCGGAGGTGGCGGAGGGGGCGGCAGCGGTGGCCCCGCGGCGCCTGGCGGCGGGGGCGGCACCCCAGGAGGCATGGACGGCATACCCGGCGCTGGCGGCATGGGGGGCATCGGAGGCGCAGCGGCCCCGGGGGACATGGGCGGTCCGGGAGGGGCAGGCCGTCCGGGCGGCATGGGAGACCCGGGGCGCCCCGGTGACATGGCGGCGCCCGGCGGCATGGGACGACCGGAAGGCGCGGCGGCGCCCGGCGGCATGGGGCGTCCCGGAGGACCGCCTGCTGAAGCCGCCGCACCGCCAGGGGCAGGCGCGTCAGCCGGCGTGGGTTCGGGACGCGGCCCGGCGATGACCGCGTTCGCCCCGTCGAGAACGCGCTGGACCAGCCCGCGCCGCGGCCGGGCCTCGGCTTCCGCCGCCTCCTGCTTGACCTGCTCCACGAACGCCGAGTCGACCTTGGGCACCACCTTCTCGCCGGTCCACTCCAGGAAACTGCCGCACGTCCCGCAGAAGGCGTCCGCGTCGCTGTTGTGGAACCCGCACTTGCGGCATACGATCATGGTCCCGTTACCTCCAGCTTGTGTATGACGTGGGCGGGCTTGACGGTCGTGAGCAGTTCATCCAGCGCCGCCACGTCCACCTGCGCGGGGTCGCTCACCGTCACCCGGACGGCGACGCGGGGGGCGTCCTCGCCGGGCAATTCCGTTCCCGGCAGCGGCGACCACGACGTGCCGCCGCTGTCCACGATCTCCACCTCGCCCCCGGTGGCCAGCTCCAGCAGCGCGCGGAGCCCCGCTACCGTGCCGCGCTGCCGGTAGAGTTCGACCGACCGCGCGATCGCCTCACGCTGGCGGCCCGGCGGCCAGTTCTCGTCGAGCACGGTGCCGAACCACCCGGCCAGCCAGGGCAGGAAGTCGGCGGGCGCGAGCAGCGGGTCGACGTAGGCGCCCAGGCAGTCGAGCGCCGAGATGACGGGGGCGAGGACGTCGTCGAGGCCCCCCGTCCACCGCATGGTGAACTCGTCTTCCTGGTAAACGGCGGGCATGAGGCCGCCGATCGGATACGGCGTGCCGAGGCCCGCGACGCTGCCGCGCATCAGCGTGCCTCCACCCTGATCTGGTGGTCATAGGAGAAGACCAGGCTGCTGGGCTCCAGTTCGATCCGTGTCGCCTCACTGCCCCGGTCCCCGGTAACCGGATCCGCGGTGAACAACCGGACGTCCTCGACGAGTTCCACGCCGCGGACCTGCTGGAGCAGGCCGTAGATCTCCCCGGCGGTGACGGGCCGGCCGAACGGCCAGCCGTCCCCGTCGTGTCCGCCGCCCGGCAGCGGGCTGAGGAACCGGTACAGCATCCGTTCCGCCTCGTCCGTGACCCGCTGCAGGCTCACCCGGCGGCGGGCCACCAGGCGGGCGACCACCGTGATGCCCCGGTACAGCGGCGGCTCGACCGCGACCCGCGTCCCGACCACCCGCACCTCGTCGAGCCGGCCGGCGATCCTGGCCAGCATGGCCTCGGGCGGCACCAGGTTCTCGAACAGTATCCGGCCTTCGTCGCTGGCGGCCGCGGGAACCACGAGGACCCGGACGGCGCCCGCGGCCACCCCGCCCTGGCCCGCCGTGACACAGCGCACCCGGGCGGCCTCCGGCGCGACCTCCCGCGTCAGCGCCTCGTAATCCTCCGCCGTCACGGCTCGGCTGCGGGTGCGCAGCAGCAGCGGCCCGCGTGCCTTCGCCTGGTCCAGGGTCTCGCCGTCGACGCCGCCGTGCGCCGGGTGCCGGTTCTCCACCGCCGCGACGAACGGGATGGAGGATTTCAGCGTCTGGATGGCTCGCTCGCCCACGTTCCCTGCGGCGCCGCCGCCGGTGGCGTACCTGCTGATCCGCACCTGGGCGCCCTTGTCCGGGACGGCGCCGTACTGCCGGAACGTCCCGTCGGCCTCACGGACCGCTGGCCCGAAGAGCACCAGGCCGGAGACCGCGTCGAGCACGAAGTGCCGGTCGGTGGCGGAGGACCCGGCGAAGTGCTCCACCTGGGTCCACTCCTGCCAGCCGTCCTCGGAGCTCGTCTCCACGACCGGCGCGCCCGCGCCGGCCAGCACGGGGCTCCGCGTCAGCGCGAACTGCTGGCCCGGCACGCCATCGGACTCGCCGAGCACCTCGTGGCGGGTGATCTCGGCGTGGATCGCCTCGCAGGTCCCGCCGACGGTGCAGGCGGTGAGCGCCTCGACGGCCGGCGAGGCGCTGTACGGCGGCTGGCCGTCGGCGGGATCGGTCACCCGCGCGCGGAGCCACCCCGCGCGGTCGCCGCCGATCACGCTCGTCACATGGCCGGCGGGCATGTGCACGGTGATCGTCCCCGGCTTGTTCAGGCCACCGGTACCGTCGGCCCCGGTCTCGCACCCGGTCCACTCCTCGCCCGTCCATGCCTCCCAGACCAGCGGCGGATGGTCCGGGTTCACCCCGACGCCCTCGACGTGCCCGCGGAAGTCCAGCCGGACCGCGCAGCCGGGCACCGCGTCGCTCAGGCCGAGCAGCATGACGTCGCCGGTCCGCGGGGGAGTCCCGAAGACCGGAAACCCGGTGCCGGAGCGGAGCAGCCGGGTGCGGTCGACTGTCCCGGCCCCGCCGGCGTCGTCGGCTTCGTCCTCTTCCTCGCCGCGGGCCGGCGTCCTGATCCGCTCCAGCGTGCACGGGACGATCGTCAGGTTCTCCCGCGTGGAGAACACCACCGATTCCGTGGCCTGGCTCCGTATCGTGCCTGCCTGCGTGCCGGCGCTGATCGTCAGCGGCACCGCCGCGGGGCTGGACAGCCAGAACGTGACGGGGGCGCTGGCCGGGGTGGGCGGGAGCATGCGCAGCCCGATCAGCTCGAGGAATTTGATGTACAGCCGGTCGGGCACGCGGTTGAGCCGGTACAGGAGCTGGTCGGTCATGAACGCGAACGTCTCGATGAGCGTGACCCCGGGGTCGGAGACGTTGTGGTCGGTCCACTCCGGGCAGCGCCGCATCACCAGGCGCTTCGCGTCGTCGACGAGGTCCTGGAACCTGCGGTCGTCGAGGTCGGGGGCCGGAAGCGGCATCAGTCCTCGCCTTCTTCCTGCTCGGGGATCGTGTAGAAGGGGAAGACCAGGTTGCGGGGGTCGTTCGTGCCGGGCACCACGTAGGAGATGTCGATGTAGAGCAGGTCCATCCGCCCGGGATCGGGGTACACGTCGACGCCGGCCACATCCACCCGCGGCTCCCACTGCTCGATCGACTCGCGGACGATGTCGGCGATCTCGCCGGCGTGCCGCCAGTCCGCCCCCTCGAACACGTAGTCCCGCAGCCTGCTGCCGAACTCCGGCCGCATCGGCCGCTCGCCCGGGTACGTTGACAGGATCAGGCGAATCGCCTGCTCCAGCTTCTGGTGGCCGCTGGCCAGCGCGATCGTCCCGTCGGGGCGCGCGGTGACGGGGAAGGCCCAGCCCGCTCCGATGAAGTCGTTCATCACACCGCCTTTTGCCTTGTGGCGTCCGGTGACCGGGCGTCGCCCGTTGACCCTGCCGTGCTAGTTGAGCTTGATCTGGGCACCCTGGATCGTCACCTCGCCGCTGCTCTGGATCTTGACCGCGGCCTGCGCCTTGAGGTTGAGGGTGTCGCCGCCGTCGACGTTCACCGTGCCGCCCGGCCCCGTCTTGATGTCCACCGTGCCCGCGTTGCCGCACTCGATCGTCAGGTGGCCGGGCGGCTGGTCAGGTGCACAGGCAAGCACGAGCGTCCCTGCCACCGCGTCGATGGCCAGCCGGAACTTGCCGTCCCCGGTGCCCAGCACGATCTCGGAGGCCGTCGGGCGGCCTCCGCTCGTCCCGGGCGGCAGCTCGTCGTGGAAGGCCAGCCGGTTGCCTGCGGCGGACACGAAACCGCGCCTGACCACCGCCCCGGTCGCACCCTCGGCCTGCACGGCAGGGCCCCCGAGGCTGTATCCCGAGTGATCGTTGACGACGCCGCCGAGCACGTAGGGCCGCCGCGTGTCGCCGAATTCGAAGCCGATCAGGACCTCGTCGCCGACTTCGGGCAGGAACATCGCGCCGCTGCGCTTTCCGGCACCGAACTGGACGACCGGCGCCCAGTCCGACTCGTAGTCGGGGGAGAGCCACGGCAGCGTGACCTTGACCCGGCTCTTGGTGTCGTTGACGTTGGTGACGATCCCGCACACCACGCCGGGCATCCGCTGTAGCGGTGACTGGGTGGCCCCGGCCGAGGCGAGGCCGAGTAGCGAGCGCTCGTGCCGGCCGCTGACCGTGAACTCGGTGTGGTAGCCGCCCTCGGTCGGATCGAAGACGTGCCGGGCGGTGGTGACCACCCAGTTCCCCGTGAACTGGGTGGGGACATCCTCGGCCCGCACCACGGCGCCGGCCTGGATGCGCGGGTTGCCGGCCGCGTTGCCCTCTGCCTCGGCGAACGTGCTGGCCAGGTGCTCGGCGAGCCCACTGGCCGCCTGGCCCGCGGCGGAACTGGCGGACGCGCCGCTGCCGACAGGGCGGTTGACGATGACGTGCGCGGTGGGGCTCGGCGGCGGCCCCAGGTTCTCTTCCCCTGCGGGCCCGGCCGGGCCGGATCCCCTGGTGGCGTGGCCGAACTGCCGCCCGAGTTCCTCCGCGGCCGGCCCTCCGGGGTGCGCGGTCCCCGTCACCGAGCCGTTGGTCGCGGAGGTCACGCGGGCCCGCAGCGGGTCCCATACCCGCACCTCCACCTCGGGAGTCAGGTTGCCCGCGGTCAGCCGCGGCGCGAACGCCCACAGGCTCTCGCCGAGCTTCAGCGTGAGCGGCTCGCCGGCGCCGTCGACCGACGACGCCTTGCGGAACCGGAACTTCCCGTCGTCGGTCATGCCGAACTCGTAGCCGATCTCACGCGCCCGCTGCTTGAGGAAATCCCAGTCGGTCTCGCCGCACTGGCCGAGATGGTCGTGGACGACGCTGGTCGGCGTGATCTCGCCGAGCGGCAGGCCGCCCTCGCGCGCGATCTGGCTGGCGATGTCGGAATCGGTCATGTTGACGAACGTCCTGGTCCGCCGGACCCGCTGCAGCCGGTGGCCGAGGTCATAGCCGCGGACGACCGTGAACCCGGTGAGGTACTCGTAGCGCCCCTCGATGGCGGTGACCTCGCCGGTGATCAGTCGGCGCGCCCGCCGGTCCTCCACCGCCCCGCCCCAGACCTGCACCCGGGTGCCGATGGAGATCCCGGCGTCGGCGAGCACCGCGCCGGTGGTGTCCCGGAACGTGAGGACGAACATGCCGGGTAGGTGCAGGTGGGTGTCCACCACCGACCGCACCAGCCTGGCTTCTGCCACGCCGGTCAGGGCGGTGCCGTCCCCGGGGCCGGTCAGGACGGACGGCCACACGGTTACGGTTTTCCGGGCCGGCATCATGACCCCTCCGCGGGCAGCGGGGCGAGCTCGCCAGGGCCGGGCAGGTAGAGGGCCGTCCCCGGCCGGACCCGCAGCGGGTCGTCGACGTGGTTGGCCTGCGCGAGCAGCCGCCAGTCGCCGGGCACCCCATAATTTGCGGTGGCGATCGCCGGGAGGCACTCGCCGCTGGTTACGACGTGCGTCCGCCGGCCGGGCAGGCCACCGGAGGTCGGGTTGGTCTTCGTGCGCGGGACATTCGTCTGATGGAGGGTGAGGCTGACTTTCGCCCTCATGGGGATTCCGTGCCTGCTGAACCTTGTGTAGACGACGGTGACCGTGTTCAGCGTTGCTATGATGACCAGGCCCCCCCACATGAATTTCAGCAGCGGCAGGTGCGTCAGGTCGGGTTTTTCCTTGCCGCTGTCGTTCGGGACCGGAAAGCTCCAGGCAATGAGCTGGTCACATGTGTCCTGCACGCCCTTGCCGTCGAAGATGATGTCATTGACATTGACCGTCGTGATGCCCTGCGCACGTATCGACTCCTCGATCGTGCTCCGTTGCTGGGACGGGATCTTTTCCGTCGCCGCCGTGTGCTGGACCGTTATCTTCTCAGGATTGAAATCAAAATATATCTTTCCTGAGCCGTCAAACTCGGCCAGCCAGGCCCCGCCAGTCCTGTCCCCTTGCTTCTCCCTGACCGCGGGGAGGGGGTCCAGGCGCGGTGGCCGCGGAGGTGGCGGCGGCTGAAACCTGTGTACACCTATCACCGGCGGCATTACAGGAACCCCTCATGCTCGATGACCAGGGTCTCGATGGCGACCTTGCTCTGTTCCGCGCTGAGCGTCGGCCCGCTCCAGGAGACCGGGTAGACTTCCCGCAGCACCCATTCCTGCACTTTCCGGCCGCAGACGTCGAGTAGCTTGATCGTCGCGGTGCCGGCCTTGTATGGGTTGGCGAGCGCGTCGTCGCCGACCCACTGGCGGGCGACCTTGCTCAGCCATTCCTTGACCTTGTCCGAGTCGGGTTGTATCATTGCCCGCTTGAGCGTGATGCTGCCGTATGCGACCGTCACAGGCAATATTGCTTGATGGTCATAATGTCCGCCGTCGGTGACCCTGTCCGTCTTGAATTCTACTTTCAGGCCGTCACAGAAAGACCAGTGCCCGAGGTCGAGGCCGTCGATTGTCACCGAGAAGCGCATGGCCATGCCGTAGTGCTGGAACTTGAGCTGCCCGGTAACGGGGAGTCCCTTGGGGAGGGCCTTGGCCAGCCCGTTGACGGGCATGGAGACCATCGTGATCACCTACTTCCCTGGGAATGAGATCTCGTCGAGGAGGAACCCGGTGTGCGCGAGCGTCAGCGTCTCCAGCGCCACGTGACCGGTGTGCGCGGAAAATTCGCTAACTTTCCATCCGATCGGGTAGAACTCGGTGAGCCGCCAGCCGATGATGGGTATCCCGAGCCAGTTGACGAGCATGATCGTGCCGCTCTGCGGGATGGGGTACCGGGATGTGGTGGCCAGCCAGGCTTGCACGATGTTCGACTCGGCGCACGCGGCCCGGCTGAGCTCGATGTTCTGGTACTTGGGGTTGCCGGGCAGGATCCACATCTCGTTGCTGTCGCCGACCCGGTAGGTGACCGGCTCCCAGCTCACGGACAGCCCGGAGGCCTTGTGCCAGGTGCCGAGGTCGTACGCGGCGTTGTCGAGGAGGACCGAGAAGTGGTGGCCCATGCCGGTTATGGCGGTGGATGCGGCCGGCATGGCCACGGATACCGCGTTGCCCGTGGGTTCTGTCATGGTTCCCCTACCTGAAATCACTGAGCAGGCCGGACCGCTCCCGGTCGACGAGCAGTTCGAGCCGGAGTTCCCTGTGCAGCCTCGGGTAGAGGCGGCCCGCCAGCTCGTCCAGGTCGGCCGGGTCGTCCATGTCGAGCGGGCGCTGCGCCGCCAGCGCGAGCAGCCGGTCCCGCGCCGCGGCCAGCTCGGTGTCGGGCAGCGCCTGGGCGGCCGTCACCGCCACCTCCGGCGGTGGCGGTGCCTGCGGCTGCGGCAATGCTGACGAAATCACCGCCGCGGGGACGGCGGCCCCGGCCGCGGCACCCGCCGCGGCGGGGTCAGCGGGAGCGGGGCTGGCCGGGACGGGCAGCGCGTCAGCCTGCAGCGGCGCACGCCGCGGTGTCCCGGTACCGGAGGACGGCGCGTTCCTGGCGTGCGTGACGGGGGTGCGCTCTGGTGCCCGGCCGGGGACGACGGTCAGGGCGGGCGGGATGGCCAGGCCGGGGAGGCCGGTCAGCGGGGGCGGCGGCGCCGCATCGCCGGCTGCCCACCGTTCGGTGGCCATGGCGTCCGCTTCGAGCGCCAGGCCGTCTGCGGAGCCTTCCTCCGGCAGGCCGTCCCCGAGCAGGCCCTGCTGCGCTACGTGGGCAAGCTCATGAGCGAGCAGGGCACGGGCGCTCCGCTGGCTGAGCGGGCCCGCTTCGCCCGGCAGGAAGACGGCGCCGTCGCGCGTGAACGCCCGCGCCCTGAGCGTCTGCGCCTGCGCGGTCACCATGGGATCCCGGTACACGGGAACGCGGGAGACGTCCACGCCACGAGCGCGGGCGAAGGCGCTGGCGAGGTCGCCGGGCACAGACTCGGCCTGCGCGGTCAATGGCCTGGGCGTTCCCGGTGATCCGGGCGGGCTGGCCATGGACCGGGCGGTGTGACCCCGGGCCCGCCGCCCGCTGGCCGCCCGGGGCCGCGCGGCGGGCAGCGGGCTGGCGGCGAGTGCGGACCGGTAGACAGGGAGTACGGCGGCAGGTCCGGTGCTGGCCGGTGCGGGGTGCGTGCCTCCGGAACCGGAGGCCACCCCGCCGGGCGGTCCTGTGTATGGCTCGCCCGGCGGCTCAGCCAGCCGGTTTGCCGCACTGCCAGCGGACCGGCTTCCGCTCGCTGTCCTGCCGGCCGGGCGGCCTTCCCTTTCCGTTCCGCTTCCAACTGGGCCAGGCCGGCGAGCGGGGTGCGCTGAGCCGGTGAACAGTACCGGGCAGGATGGCAGGCGCGACGTGCCGGCCGGCGGGATTTGCCCAACTCCGGTAGGGATTGAGCCGGCGACTGGGCCGCCCTGACGGGATCGTCCGGGGTCACCGGGTTCCGCATGAGAGGTATCGGCGTTCCCCGGTGCGAGAGGTGCCCCGAGGCCGAGGCGTGGTGGCGCCCCGGCGGCACCACCGGGCGGGACGTGCGGCGACGGGGTGGCCTGCCCGCGTTCCGTATCCGTGCCCCTGGCTATGTTCCCGGCGGCCGCACCTCGCGCCGTGCACTCAGGGTCCGCGCTTGCGGCGCCCGCGTTCCCGCCGGCGACGTTTCCGGTTTTCCTGCCTGCGGCACGCTCCATGTTCCTGCTTGCGGCACGCTCCATGCTCCTGGCAGCGGCTCCCCGATCGGCCGTGTCAGCGGAGGAGCTTGCAGCGGGTACGGGTGCCGCGGGCGGTTCTGCCTTGGCGGACGCGGGACCTAGCCCGAGTCGGCGGCTCTGCGCGAGGTTCGCCCGGCGCAGTGGGTCGCCGAGTTCCCCGGTGCCGCCGCGCCCGCCAGGTACGGGCGCCCGGCCGCGCGCGGGTCCACTACCCGTCGGTGCAGACGTGGTCCCGGCCACGCCGCCGCCGGCCACCCACGGCTGGCCGCCTGGTTGCGCTCCTGCCGCGCCGCCTGCCAGATAACCGGCCACGGACGGTGACTCTCCCTGGCCGCCGCCTGCGGGCCAGGGTCCATCGGCCGCCTCCGGGTCACCCGCACCAGGCCGGGTAGCCGCTATCGCCATGGTCGCCCGCAGCCATGCCGAGGGACGGTACGGTTCCGCGCCCTCCTGCGGCTCGCCCACGTAGTCGGCGGTCACCTCGGTGAGCACGCGCCGCTCGCCGCCCGGTACGGCATGGGGGACACGCCGCGGCGGCATCGCCGCGGGGAGCACGCCAGCAGCGGTCGCCGCGGTATCCGGCGCTGCGGCGTCCGGCGCGAGGCCGTCAGGGGAAGGCGGGGCCTTGAGCCGCAGGATGCGGTGGATCAGCCCGGCCCGGCGAGAACGGCGGAAGGGATCGGGCAGATCACCGCGGGCATGGCCGAGGAGGTTATCAGGGGAGGTAGCCGGACCGGGCGCGGGGACGCCGGCGCGGGGCATGACGAGCCCGTGGACGAGGCCCGCCGATACCGCCCAGGTTCCTGCCGACGGCCATATCCCGGTACCCGCCTCGTCCCCGGAGATCGCCGGGCCGTCCCCGCTGCGCAGGGGCCGGGCCTGTGGGACCTGCGGGCGGGCCGACGGCCGCAGCAGCGACCGGGTGCCGCTGATGTCGGGAAGCGTCAGCAGCCCGGCGCTGAGCAGTGGGGGAGACTGCGCGGCGGTGGGAGTGAGCGGCGGTAGCCGACGCCAGGATGCCGTGTCCCGGCCGCCTGGCTCGCTGGCCGCTCCGGCGGTGGCCGGTGACAGCCTCGTGGTGCCCTGCGGGCCGGCGCTCGCAGGCTCCGGGCCACCGGGTTCCCTCAGCAGCCAGCGCATCATCTCCTCCTCTCACCCGCCGCACATTACTGACCCACTGGCGAATATCCCGTTATTCCAGCGGCCGGTTTTAATTGTCCAGAACGGGTGAGGAACCGGCGGCTATCTCGGCGTTGATCCTGCTGATTTCCGCGATGACACGCGCCCTGGCGGGATGCTCGAGGTCGAGGATGTCCCCGAGCGGCCAGTGCAGGTAGTAGGCGATATAGACGGCCTCCGCCCAGAGCCGTTCGACCGTGTACATAAGGCTTCCCCCACGGCTTCACCGGCGACGTCCACCGTGAACTCGTGACCGCATTCCGGGCAGGTCACCTCCGCCTCGGTGTGACCCTCCTGGTTGATCCGCCTGTAGAGATCCTGCAGGAAGGCCAGGTCGGAGGCGAAGAGGTTCTCGATGAGTAGGGGGTCAATGTTCTGGGCGGTGCCGAGCCTGACAATCGTGCGGGCGAGCAGCAGGACCGTGAGGTAGGCAGGATTACGGTGCACACGGGGATCGGTCTGCGTGGTGATCTCGTCCCGCGCGGTCGCCAGGCGCATGACGCCCTCCCGGTGCAGGACCCCCGCCTCGTCAACATAACCGCGCGGCAGCACGAACGGGTACTCGGTGAGCAGCCCGGCACGCGCGCGGGCGGGCTGCTCACCGGCGAGCAGGGGAGATCGCGGGCTGGCCATTGCTGTGCTCCATGGAAAAGTTCGCATCCTTCACATCTCTGCGGCGGTCCCCGCCGCAATTTCCTGCACCGGCCCCGGATAGCATGCACTGTGCCGCATTCAAAGGAGCACATTACTCACGGAGGGAACTTACGTGCCCTGGCCGATGATGTCATCGCAGATGATCGTCACTGTCTCGATTATTGTTTCGCTCTTCCCGGCGCCTGCCGCGCTGAGCTCGACCTTCCTGGGCCACGCGTTCTCTAGCGTGTAGGTCAGTTTGGGTTTCCTGTCCGGGCCGCAGAGCTGGAGCTGGCAGGTCGTCGGCGCGGTGGGATCGCCCTGGCGCACGCGCTCGTGCCACGCCCACATGTAATTATTCGTATCCATGCCCCGCTTGAGCGTGACGGTCGGCGGGTTCGTCTTTCCGTACAGCCTCTGGTGGAGGATCTTTCCCTGCTTATCGGATGAGATGTACTCCACGTGCTCGACCTCGCTGTTGATTCCGCCCAGCTCGGAAAACGAGGCGACGTCGACTCCGTCGACGCTGACGACGAAGGATGTCGCGGTCAGCGGTGTGGAATTCGAGCCTGTCTGCGGCATGGCGGTTTCTCCTCTCAGCTAGGGATGTCCCGGGACGGTCATTCTCCGGCCGCTACTCTTCGAGGCCTGCGCCCTCTGCGTACTGGGAGATGCGGAAGACGACGAACTCCGCGGGCTTGACCGGGGCGATGCCCACGTCGACGGTCAGGATGCCGGCATCCCTGTTCTCCGGCGGGTTGTTCTCCTCGTCGCACTTAACGAAGAACGCCTCCTGCGGCGTCTGGCCGAAGAGGGCGCCGCTCCGCCACACCCGGCGCAGGAACATCGTGATGACCCGGCTGACGGAGTTCCACAGGAACCGGTCGTTGGGCTCGAAGACCACCCAGTTGGTCCCCTGCAGGATCGACTTCTCGACGAAGTTGAAAAGCCGCCGCACGTTCAGGTAACGCCACTCCGGGTCGCTGCTGAGCGTGCGCGCGCCCCAGATGCGGGTGCCCTGGCCGGGGAAGGACCTGATGCAGTTGATCCCGACCGGGTTGAGCTGGTCGTGCTCGCCCTTGGTGATGTTGGTCGCGAGATCGATGACGCCGCGCAGCACCTCGTTGGCCGGGGCCTTGTGGACGCCCCTGGTGTCGTCGTTGCGCGCCCACACCCCGGCGACGTGGCCGCTGGGCGGCAGCATGACCGGCTGGCCCTTCTCTGGGTCCATGACCCTGACCCAGGGCCAGTAGAGCGCCGCGTACTTGGAGTCGTACCCGGCGACATCCCTCCGCCACTCTTTGACCTGCTGCGCGTTGAGGCCCGGCGGGGTGTCGAGGATCGCGACGCGGTCGGCCATCAGCTCGCAGTGCGCGATCATGGCGAGCTGCACGGCCTTGACGCCGTCGGAGTCGATGGCACCGGCCTGGTAGGCGCTCATCAGGTCGGGGACGCACAGCATCGTGATGTCCTCGATCGCCTCCAGGCCCCCGAAGCCGGTGCGGTCGGTGACATCGCCGACGTACTGCTGCGGGGTGACCGGGACGACGGCGGCGCCATCCCCGCCGCCCCCGCCGCTGAGAGCGATCTCGCCGCCGCTGAGCCTGACCTCGGTGCCCTGCCTCGGCGCCACGGCCGCCGCGCCCTTGACCTCCTCGATCGTGATCAGCTTCGACTTGCGCACCGCCGTCGCCACGTAGGAGGAACCGCGCCGCACCGAGACGTTGTCGTAGGTCTCCTCGGCCCTGCCCGCCTTCTTGACGATCAGCTTGAAGGTGCCGGCGTCGGACTCGGACGGAGCTGACGGGGCAGCGATCTCGACGGAGATCTCATTGCCGGCGGACCCCGCGGTGAGCGCCCGCACCGCGAAGGCGGTCCCGGCGTTCTCGCCGTCACCGGCCAGCTCGGCGCGGGCGTACGGCTGTTCCACCGCGGCGCCCTGGCTCTCCGGGGCGCCCTCGCCATCGGCGGGGGCCGCGCCGTTCCCGCCGACCCGCACAACGTAGGCGGCGCCGCCGCCGTTGAGGAAGTAGCCGTACACCGCGTGCGGCAGGTAGGCGCCATCGGTGAACCCGCCGAATGCCTTGGTGTACTGCGTCCAGTTCGTCACCAGCACCGGCTGGTCGGACGGCCCGCGTTCGGTGAACCCGACGAACGCGGCCAGCGCCGTGCCGACCCCTTCGATCGGCCGCGAGCCAGAGGACACCTCCTCGACGTACACGCCAGGCGACAGATAGGTAGGCATCGAGCCCTCCAGGTCTTGGGGAAACCGCCGATGGGGCGAGGATCGCAGAAACCGGCCGCCGCGCGGGAGCGCAGTTCGGCTTCCTCAGGCGCAGCCCGCGCTGCGCAAAAGGGCAACCGCCGCTGCCACGTCCCGCCTCGCGCCGCCATGGCCACGGCCTGCGGCTTGCTTGCTGTGCTGTCCGAAGGCGCAACTTCTTGCCGGAGATCCGGGCGATGGCGGCGCTATCATCCGCCTCCGGGTGCCTACGTCTCCGCGCTGAGGCGTGACAGGGCGGCGCTCACCGCGGGCCTGGCCATCAGGGACTGCCGGATCTGGTCGTCGTACTGGTACAGCCAGGCGGCGAACGTGTCGGGGTAGCTGGCTGCGACCGTGTCGACCGCGGCACCGTAGCTGGGCACATCGTTGAGCCACTGCATGATGCCACCGAGACGGCCCTGGTTCGCCCGTAGGTGGCCGAAGAGCTGTTCCAGGTTGTTCGCGGCCGCGTACTCCTTGGCCTGCCGGGCTAGCTGCCAGTTGGCGAAGTCGGTGCGGGTGATCAACATGGCGATCATGGCCTGGTCGAGGGAGTCGACGTACTGCTCCGCCACCGCCGGGTCGAACTTGGCCTGTGCCAGCACATGGGTGACGAGTTCATCCCTGTCCATGGCCACCGACTGCAGCGGGTTGCCCGGATCGGTGCCGTAGTTCTTTTCTAGTGGGCTCTGCGCGTTGCCGACGTAGCCGCGGCACGCGAGAATGATGATCTCCCTGTCGTCGACAAGGCCGAGAGCGCCGGTGCAGGTGTGCTCGCCCAGGCCGTTACACGTTTCCGGGTTCTCGCAAAGCCTGGTCCCGTCGGGGATGTCGTTGCCCACCCACCAGATCGGGATACTCGACTTACCGCCGAGCGCCAGCCACTGGGCATAGAACCGGTCGTCCTGGGCGCCAAGGATGTAGTTGTCAACGTCACCGACCACGCCGGTGCCGTTGATCGTCTCCGTTGCAGAGGCCCGCGCCTCGTCCACCATGGCAGTCAGCGCGACTACTGTAGCCAGGTTGACGTCGGGGCGGGAGTAGAACTTGATGGTCACGCCCTGCGGGACGAAGGTTTTCATGTCGTCGATACGCGCGCCGTGGCCCTTGATGATCGCGGTCATGTCAGGTTCTCCTTACCTGAGCCAACTCCCGGGCAATCACCCGGTACGGCGAGGATCACCCGGGCCGGCCGCGAGACGTATGCCCCGGTGCGCTGTCATGGAGGGCGTATCACGCTGCGTTAAGACGCAGCCGCGGCTTCCGCGGACCGCGTCGGGATGGCCTGATCTGAGGTGAACGCGGCCGTCGGCTGGCACTAGCAGCAGTATGGTGCGGCAGGGAAGCAAGGTAAGTGATGTATGGGGCATAAGGATGATGTAAGCTCCGATCATGAGGCGCTTGCAGATCAGCATTGACGAGGAACTCGATGAGGTCCTGGCGACGGAGGCGGCCCGGCGGCATACCTCCAAGGCTGCCGTGATCCGCGAACTGGCACGGGAGCACCTGGGCACGCGCGAAGATCGCGATCCGATGGCGGTCCTCATCGGCGATATTGACGACGACGCCGGGGACATCGACCGCGTCATCTACGGGTCATGAGGTTCGTCGACACGTCTTTTTGGATCGGCCTGCGGTTCCGCCGCGACGATCGGCACCCTGCCGCGCGCGCGATCTGGACGGCAAGGCCGGGGCCCCTGCTGACGACGACGCTGGTCGTCGGCGAGACGTGGACGTTCCTCGCGCGCCGGGCGGGGCATCGGCGGGCGGCCGAGTTCCTGGACGCGGTGGGCCGGCTGTCCAGCCTTACCATCCGCCATGTCGACGAGGACATCGAGGACGAAGCGTGGTGCTGGCTCCGGCGCCACGGCGAGCGGTGCTATTCGTTCGTCGACGCCACGAGCTTCGCGCTGATGCGCCGGCTCCGGCTCCGCGAGGCGCTCGCCTTCGATGGCGACTTCGCCGCAGCGGGATTTGTCGAGGTGCGATCGGATATCCCAGGAAACGGGTAACGGCTGCCTGCGGACCGCCGCTGGCAGGGCTCAGTCCTCCGGGCCCTCGTCCATGTCGAGTTCACGGCGCAGCCAGGCAGTGTCGATGACCGGCTTCCCATGGGCGGGCAGGCCCGCCTCGTATTCGAACTGCCGCAGCAGGGTTTCCAGCACCGCTCGGCCGGCTGACCAGCTAGCCGCAGCCCTGCGGGGTGTGCGCCCGCGCAGCGCGGGGAGTGGCTCGTCGAGCCATCGCCTGGCATCGCTGGCGGCCAGCGGGGCGGCGGCCAGGCCTGCCAGGTCCGCGGGCTCCCCGGCGGCACGGTGTTCACAGACGTCCGCCACGATGCGCGGCAGCAGTGCCCCGCTCGTCATCTTGATCAGGCTGGCCAGCAGCGGCGGCGCCGGGTCGCCGAACTCCACGGCCACCCCGTGCGGTTCCGCGCGGCCGAACGGCATCGTCTCGGCGGCCCGGCGCAGCGCGTCGCTCTTCCCAGGTTTCCCGGCGATCTCGTAGGCGAGCGCCTCGGCCGCCATCCGGACCAGCTGCACGGCAGCATCGCCCTCCGCCGGGCTGAGCCGCATGCCCGCCCCGGTGAACCGCCATATGCCGCTGTCGGGCACGGCCCCGCCCAGCCACACGGCCCAGTGTGACAGTGCCCCGGCAAGGTCCGGCGGGGTCTCCACGTACCGGCTGATGCCCGTGGCGATGTCGGTGCACCACAGGCCGGGGGAGGGGACAGGGCGCGGGCCGCTGGCCCGCCACAGGCCGTAGTGCATGTGCTCGCGCCAGGCGCGGGCGCGGGCGGCGAGTTCCGGCGGCACCGAAGGATCGGCGGTGAAGGCTGCCACCGCGTTGTCCTCCTCGTCCTTGTCGCCTCCCCTGTCCCTCCCGTCTTCCCCGGCGGGGACCCGGTCCCGGAAGCCTTCCCTGGCGTCTTCCTCCCCGTTCTCCTCGTCCCGGGCAATCCCGGCTGTGAGCAGCCCCAGCTCGGCCGCGAGATCGGCCAGCACGGCCCGCCCCGCGGGGCCGGGGCCCGCGTCCTCCCCGGCCGGGAGCCACTCCGCTGCTTCCTCGTCGATGGCCTCCCGGTAGCCGGAGCGGGCAGCGTAGGCATCGAGCGCCTCGCGCAGCGCGGCGAGCCCCGACCGGTCGGTGAACCGGCGCAGCGCGGCACGCTCCCTCGGGGCACAGCATTCTTCCCACGGCGCGTCCTGCCCGCAGGGACACGAGGGGCACCTCCCGGCAGGTTCCGTCCCGGTACCCTTCCCCTCGCCGGGTTCCGCTGCGGTGGGCTGTCTTCCGGGGGTTTCGGCTGCTGCCGGGGGCCGTTCCCCGCAGGGCCGTTCGCTGGCCGGTTCTTCCCCGGCGAAGCGGGCAAACGCGTCCTCGATGGCCTGGGCGTAGTGCTCAGCGGCGTGCAGGTCGCCCGGCTCATCGCGGAGCCGGGCCTCGAGCAGCTCGATGGCCTCCGCACGCCACCCCCGCTGGTGCAGGTGCTCGATGACGTCAAGCCGCGTGTCCGGGTTCCCGGCCACCGCCAGGGCCCGGTCGAGGAGGCGCCGCGCTCTCCCGCTGTCCCCGCCCGCGCTGGCGACGGCGGCGCCGAACGTCAGGGCGGTTACCGATGGCTCTGCATCTCCGGAGGCGAGCATCGCCTCGGCGGCGCCGGCCAGCCGCCCGGCAGTGGACCCCCTCTCCAGCAGCGTCGTCACGAGGCGGGGCGGGATGGACTCGCCGCCGTACTGCTCGGCGAGCAGGTCCGCGAGGTCCTGTGCTGGCGTACCCGGATCGTAGATCCGGTCGAGGCGCTCCCAGGCCAGCCGCATCACCTCCTCGGCGGCGTGCTGCTGCCGCGCCGCGGCCCGCTGCCGCGCCGACCGCTGCCGGGCGGCCCGCTCATCGCGGCTCGCCCGGCCACGCCTGCCCCGCCGGCTGCCCTTGGTCACTGCTCTGCTCCTCCGCGCTGCGCGCCTGCTGTCCGGTCCTGCCCGCCGCCGCGGGGCCGCCGCCGCGGGCCTCCCATCGTGTCGCGGCCTCGACCGCCGCTATCCCGTCCTGTGCCCGGCAGGCTACTCCGGTCGCTGCCCCGTTCGCCCGCACAGGCTGAATTCGCCATTTTCCTACTGAACGACTTGTTTGCTCCCCTCATGCCGTGTGGCAGCGCCAGGCGGCGGTCACGGGAACGCGTTAGGGTGAGCGGGTGATCGACCCGGTTCCCTCGGACCGCGCCCGTGGCCTCGTCCGGGGCGCTTACGACCTCCACGTCCACGTCGAGCCCGACGTGATGAAGCGGCGCACCGACGACCTGACGCTGGCCCGCCGCTGTGCGGGCGCGGGGCTGGCGGGGTTTGTGCTGAAGTCCCACTACGTCCCGACCGCCGAGCGGGCCGCGGTGGTCAGGAAGGCGGTGCCCGGCGCCGACGTCCGCGGCGCTATCACGCTGAACGCGTCGGTCGGGGGCATCAACCCGGTCGCCGTGGAAATCGCGGCACGCTCCGGCGCGGCCGTCGTCTGGCTTCCCACGGTGGACAGCGCCAACCAGCGGTCCTGCCAGGCGCGTGATCCCGAGGGGGCCAGGCCGCCGATGTGGGCCGCGCTCCAGGCCGAACTGGCCGAGCGCGGCATCGCGGCACAGCCGGTTCCCGTCCTCGGCGATGACGGGCGCATCACGGACGACCTCCGCCACGTGCTCTCGCTCATCGCCGGGCACGGCATGGTGCTGGCGACCGGGCACCTGTCGGGCGAGGAGATCGGCACCGTCGTCGCGGCGGCCAGCGACGCGGGTGTCGAGCGGATCGTGGTGACCCACCCGGAGTTCACCTCCCAGCGGGTCCCCGTCGAGGCGCAGCGCGAGCTTGCCGCCCGCGGGGCCCTGCTCGAACGCTGCTTCACGACCGCGTACACCGGCAAGGTGACCTGGGACGAGCTCTTCGAGCACATCAGGGCGGTGGGACCCGGGCACTCGGTGCTCTCCAGCGATCTCGGGCAGCCGTTCAACCCCCCGGTGGAGGACGGTCTCGCCCTGCTGGCCGACCGCCTGCTCGGCGCCGGCTTCACCGACGACGAGATCCGCACGATGGCGGTGACCAACACCCGCTGGCTGATGGGCGCCGGCCAGCGCCAGGCCTAGCCGGCATCCGGGGGCCGGGCGCGTTCCGGTACAACCGGGCAGGGGCCTGAGGTGTCAGTTCCCTGTGGCCCAGTAGTGTGGCCGCGTCGCGCGGAGTTGATGGCTCGGGTAACACAGGGGCCGGGTCCTGGCCGGCATGTGACACGACGGTGTCTGGCCGGCAACTAGAAGTGTGAGCGAGACGACAGCGCATCCAGCGCGCCAGCCGCTGCACCCGCCGGGATCCCGGGGGCAGCCGCCGGGCAATGACGCGACCGCCGAGTTCGGGCGGCTGTACCGGGCACACGTGGAGGCGGTGACCGCGTTCTTCGCGCGGCGCAGCGCCGATCCGCAGACCGTCGCCGATCTCACCGCGGACACGTTCGTCCAGGTGATCACCTCCTTCGGCGCGTTCGATCCGCGGAAGGGCACCGCGCGTGCCTGGGTGTTCGGCATCGCCTGGCGGGTCTACGCCGCGCACTGCGAAGCCCACAGCCAGCAGCGGGACAAGGTGATGCGCCTCGCCGGCCGCCGCGAGCTGGACCCGGACCAGGTCGGGGAACTGCTCGACAGGATCGACGCCGAACGGGCAGGCCGGGCGCTGGTCACCGGGCTGACGGCGCTGCCAGCGCCGGACCGGGCACTGATCGAACTGGTGGACATCGCGGGGTTCCGGGTCAAGGAGGCGGCCGGCGTCCTCGGCGTGGCACCGGGCGCGGCGCGGATGCGGCTGATGCGGGCGCGGGCCCGGCTGCGCGAGGCAGCCGGCCGGACGGTAACGGACAGGACCAGGGGTGAGGGCAATGACTAAGTTCGCAGACGAGCTGTTCAACGATCTGATGAGGGAGTACCAGCCGGCGCTGCAGCGCGTCCAGCGGCCAGCGGCCGCGGGCCGGCGCGCGGTGCCCCGCCCGGTGTGGGCGGCGGCCGGCACGGCCGGCATGGCCGGCGCCGTCGCCGCCGGCGTCGTCGGGTTCGGCGGCAGCCCGGCCTACGCGGTGACGCAGAACCCCAATGGCACGCTCACCGTCGCGGTCAGCCGGCTGGACGGGGTGTCCGGCGCGAACGCCAGGCTGCGCGCGATCGGCTCCCGGGTGGTCGTGGTGCCGGTACGGCCCGGCTGCCCGTCCATGAACTCGCTGCCGGCGGCCACCCCGCCACCGGGCAGGAGGGTCAGCGGCTCGGCGCGCGGCAGGGACAGGTCGGTCACCGTCGACGTGCGGGGCGTCCCGGCCGGGGACATCGCGCTGGTGGCCGCCAAGGCCGGCCCCAGCGGCCGGGTAACACAGCTGGCCATGAAACTGATCAAGGGCACAGCGCCCAGTTGCGTGAGCCTGCCGCCCGGGGGCAGCCTGCCTCCGCGGCCCGGCAGCGGCGCCGGCGGGTCCGTGGCCAGGAATGCCAGCGGTCACGCGAACGGGCCCGGGCGCGTGATCTCGGGCTCGGTCCCGCCCGGCAGCGGCGCGAGCGGCGCGGGGCGCTGACGGGGGCCTGCCGGCGGCGGGGTCGTCCGCCGCGGACGACCCCGCCGCCCGCAGCACCGGCGGGCCGCACAGTGCATGCCCGGCATAGCGCACACCCGCATCCGGCATCGGGTTCGCCTGGTTTAGTCCAGGACGTTGAGCTTCGCGACGTGCGGTCTGCCGGATCACGTCGCCGAGTCACTGAACGTGACGAGCGGCAGCTGTGATGAGAATTTGCGCCCGGCGCAGTGCCGCCTGCCCTTGCCGGCGGGACAGCAGCACGGGCGCGTAGTGGCTGGCGTCTTTCAGGTCGAGCAGGTCCCTGAGAGCCTTGGCCATGCGCGCTCCATCGGGAGCCACGTCCCGGAGCATGTCAGCTGCTTGCCGGTGATCCTGGCCTCTGGAACGCCGTCCCAGCACAGCACCGCACACGGCGTCGGCCGCAGCAATGCCGGCGAGTACGCACAGGGCGGCTGCGACGCCGGGTGCTGTGTCCACCTCCTCGCCGAGGACGAGGTCGGCTACCTCGCCGAACTTCTCCGCCTGGAGGAGCCGTGTGCGGGCCTGGGCGCGGCCGAACGCCTCGGTCCGGCCGGACATGCGGGGACTCACCGGCTGCTCCTTGGAGCCTTCGCCGCGCGGGTGGACGGCGTCTTCTTGCCGGGCGAGGTCGGCAAGAACGACGAGATGCCAGGGCCGTGCAGGGTGATCGCATCCCGGAGCCACGACTGGATGATCCCGGCGCCCACGCGAGCATGGGCGGCGATGCCCGGCGGGTCCACTTGGTAAGGCTGACACCGGTTGCCGGTCCACCGGCCCACACGCTCCCGCAGATCCTCTACCTGAGAGGCCCACGGCTCGGAATCCTCGTCGATGTCCTCCGGGCGGACCAGCAGGATGTCGATGTCACTGCGGGCATCCCCGTCCCGCCGGGCCGCGCTGCCGAACATGCTGGCGTGCAGTGGCGGGATCGCCCAGGCCGCCAGTAGTGCCGTGAGCCGGTCAAGCAGTTCCCTCCGCAGCCCGGCCAGGACCTCGACGGCCGGGTATGCGAGGTGCTCGCGGTTGAGCTGGTAGAAAACCGCGCCGCCACGCTGCTCGGCGTCCACCACGCCCTGCTGCACCAGGCGGTCCAGCGCGCGGCGTACCCCGCTCTCCGATCCGTGCCTCGCCAGGCGGGCGACCTCCCGTCCGGTCAGCGATCCGCTGACACCACTGAGTACTTCCAGGGCCTGCCCATCCAGGGTGGGGATCACGCAGCGAATAGGCTGGGCGACATCCACGTTTCCTCCGCACAATAAGGAATGCGTGCGTACTATTCTACCTACGCAGATCGTATAGTGCGCATTCCTAACGCTCGCCGCGTGAGCGCTTCCGCGCTGACTGGAATGCCTGAAGCACCCGGCTCAGCGGATCCGGAGGCCACCCATCACCCGGCGGATCAGGCCGGCCCATTCCGCGCGCACCCGGGGCCTGTCCGCGGGGCCGGCCTCGGCCAGTGCCAGGCCGGCCCCGCCGAGCATCCAGAACGCGAACCTGACCGTGGTGTCCACCGCGGTGCGGGGCAGGTATCCGGCGTCCATCAGCGCCCGGACGAACCCCGCCACCAGCCCGTAGGCGTGCTTCTCCTCCAGCTCACGCCAGCGGGGCCAGCCCAGCGCGGCCGGGCCCTCCAGCCACACCAGCCGTCCGTAGGCGTGCTCGCAGCACTTGCTGAGGAACGCCTCCGTCGCGAGCTCGGCCGCGTCCCAGGGATCGGCCGCGCCGTCCGCCGCGGCCACCACCTCCGCGTCCGCGCGCAGCTCCTGCTCCTCGAGCACCGCCTCGAACAGCGCCTGCTTGCCGGCGAAGTGGTGGTAGACGGCGCCGCGGGTGACCCGGGCCGCCGAGGCGACGTCCTCCAGCGACGTCCCCGCGTAGCCGCGGTCGGCGAACAGCACCGTGGCCGCGTCCAGCAGCGCCGCCCTGGTCGCCTCCGAGTACATCTCGCGGCGGCTCTTGACATCCGGCATAAGCTGAGTCTAGTAACATACGCGGCGTATGTAATTGACGTCAAGTATCTGAGCCCTCTGGGCGGAGGGGACAACGCGATGACGGCAGGCCCAGGCAGCGCAGCGCTCCACGACGCCGGCCCGGAGGCCGGGCCGCTCTTCGACCCGTTCGCGCCCGGCTTCACCGACGACCCGTACCCGCAGTACGCGGCGCTGCGCGAGGCCGCGCCCGTGTACCACCACCCGATGGGCTTCTGGCTGCTCACCCGCTATGACGATGTGTCCGGGGTGCTGCGCGCCGCGGACATGTCCGTGGACGACCGCAACGTGACCGGCCCGCTGCGGGACCTGCTCGAGGCCGGTGACTGGGGCCGGGACGCGACCGCCGTGCGGTCGATGCTGGACAGGGACCCGCCGGATCACACCCGGCTTCGCCGCCTGGTGTCCAAGGCGTTCACGCCGCGCAGCGTGCAGGCCCTGCGGCCGCGGATCACCGAGCTGGTCGACGGCATGCTCGGCGCGCTGGCCCGGGCGGGCCGGGCGGACCTGGTCCGGGCGCTCGCGTTCCCGCTCCCGTTCACGGTGATCGCCGAGATGCTGGGCACGCCGCCCGCCGACCACGAGCGGATCCGGGAGCTGACCGGCACCCTGGTGCGGTCGCTCGAACCGGTCAACGACCCTGAGCTGGCGGCCGCGATCGCGGCGGCCGACGAGGAACTGACGGGCATCGCCGCCGAGATGATCGCCTGGAAGCGGAAGAACCCGGCAGATGACCTGCTCACCGCCCTCATCAACGCCGAGGACGAGGGAGACGTGCTCGGTGACGATGAGCTGATCGCGCAGACCCTGCTGCTCTACATCGCCGGCCACGAGACCACGGTGAACCTGCTGGCGGGCGGCACTCTCGCGCTGCTGCGCAGCCCGGACCAGATGGACCTGCTGCGCCGCGACCCCGGCCTGATCCCGAACGCGGTCGAGGAACTGCTCCGCTACGACAGCCCGGTCCAGGCGAGCCGCCGGATCACCCTGCGGCCGGTCACCGTGGGCGGGACCACGATCCCCGAGGGGGCGTTCGTGATGGCGAGCCTCGCCTCCGCGAACCGGGACGAGCGCTATTTCGGCCCCGACGCAGGCCAGCTCCGGGTGAGGAGGGAGAACGCGCGCCAGCACGTCTCGTTCGGCGCGGGCCCGCACCACTGCCTGGGCGCCTCGCTGGCCCGGCTGGAGGCGGCTGTCGCGTTCGAGCGCATGATCACCCGGCTGCCCGGCCTGGCGCTGGACGGTGAGGTCACCTGGAACGGGCGGATCAACCTGCGCGGACCGGCCCATCTGCCGGTGTCGGCGGGCTGAGCCTGGCGTTCGGATGATCCCTGCGCTCTTCCGGTGCGCGGTCGCGATCCCCGCTGGAATCACCGTCATCCGCGCCGGGCAGCCCATCTACCGCCATATCTCTTCCTCAGCGGCCGGAGCCCTGGTGCCCGTCGCAGCGCCCCGTAGCGATGGCGGGGGAGGCCGTGATCGTGCCGACGACCACGCCGCCGCCGAGGACCGGTGCCGATTCCAGGTCGTCCAGGACCGGCGCGGTCACGCCGAGCGCCCGCAGCGCCGCCACGGTGACCGGCACGCGGGCACGCGGGCCGCCGTCGGCGATCTTGACCGCGAGCGCGGACCCGTCGGGGAGGGCGGCCGCGTCGACGGCCTCGGCACCGCCCTTGTTCAGCAGGCCGCTGA